>Ga0209182_10000057_pt1 | contig 24321 bp, 26 predicted proteins | sample LakBais05cmmetaG_FD_185474 | JGI IMG/M metagenome (GOLD analysis project Ga0209182, IMG submission 185474) | Lake sediment microbial communities from Lake Baikal, Russia to study Microbial Dark Matter (Phase II) - Lake Baikal sediment 0-5 cm... | ecosystem: Environmental > Aquatic > Freshwater...
CGGAGAGCCAGGTTCGTCCTGCAGAGTGTCGTCCACTCAGACTTGTACGGCTCCTCGCCTCGCATGAAATCCAGCTCGTGGCAACCCTCACGAAATGACTGCTCTGCAAGCCATACCAGCGCAATGCGCCCAAGCGAATACGCTGCGCACACGGGGTCATACTGGGTATTCCAGGTATAGACGACTCCCTGCCAGTGGTAGGCGAGCATGAATGCGAGCAAGGCGTCTCCGCTCCGGAGCTCCCCCACGCGCAACTGGTTTCGCCGGCCCATGAGTGGAAGCACTTCTCGAAGGAACTCCTGGTCCGGATGGTTGAGGAATGGGCTCCGATGGCCGTCGGCCGACCGGCGCTCATCCGACAGTGCAACAACCTCGTCCACAAACACACTGTCAACCTCTCTCCGATCGACGTAACGCAGTTCCAGCCCGTTTCTTCGCTCTCTGTTCAGCTTGTTCCATCTGTTCAGCTTGTTCCGCACCTCATGCCGGAATCCCTTGCCCATGGTGGCGTAAAATGCCTCCCAGCTGCCCTCGATTGGCAGGTATGGGCATCGCACCGTCGTTTGCCACACTGCAGGGACACTGCCCGCCTCGCGGACCCCGTCCAGAAACCCTCTGCTCGGGGACTCCGCGGGGATCTCCTCCAGATCGATGCCGTCCCACAGTTGAGAGCGCATAAGTACTGCGGCGACGAGCTCCTTGAGGATGTCCGGGCGCTCGCGTGGAGCGATGATGTCCGCGTAGTCCGACAGCCCCTGTCCCAGGAAATGCAGGTCCCTGGGTTCTGTGGTCCCATTGCCAACATACAGCGGCGCAAGACCGACCGGCATGCCGTGCTCATATGCCACCAGCAGCAGAAGGCGTCTGTCCGTGCCGAAGTGTCGCCACCATGTGAACAGCCACTCGAACGTTGAATGGCACGTATTGGCAGCACTCTGCACAACTATCCGGTTCCAGAACGGTTCCAGCGATGCGAACCCCGTGCTGTCCTCGATGAGTCTTGTTTCCATCAATGTTGTCCTCTCCTGTCACAACGAGTCGCACTCAGAGGCACGGCACGTCAGAAACAAGGCATGGTACGGTTTCACGGTTACGAGGGTAGACTTGCGCCTATGCATCGGTACAGTATACATGAGAATGATGCCGCTATACCGCTGCAAAGGAGAATCCCTGTGTTCGATCTCTATTTGTTCGACCTCGATGGAACGCTTGTTGATACGCGCCTCGACATTGCGGAGGCCGTCAACCATGTCCTTCAGCTCCACGCCTGGCCAGTCACCGATGTCGCCACTGTCATCTCGTGGGTGGGCGACGGACTGGACGACATGATGAAACAAGCCTTCCAGACTGATGAAGGAGAGTTCGTCGATGAGCTAGTGGACGAGTTCCGCTCCTACTACATGGACCATTGTACCGACTTCTCGCACATCTATGCAGGTTGCACGGAGACACTCACATCGCTCCAGGAACGGGGAGCCCACCTGTCGGTGCTGACGAACAAACCTGAGGATCTCTCGCTGGAGATCCTGAGGCGCCTCGGGATCCTCCAGTACTTCGACCGTGTCGTCGGCCCCGGTGACGCCGATCTGCGCAAGCCAAATCCGTCCAATCTCTTGTCCCTGGTACGTGACATTGGCACCAGCAAGGAGCGAACGATCATGATTGGGGACTCACGGAACGACATCCTTGTAGCTCGCAACGCCGGTGTCGCGTCGTGCGGCTGTACATTCGGCTACCTCGGACGCGATGCGCTGCTTGAGCTCAAACCCACGTACCTTGTGGAAACCTGGCCTGGGCTTCTGCTGCTGGCAGACCCGTCGAGTTGAAGCCTGCGCCTGCCGAATTACAATAATCCCATCAGTTCTGGAACGTGCCGCCCTGGGACTCCGGGGTTTCTTGCTACAATGAGCGTCCGCATGCGGGTGGGAGGAATATGATCATGCAGCATGAAGACACAGCACTGCTCCATGTCAGGGTGATGTCGTCGCTGGGCGGATGGTGGGAACAGACAGGCGACGCCCTGTACTTGAGAAATGGTATCATCGATCGTATCGGAAGTACTGCCGATGTTCAGGCCATGGCCCTTAGCAGGAACGCACAGGTCCTCGATTTCGCCGGTACACCTGGAGCGACATGCTATCCGGCGTTCATGGACTCTCACCTGCACCTTGACCTCTACGGGTTGTCGCTCCTGCACGTAAACCTCAATGGCGAGGCCTCACTCGACGGCGCCCTGGAGCGCATCCGTCTGGCCGCGAGACCGGACAACGGAACTTGGGTCCGGGGCGATTGCTGGGACGACGAACTCTGGTCCGACAGCCCACATCGCCGCCAACTCGATGACCTCTACCCGAACTCCCCAGTAGTTCTCAACCGCAAGGACTACCACTCGCTCTGGCTCAACACCGCCGCTCTGAAGGCGGTTGACCTATGGAATTCCCGCCCGTTCGGCTCTGACCTCGTTCCATGTGACGCAGACGGCCCCACCGGCATCGTCCACGACGCCGCGCAGGACTGGGTGCTTTCCCGCATTCCCGCCCCCCAGCTCGACGAACGGTTCGCTGCACTCCACAGCGCCATCAGCAAACTGCTCTCAATGGGATTTGCCTCGTGCTGCAGCATGGACTACGGCATTCTCCCGGAACTCCAGGCGCTGATCCCGGCCATGAGCGACGAACCTCGCATCCGAATCTGGCAGGCCCTCGGCCTCGACAACCTCGACGCGGCCGTCTCGCTCGGACTCCGGTCTGGTTTCGGCTCAGACTTCCTCCGAATCGGGGGCATCAAGGTCTTCGCCGACGGCTCACTGGGTTCGCGGACTGCGTACATGGAGGATCCGTGGCCAGGAGCACCCGGCAACCATGGCTACCACACCTATGAATCCGTTAACTGGCTGGCTGATCGATTCCGCAAGGCGGACGAGAACGGGTTGTGGGTATGGATCCACGCCATCGGCGACAGGGCAAACAAGGAGACGCTGGATGCGTTCGAACAAGCCGGCGTTGCCGCCTCCAAGGGGCATGCCCACCACCGCATAGAACACGCGCAGTTCCTGCGCCCCGAGGACGTGGAACGCTTTGCCAATCTCGGGATTACAGCGTCCGTGCAGCCCTCGCATCTCGACCTCGATATCGGGAAGCTAAAGACGGCCTTCCCCACGCCGCATCCCCGTTCGTATGCCTTCAGGTCACTGCTCGACAGCGGCGTGGAGCTGAACTTTGGATCCGACGCACCCGTCGAAGACCCGGACGCACTCAAGGGCATCGCGTTCGCGGCATTCCGGACACGGGCAGGGGAACTTCCATATCAGAGCGAGCAGTGCGTCAGCGTGCCGGACGCACTTACCGCATACACCGTGGCACCTCAGAGCTCGGTAGGCCTTCTCGGACAGCGGGGCAATCTCGCAGAGGGGCAGGACGCAGATATCGTCGTCCTCTCGAGGGACATCCTGGGAGACAACGACCCGCAGGCAGTACGGTCGACTCACGTGCTCACCACAATCGTGGCAGGCGACCTCGCATTCGAAGCCTGAGCAGGCGACCGCATACATAGCAGGAGGCCCCGCGTGAGCGGGGCCTCCTTGTCTTGCACGAACGTTCCGATTGGGATACTCAGTGCTCCGTCCCGCGAGCTGGTTTGCGATAGTAGAGCCGCATGACCAGACCCAGTAGTCCAGCAAGTACGATAAGCCACACGACCCTGTCGCGGCGGATGGGGTTTGCCTTGCTGGAACCGGGGGTCAGGACCGTCACGCTCACGGCGTGGATGTCGGTCTCACCCTCGTGCTGGGCGCACGTACGGTGGAAGACGCCGGTGATGAGCACGACGTCTCCAACTGTGCGGTAGTCCTCCGTATGCGAAATGACAGGCACAGGCACGTCCTTTGGTACAAACACCCCCATGGCAGTGTTGTTGTCATCCGACAGGTTCATCCATGTGCCATCCTCGCGTACCATCAGATCCTGCAATACCTCTCCCTTGAACGACACAGTCTTCCCGTCCCACTTGTAGGAGTCTTCTACAAGTTCGGTCGTCGACAGCAGGGACGGCTGTCCAGCGCTCGCGGGAATCGGGGCGACGATCAGAACCGCGAGCGCCACGACTGTCAGAACGACACGGAGTCTGTTCATGCGGTCGCCTTGCTGAGTCTCATGCTCCGGACGCTTGTGGCGATGAACCCGAACAGGGTGAATACCGACAGGAACTCCAGGCGCCCCATCCACATTTCCAGCATATACACGATTTTCAGCAACGTGGGCATGCCGGCCTGCGTCACTCCACACGAAAGCCCGGTGTTGCTGCCGGCCGACACGGAATCGAAGAACGCATCTGCCATGGGATATCCGTAGGCCATGCCGACGACGGCGCCAACAACGTAGATGAGGACATACAGGACGACGATGACTGCCGCGCTCTTGACCACGGCGTCGCTGAGTACGTTGTCATGCAGATGATGATAGTGCCCCGTAACGACAGCACGCTCGGGAGAGAGGAGCTTCCTGATGTCGGTTGCAATGCCCTTGACGATGATGCCCATGCGCAGCCCCTTGAACCCGCCACCAGTCGAAGCGGCGCTCGCGCCGATAGCCATGGCAATGGTCGTCGCAACCATACCCAGAGGACCCCATTCGCGCACAAACGTCCGCGCGTAGATGTTCGACTGGCCAGTTGTCGTATGGCCCGACACCAGCTGAAAGAATCCGCGCCGGAACAATGCCACGACATTCGGATAGACGCCTCGCTGCATGAGTGCCAGACACACGAGAGAAAACGTCGTCAACATGGTGATGGTAAACGAGACAATTTCAACGTTGCGAAGGATCTCCTTCCGGTTACCGCTCCAGATGGCGTAGTGCAGAGCGAAGTTGAATGAACCCAAGATGAAGAAAACCATACTGGCGATCTCCATCGCGCTGCTGTGATAGTACAGCATGTTCTGGCTGTAGGGGGCGAAACCTCCGGTGCTCCAGGCGGACATGAAAACGTACGCGCCCTGAAAGAATGCAAGATACGGCTTGATGCCATTCGCCATGGCGATGAGCCCAAGGACAACGGTGCCGACGCCCAAATAGATGAGGGAAATGCGCCAGATGAGGACCGCGATGTGCCGGACATTGGGCTCGAGCTTCTCTTCCTTGCCTTCGCCGACCATGATCTTGAACGCACCGCCCGTGGAACCGATCAGGAACGTCAGGGCCAGCACGACGATCCCTTGACCGCCGACGTACGTCAGGAGATGGCGCCACATGTTCAGTCCCTGGGAAATGTGATCCAGGTCCTGCAGGAGAAACATGCCCGTCGTCGTGTACCCACTCAGCGTGTCGAAGCACGCGTCCAGAAAGGACTTCATGTGCCCGCTCAGCATGTAGGGAACGCCGGAGAGCATCACGGCGACCAGCCACGAACCCGCGGCGATGACCATCGCATGGGTGAGTCCCGGGGTGCTCTTTGTACGAGAGACGAACGCCAGGACGTATCCGACCAGCAGTGTGAGTGCAGCGGAAATGGCGAAATCCAGAGCGGAGGCCCACTCACGAAAAACAAGGCTGGTCACCATCGGAACGAGCATCAGCAGACCGACGCCGATGGTAACAAGGCCAGTATAGTGTCCTATGATACGAAAGTCCTCTCTCCAGACCCTGCGAACCATAGTCTAGCGCCCCACGAAGAACAGCCAGGAGATGAGAAACCCGAAGCCGATGAGGCCACCTGTAAACGCAACCTCTGTGAGCATCCCCAGGAGGTCACGACGGAGAGAAGTCGTACGCTTCATGCGAGTCCTTTCGTTCATGACGGTCACCCCTTCCGGAACACTCGTCTGAACTGCTCTTCCGCCTCAGGAGCTACGAGGCCAACGACGATGTCACCCGCATTCAGCACAGTGGCTCCCCGCGGGAAAATCACGTCGCCCTCATGCATGATGGACGCCACGACGCACCCGGTGGGCCATGTCAGCTGCCTAATGGTCTTCCCTGTCACAGGAGACTCACTGGAAATCTTCAGTTCGACAAGAGTCGCCTTGCCCTTGCCCAATGACACAAGAGGGATCATGTCATTGACGATGATGCCTTCTTCGATGACCGTCGCAAGGATATTCGTCGAGTTGAGGGCAAAGTCTACGCCGAACTTGTGGAAGATGTCCTCGTTGCGGGGGTCGTTGATGCGAGCTGTCGTGAGTGGGACATTGAACCGCACCTTGGCAAGCTGACACGCCACCAGGTTGTCGGCATCGTCGCCAGTAACGGCGGCGAAGCGGTCGGTCTTCTCGATGCCGGCATCGATGAGAGCGCCCAGGTCACAGCAGTCGCCGTTGATGACCAGCGCCTTTCCCCAATCCGACAACGCCTCACAAGCCCCCGCATCCTGCTCGATAACGGCAACGTCATGCCCCTTGCCAACGAGCAAATGAGCAAGATAGGACCCGACCTTTCCTCCACCTGCAATAATGATGTACATGGTTCTACCTCTCATCCAGATGGAAGATCGCGCTGACCCTTGGAAGGTCCGATACGTGTAGTGCCACCAGCAGGTGATCACTTTCGGCGAGAATGTCCGTTCCTTTGGGAAAAGTCGTGGTTCCATCGCGCGTCAGCGAGATGACCTTGAAGTCGTCGAGAGCCTCGATTTCGGCTATCGTTGTTGCCGGAATCCTGGTGTTGAAGGGGACTTCGACCAGCTCGATACCGCCGCCGGGGAGGATGAAGTGAGTCTCACTGCTGCGTATGATGAACCTGCTGTAGATGATGTTCGCAGCTGAAGTCGTTGGACAAACCGTCTCGAGGCCGAGAGCCCTGTAGGTCTCCCCCTTGACAGGATCGAAAACGCGGGCGATCACCATGGGAACCTTGAAAATGGTTTTGGCGACCTGGGCGGCCATGATGTTCATGTTGTCCCCTTCGGTCACTGCGGCGAAACCATCGGCATGCTCGATCCCCGCGGACTTGAGCACGTCGATATCGAATCCAACTCCGGTGACAGTAGCTCCATTGAATTCATCGCTGAGCCGGCCGAAGTTGCCTGGATTGCGGTCTACCACGGCCACGTCATGGCCTTCTTCCGAGAGCTTTGTGGCTAGCTGAGCGCCAAGGCGCCCGCAACCAACGATAACGATATACATGACACACATCTCCTTGCGAACCCTTAAGACGGGCCCATCACAAAGTTTGTAGTATAGGCAGCCTCCGGGGGACGTCAAGGCGTCCAAGCACCATACTTGGGGATTTCTTCACATCGCTGGAGGAAACCCGTCCACAGGTTCCTGCATTGTTGCAGGCCCACTGCAACCGTGCTACCATGAGCCGCGCACATTTGCCGTCACGAGGAGACACCATGCAGGAACCGCTCGAAAACCAACCCATCAAGACAAGTCCGAGAGGAAGTCGTCCGCGCCGCACGCGAGCTATGTCCCCGGTGGCATGGGGTCAGTCAGGCGCCATCATGGCATTCTACCACAGCGGAGCGCTGGCTGACGTCGTCATTATTCTAGGGATCCTCGGTGTTTTCTACGGCATTACTCAGGTCGGCCGCGAGTGGACGGGAGTTCTGAGGCCGACGGTGCTGATCGACCTCTCGTTCCGTGCGCTGCCGCGGTACACGCTCTTCTCACTGGTCCGAGGATTGGCTGCCTATTGCATCTCCTTCCTCTTCACTATTGTGTACGGCTACTGGGCGGCCAAGGACCGGCTGGCCGAGAGACTGCTTGTGCCCATCCTGGACATCCTGCAGAGCATCCCCGTCCTGGGGTTCATGCCGGGCGTCGTGCTGGCACTGGTGTCCCTCTTCCCCAACAGCAACATTGGACTGGAACTTGCTGCAGTACTGATGATCTTTACGGGACAGGCATGGAACATGACCTTCAGTTTCTACAACTCGCTTAAGTCGGTACCGCGGGACCTCCAGGAAGCCGGCACCATCTATCGGTTCAACTGGTGGCAACGTCTCACGCAGATCGAGATGCCTTGCGGCGCCGTCGGCCTCATCTGGAACAGCATGATGAGCATGGCCGGCGGATGGTTCTTCCTCATGGTCACCGAGGCATTTCAACTGGGCAACAGGGATTTCAGGCTGACTGGCATCGGGTCCTACATGTCGGTCGCCGTCGAGAAGGGGAACGTACCAGCCATGGCCGCAGCGATTGTCGCCATGGTACTGATGATCGTTGCGCTGGACCAGTTGCTGTGGCGGCCAACCGTTGTCTGGGCACAGAAGTTTCGTATCGAAGACACGAGCCAGGAAGAGTTGATGGACTCGTGGTTCCTGGACCTCCTTCACCACTCGCATATCCTGCGTTGGATCGGCGCTGCAGGTTCCTCCGTCGGCCACGCGTTCGGCAGCCTGGTTTCGCGGCTGTTCCGGCACGTCCCTCCCAACATGCCGGGCAGCTCTCCAGTTGTCTCTGCTCCCAACGAGCATGGAGTACCGAACCGCCTTTCTCTCTCCGTCGTCTTGTCTCGAGTCCTGTTCTTCCTGCTGGCAGCCGGACTGGCCTTCGCCCTTGCCCAGGTCGTCCGCCTCCTTATATCCGTTCGCATCGGTGAATGGTTGCACCTGCTGAGGAGCGATCTCCTGAGCCTGGCACGCGTAACCGCGGCCATTGCCCTCGGGACCCTGTGGGCCTTGCCCGCAGGTCTGCGCATCGGACTCTCGCCAAAACTGTCGAGGATCATGCAGCCAATCGTCCAGGTCGCGGCATCGTTCCCGGCGCCGATGCTGTTCCCGGCCGTGATCCTCCTGCTAGCTCTCCTCAGAGTCAATATAGGCTTCGGCAGTGTCGTGCTCATGCTGCTCGGCACCCAATGGTACATCCTGTTCAACGTCATTGCCGGCGCGCAGGCTATTCCCTCCGACCTCAAAGAGGCGGCTGCGAGCTACCGTGTTACGGGCAGGCAGCGCTTCTGGTCCCTGTACCTGCCGGCCATATTCCCCTACCTCGTGACAGGCTGGGTGACAGCGACAGGCGGAGCCTGGAACGCCAGCATCGTAGCCGAGATTGTGACGTTCCGCGGTGAGACCCTCAGGGCGCAGGGGATCGGATCTGTCATCAGCGAGGCCGCGTTTGGCGCCAACTTCGCCGAACTGGCCGCTGCAATCCTCATCATGTCGCTGACCGTCGTGTTCATCAACCGCTTCGTGTGGCGCAGGCTGTACACCGTCGCCAGTACGCAGTATAACCTCAGCAAGTAGAGGAGGCCCCATGGAAGACTCTGTGCAACAGCTCGTCCTGCTCTCCAGTGAGAATGTCACTCAGCGTTTCTCGATGCCCAACGGAAATATGGTGACCGTCCTGGACAATATCAGCATGGACATCCGGAAGGGAGAAATCATCTGCCTCATTGGCCCCTCGGGCTGTGGCAAGTCGACATTCTTGCGCATCCTGGCCGGCCTCATGCAGCCCACGAGCGGCAAGGTGTTCGCCCGCGGCAAGGAAATGATGGGCCTGACCCCGGGCGTCGGCATGGTTTTCCAGATGTTCGCCCTCTTCCCGTGGATGACCGTGAGCGAGAACATCCAGTCCGTCCTCGTCCCTCTGCAGCTCCCACGCGAGGAAGTGCAGCATCGCGTCAGCACCGTGATCAAGATGGTCGGTCTCGAGGGCTTCGAAGAGGCGTATCCACGCGAGATCTCGGGCGGCATGAAGCAGCGTGTGGGTATCGCGCGCGGTCTTGCCGTACAGCCTGAGCTGCTGTTCATGGACGAGCCGTTCAGTGCCGTGGACGCCTTGACGGCAGAGTCACTCCGCACAGACTTGGTCGACATCTGGGATGAAGCCGAAGGTCAACCTGCATCCATCCTCATGGTCAGCCACGACATCAAGGAAGTCGTCTATATGGCCGATCGCATCGTTGTCTTCTCGGCGAACCCGGGGCGCATCCGCACGATCGTCCAGAACAAACTGGCACGACCTCGCGACTATCGGGCTCCAGGATTCCTGGCGATGGTCGACTACCTCCACGACATCATTACGACGAACGAACTGCCTGACATCCCTCCTGCAGCAGTGAGCACTCCCTCGCAACCCGTATACGAACCACTTCCGCCCGTCTCGTCAGGTGACGTCGTCAGCTTCGTCGAATACCTCCACTCACATGGCGGCCAGGGCGACGTCTTCGTTCTGGCTCACGAATTCGGCAAGGAATTCAGCGACCTTATCAACATCGTCAAGGCTGCCGAGATGCTGGATTTCATCGATACGCCAAAGCAGCGCACCGTGCTGACGCTCCTCGGGCACCGCTTCTCGGACATGGACACCGAGGACCAGAAAGTCGTCTGGAAACAGCAGATCCTGACTCTCAGTATCTTCAAGACGGTTCATGCGGACGTTCAGGCGTCTCGGAATGGCACCATGCTCGACGACGAGGTCCAGGACCGCTTGGCACAGCTGCTGCCCAACGAAAACCCGGAGTTCACGTTTGCGACCTTCATCAACTGGGCCCGGTTTGGCAATCTGCTGGCATTCGACGAGGACTCGGACGAGGTGTCGCTCCAGTAAGACGAGTCGCTTGCAGTCCCTTCACGGTCACGGCTCCCTCAAGAGCCTGCACCTCGGGTTGACAGAGCGCGCATGGCTATATAATAACTCGTTGTTGGTTTTGCTGGCAGGAGGGCGTTGTTTGCCTCCCTCTGGGACCAGCCTTCGGAGGCACGAAATGAAACTACTCATCATTCCTGTCGTTGCTGGCCTTACCTGCATTGGAGTGGCGCTCTATCTGTTCCTCAGGTTGAAGGCAGCCAAGATCTCCTCGCCGAAAATGAGCGAAATTGCCAGCTACATAGCAATTGGAGTGCGAGCATACCTTTCGCGCCAACTCCGGGCGATTCTGCTCGTCACTCCTATCGTAGCAATGGTTCTGGGCTTCACTCTGAACATCTGGATCGCAGTGACATTCGTGCTCGGCGTCTTCACCTCGCTGATCACGGCATACGTGGGTATGAGCGCGTCCACCCGTGCAAACGTCAAGACCGCCGACGACGCAACCCGATCGGTGAACACCGCGTTCCACACGGCTGTCTTCGGTGGATCCATCATGGGTTTCTCGATTACGGGATTCAGTCTTGTCGTGCTGTCGGTGCTCTATCTGTTGTTCAAGGATCCAAACCCCCTCGTCGGCTTTGGATTTGGTGCCAGTCTCGCGGCCCTCTTTGCTCAGATCGGTGGAGGCATCTATACCAAGGCAGCCGACATCGGAGCGGATCTGGTCGGCAAGATCGAGGCGAATATTCCCGAGGACGACCCACGCAACCCGGCTGTAGTCGCCGACTTGGTGGGCGACAACGTAGGCGACTGTGCCGGCAGAGGCGCAGACCTGTTCCAGACGTTCTCGGATGATATCGTCACCGGAATGGTTGTCGCTCTCACGCTGGTCCCCAGGTACGGAGGTGCCGTGCTCTTCTTCCCCATGCTCCTCCAGTCGGCTGGCCTAGCTGCTTCAATGCTTGGCGTCCTGTCCATACGGCTCTTCAATCGAAGCAAGCCCGAGACCGCCTTCTACTTCGGCATGGGGGTGACCACCGTCTTTGCTGTGCTCGGCTCCTTCCTGGTCAGCTATTTCCTGGTTCACGACATGGCCCTCTTCATCGGCACCTGTCTGGGAGTCGCGACCACCCTCGTGTCTTCGATCATCACGCGGTACTACGCGGGTTCCTCGGGAAAACCGGTCCATGACATTGCCAATGCATCCAAGCGTGGCGTGGCCCTCAACGTCATCACTGGGCTCTCCGCTGGCCTGCAGAGCCCGCTGGGATCTATCGTCATGATTGTCATCGCTGTCGCAGCGGCATACTTCATCTCCGGCGGCTCGCTGCTGGCAATCGTCGCGGTCAACATTGGTACCGACTTACTCATCGGCTACATCATGACTGCCGACGCTTTCGGTCCGATCACCGACAACGCATCGGGTATCGCAGAGATGTCAGGGGCGCACGAGCAGGTCGTCCACTCGCTGTCGCAGCTCGATTCAGTCGGCAACACCATGAAGGCGACGACCAAGGCCTATGCGATGTCATCGGGCACGGTGACGTCGTTCGTTCTGTTCTCGACATACTTCTCTATTGTCGGCCTCAAGACGATGAACGTGATGGAGCCCTACTCCATTGCATTCATTCTCATCGGCATCTGCCTTCCGTACCTTATCAGTTCACTTACGATCGGCTCGGCAGCCAGGACGGCAATGCTTATGGTCGACGAGGTCCGCCGCCAGTTCAGGACCATCCCTGGCATCCTGAAGGGCGAGGCAAACCCCGACTACGCAACCTGTATCGACATCTCGGCGCGCAACGCCCTCAAAGAGATGATCCTCCCGGGCGTCATCAGCATCGCAGTGCCGATTTTCGTTGGACTGGTGTTTGGTCACTGGGCGCTCGGTGCACTCCTCATCGGAGCAGTTCTCAGCTCAGCCCTGCTGGGGCCATTCTTCAACAACACAGGCACAGCCTTCGACAACGCAAAGAAACTCATCGAAGACGGTGGACACAAAGGCTCCTTCGAACATCAGGCGGCAGTTGCTGCGGACACCGTCGGCGATCCACTCAAGGACGTGGCGGGACCTGCTCTCCTCATCTTCATGAAACTCATCGGCATGGCAGCCCTGCTCATTGCAGGGATCAAGCCACTGTTCTAGCGCAGACATGGCACCATCATCGGGACGAGGCGGGGGCATAGCACGGCTCCCGCCTCTTGCACGAACCCTCACTCGTCTGGTACGGCATCGCTATCTCATCATGCCAGCAGAGGAGTGACCCATGAATGTAGCCCAGTTCATCACCGGTTTGTTGCTTATCATCCTGTCCGCAGGACTCTATTTCGCGTCCAGGTCGCGCAAGTCGCACGCCGGCCAGCTCAGCCAGGCACAGACGCTGAACCTTCATCAGGCTGCGCAGGGCCGTTTCTACGGCAAGTTTCAGGGCTCCATCGTCACCGACCAGCCGCTCCTTTCCTTCCGCTCGACGCAGGACCACGTCGTCCCGCCGCGCAACACGGAGTACATCCTGGACCATGTCAACAACCGCATCAAGAGCGTCATCACACTCGAGCGCTCGTACCACTGCGCCACGATCGACTATGACCGCGAGAGGATTGCGGCCTCCATCGAACAATTCATCTACTGATACGAAAACAGCACGTCTAAGCTTCGTTCTTCTCACTCCAACCGGAACCACAAAACCCCCGGCCTCATGGTCGGGGGTTTTGACAGAGCAGAACCTGAGTGCTACTTGCGGCGTATGCGGAGGCTGATGCCTTCCCGCTGCAGAGTCCAGCCGCCCAAACCTGACCCGCGCCGTGCTGTATTGAGCTTCATGGTCAAGATACGGTCGGTCGAGAAGATGCGAGCCGCGACCGTGGCTAGAACGAGGAACAGGGCAAACTGGTAGATGATGCCTGCGATGACCATCGTGAAGTTGCGGGTGAAGATGAACTGAGCCGCCAGGAACGGGTGTGAAAACGGGATTGCATAGAGGAGCCATCTCAGGACGGGAGACGCCGTGTTGATGTCGACGAACATGGTAATGAGGTAGGGCAGCAAAACCACCATCATGAGCGGCATAATGATGATCTGCACACTCTTGAGGTCTTCGGCGAACGCTCCCAGAATGACGGCGATGGAGAGCGCCACCATGATGCCGGCGAACACGCTCAGACCAAGAAGAACGTAGCCGCGCAGATTGAGAACCAAACCCAGCTTCTGGATTGCCTGGCCAGCAGTTCCGGAGGTCCCACTGCCGCTCCCCAGGAGACTGCCCATGTAGCTTTTCATGCCGACCATGTACGTTGCGGCTGACACCAGCGCAACGATGCCCGAGGCCATCATCTTGGCCGTGACCAGGGCACCACGCGCGACGGGCGTGGAAAGAAGCGTCTCGAGAGTCTTGTTCTCCTTCTCACCCGCGATAGAGGCGGCAATCATCTGGGCAGCCATGATGATCACCATGAAGAGGACGATCGGAATGACCATGGTCTGCTGCATGACGACGCTGACGATCTCCTGAGGGTTGCCTTCTGCCGATGTCGTCCCCACCGTGACAAACGACTGCGCGCTGATGGCATGCTTCACAATGGCAGGGTCCAGTCCGGGAGCCCCGGTCCTGATGTACATGTCGCCAACATACTCGTTCATGGCATTCAGCGCCGCGTCGAGCCTGAACGTTCCCTGCATTCCCAGAAACGAGAAACTGCGCATGATCGTATAGGTCTGCACCTTCTGGGGATGCTGCGCCTGGATGCCGGCCTCGAATCCCTGCGGGATGGCCAGGACGGCGGTCCCTTTCTCCGACGCGACCTTGCGGACGATGTCGTCGACGACGCCCTCAGTGTACGTCGTGACTTTGAAGTTCACCTTCGTGAGGATGCCGGCAAGCATCTGTGACGTCTGGCTGTGGTCGAGGTCCACGACAGTCACGGGCTGGGGGGCAGCCTGCTTCTTCTGCTCCTGATTGATGACCCTGCCCAGGAAGCTGTAGATCACCATGATCAGCAGGATTGGGATCAGCGTTTGCCACGTGAGCATCTCTTTCAGTTCTTTTCTCAGAACGACGAAGAATCTCCTCATTGCTTCACCACCTGGACAAAGACCTCTTCGAGGTTTGCTTTGCCATACTTGTCCTTGAGCCCCTGGGGTGTTCCCACGTCGTGGATGGTGCCCTTGTCGATGATGGCCACACGATCCGACAGGTACTCTACCTCCAGCATGTTGTGACTGGAAAGCAGCACCGCCATGCCTTCGGCCGTCGTCCTGCGAATCAACTGACGAATGTCGATAGCAGCAACCACGTCGAGACCGCCTGTCGGCTCGTCGATGATGGCCAGTTTCGGGCGCGTCATGACGGCTCGTGACAGAAGCAGCTTGCGCGTCATGCCCTTGCTGTACGTACCTATCTTGTCACGCAACCGTTCGCCCAGTCCGGTGATGTCCGAGGCTCTCTGGACATACTCGCGCTGTACCGCAGCATCGGAAGCGAACAATTCTGCCATGAAGCTCAGATACCCAAGACCCGTCAGGTTCTTGTAGGCACCGGCCTCCTCAGGCAAGTAGCTGATGATCTCGCGTATCCGGGCTGCATCCTTCTGGACATCCATCCCATAGACGTGAGCCGTGCCCGACGTCGGTTGCAGGATGGTCGCTACGATACGCAGGGCCGTGGTCTTGCCGGCGCCGTTGGGCCCGATGAGTGCGAAGATCTCCCCAGGCGCCACCTCGAAGCTGATGCCGTGCAGGGCCTCGAATTTCCCATAACTCTTCTTCAGGTTCTCTACGACCAGTGCCTGTTCCATGCTGAAACCTCCTTGCATGTCTTCACAGCCATGCAGGCCTTTCCTCACAAAGCCCGGCGTCTTACTGACGCACTTGTACTAGTATAGTACAGACCCGGATGTCAACTCCAGACGTGAAACGTCGGGTCAGAGAACCCTCCCAGACCCTGACCGCCAAGCCACTGAGGGCGACCGGCGTGAGTGTGGTCATGCCAGAATATCCTCCAGGAACTCAATGCGCGGCGCGCCTGCATCACTCATGAGGATGCTCATCGCATCGATGTGAACACCCCGCGTGGGCCGCGTCAGACCGGGAATGCCTGCCGCAAGGGCGGCCATCGTCGACCGTCTCAAATGCTCCTGCTTGCGACCGTCAATCGCCTCAAGAGGACTTCCATATCCTGTCCCACTCCTCGTCTTGACTTCGACCACATGGACGTGGCCGTTCTTCTCGGCGACGACATCCAGCTCTCCGTAGCTGGTACAGAGGTTTCTGGCCACGACACGGAAGCCGTGGTCAGTCAGCCATCGAACCGCAAGTTCCTCACCGGCGTTTCCCAGCGCCCGGTTGTGCTGCCCGCTCAAGCGGCAACTCCTCAGTTTCTACAAGTTGCTTGACAACGAACGTCCGCCGGTGCTCGCCAGAGGGCCCCCTGGTCCGCAGGGCCTGAATGTGCTCACGTGTGCCATAGCCGACGTTGCCCTCGAATCCATATCCGTGAACATGTCGAGCCATGACGCGCATGGCAGCATCTCGTGACACCTTGGCAGCGATGCTGGCACCCGCAACCGACAACACAGTTGCATCGGCATCGATAATCGCCATGGAGATCAGATGCTCCTCACGCTCGAGGAAAGGCGGGAGCAGCGGACCATCAACGACAACACCAATGCGTGAACTGATACCCCAGCGCTGTCTGACCGCCGGCAAGAGAAGGAGGAGGGCCTTCTCCATGGCCCGGTAGGTTGCCTGAAGAATCCCATCCACATCGATCTCAGCTGCTGTGGAATTCCCCGTCGCAAACAGCGCGTGCGCAGGCAGGAGCTCGAACGCCTGTTCCCTTTGGTGCTGACTCAGAAGCTTCGAATCGTTGATGAACATGGTGCCCCGCGGATCTGTGATGGCACAGGCGCCCGCATAGACTGGTCCCGCAAGCGCCCCCCTGCCCGCCTCATCGATGCCGATAACGACGTCCAGCTCATACCGGGACTTGATCCCTTCCTCAAAGAGCGCTAGAGCTTCGTGCCGCATGTCGTTCTCCCCGTCCGCCGATGGAAAAACCCTCCTCGTCGAAACGAGGAGGGCTGATGGTCGCTGCTGCTATTGCGCGAGGCCTGTCTGGGCTCGAAGCACGACAAAGTGCTTGAGGGGCCAATAGGCAAACATTGCGCGCCCGACAATGGAAGTAGTCGAAACGGTGCCAAAGGAACGCGAGTCGAGACTCACCGCCCGGTTGTCTCCCATCAGGAACACCTGCCCCTGGGGAACTGGAGTTGGCGAGAAATCCGGCATGACGTACCCGCGCACATAGGGTTCATTGGCTACCTTGCCATCCACGTAGATCTTGCCGTCCTTTGCCTCAACGGTTTCGCCAGGAAGGCCAATGACACGCTTGATATATGGATCGCCAGTGGTTACGCCGGGTGGCCAGAATATGATCACGTCACCTCGCCGCGGCTGGTGAAAATGGTATGAAAGCTTGTCTACCATAACGAGATCATCCGGAAAAACAGTCGTCTCCATCGACGACATCTGAATCCGGTATGGCTGCACCACCCAATGACGCAGTGCATACGACGCCCCGAACGCGATCGCGATGATGATAACCCAATCAAGTACCTCGCGAATGGCCCTATTCAACGTCTACTCTTCTCTTTTCTCCTTGACGTTGCGAGCGGTGCCGACTCTGTCTCTGAGGTAGTATAGCTTCGCACGACGAACATCGCCGTGACGCACGACCTCAAGTCTGGCAATCATCGGAGAGTAGAGCGGGAACACCTTCTCTACACCAACCCCAGAGGAGATCTTGCGAACCGTAAACGTCTCACGGCTGCCGCCGCCCTTCTTGGCAATAACGAGACCCTCAAAAACCTGGATTCTCTTCTTGCCACCTTCCACGATGTTGATGTGAACCTTGACAGTATCGCCGACTAGAAGGACGGGCATGTCAGGCTTCACATATCTGCTCTCTACAAGGTCAATAGCATTCATTTCAGAACTCCTTTCACCGGGCTGACACCCACACGAACAATTAGTTTAGCAGAACGCCCACGCTTATCAAGGCGAGAACAGACATGTAAGTCCAGCACACTTGCCGAGGTGCCGTCACACGGCACGCTGACAAGGCAACAGAAGCCGCCCGCAAGAAGTCTACACATTTGCCGGACGACCGCAAGCCCGCGAATACGACGAACCACAAGGCCGAGACGCGGTTTTTGGCGAATGCCCTACTATCACATATACTTCTCCATGTATCGAAGGTCACGCGGGACAGGCGACAGAGACAGCATCGAGGAGGCTCTCGTGGACACAATTCGCAACAGGAGAAGCATTCGGAAGTACACAGCCCAGCCGGTGCCTCAGGAGCTTGTGACCAGACTGCTCGAGGCAGCCATGTCGGCTCCGTCCGCTGGCAACGAACAGCCATGGGAGTTCATCGTCATCACGGACCGGGAAGTGCTGCAAGCCATCACGACCGTCCACCCGTGCTCCCAGATGCTGAAAGAGGCGCCACTCGCCGTCGTCGTATGCGGGAATCTACAGCGAGAGAAGTACCCAGGGTTCTGGGTCGAGGACTGCTCGGCCGCAACGGAGAACATTCTTCTCGAGGCAGAAGACATCGGGCTGGGGGGCGTATGGCTCGGCGTCTATCCACACGACGAGAGGGTCAAGGGGCTCGCCAAACTGTTGGGACTGCCCTCCTCCGTTGTCCCGTTGTCGATCGTCGCACTCGGCTATCCTGCAGAGAAGAAACCGCCCGCCGAGCGTTTTGATCCTTCACGGGTCCACACCAATCGCTGGTAGATCGTTCTCCTGACGGCAAGCCTTCTCCCTGTACTCTGCCACGACCCCGCGCGGGATGAAACGCGTGGCAAGCCAGACGAGACCAGGTACGATAAGCAGATCGTCAAGCTGCCCCAGTCCCGGTATGAAATCGGGGACGAGGTCCACGGGAGAAGCCAGATAGGCGAGAGCCGCCCCAAGAAGCCATTTTGCCACTCGTGGGGTCCGTGGGTCCTTCAGCACAAGAAACCACACACGCACTTCCCGCCTGATGCGTGTAACGGCTGTGCTCAGGCTCACGTCAGGAGCGTCCGAGCAAACGGTCCAGGATGATTGCAGCTGCGCTGCGTACCGACAGGTGGTTGAACTCGGTCGGCCCCCAGATGGGCTCCAGGACATAGTCCATCTGCGTCATGATCTCGTCTGCCAGGCCAAAACCAGTCCCGAACACCAGCAGGTGCGGATGATCCCCTGAACGAATCTGCTCGCCCATTGCCGGATAGCCGATGGAGTTGGCGAACGTCCGCGCGCTTGTGGCAATCAGGACTGGTTTCTCTCCTTCCACGTGCTGGATATCGGCAACAGCTTCTTCGAAATGCGACACGACCCGCAGCAGTGACAAAGACTCGGCCCGATTCGGATTGTACTCATGCCCGAATCCTTCGTTCCAGAAATGAGCGATGCGCAGTGCAATCTGTTGTTCCTGGGCAAGGGGCTCGACTTCGTACATGGCCGTGGCTCCGTACGTCTTGCCGGCTCGTGTGATGTCATGGATATCGTGGATGACGATGGACGTGGTGACAATCTCGTGGTGCTTGTTGTAGACCGGATGGTGCACAACAGCCAGGTACAATCTGAAGCTAGTCAAGGATCCCCCTGAGGTCTGCCAGCACCTTGCTGAGGTAATTGCGGTCCTGATCAGTCAAGTCGAAATCGCGCAGCAGGTCGGGCCTTCGAATGAGGGTTCTTCTGAGCGCTTCCTCTCGACGCCACCTGGCAATATTCGCGTGATGCCCTGAAACAAGAACGTCAGGCACGGCCTTCCCATCCAGTTCCCGTGGACGCGTATACTGGGGATACTCCAGGAGTCCGGAGGAGAAGCTCTCCTCGCCCGTGGATACAGCATTCCCGGTAGCCCCTGGAAGCAGGCGGGCGATGGCGTCGATGATCTCGATTGCCGCAATCTCGCCCCCGGAGAGTACGACGTCTCCGATCGAGATGGTGAGGTCGAGCCGTTCCATGACACGCTCGTCAATGCCCTCATAGCGCCCGGCAACAAACAGCAGTCGCTCCTCGTGCGCCAGATCCTCGACCATGTTCTGCGTCAGGCGGTCGCCCTGAGGGGCAACCCCGATCTTGACCCAGGAGCCTGCCGGATTGTCGATTGTCTCCAGTGCCTCGATGAGCGGCCTGGGCAGGAACATCATCCCCGCACCCCCACCGAACGGGATGTCGTCCGTCGTATGGTGGCGGTCATGTGTATAATCGCGAAGGTTGACAGCCTCAAAGTCCAGAACGCCCTTGTCGATTGCCATCTTCATGACGCCAACCTGAGTGAACGGTTCGTACAACTGGGGAAATATGGAAATCGCTTTGATTTTCATGGCAGCAACAGTATAGCAGACGCACCAGCTTGCCAAGCATAAACTGCACATCATATAGAGAACGCCCCGGTGGGATCCGGGGCGTTTCAAGATACAGAGATGCAGACTACTTCACTGCTGTAGGGGTCTCAGCGCCTTTCGCCGGCTTGGTGGGAACCGATTTCAGATACGTGTCCATCCACCGACGGATGCTGTTCAGGCGATCGATGCGCCGGTCCGTGCGTCCGATGCGCGACAACCCGTGCGGTTCCTCCGGGAAGACCACGAACTCACTGGGTACGCGATTCACCTTGAGTGCCGTGAACACCTGTTGGCCTTGCTCGATGGCCGCCCTGAAATCCAGTTCATTGTGCAGCACCATCGTCGGTGTCTTGGTGTTCCCGAGGTACTTGATGGGCGAGCGGTCCCACAGGACGTCGATGCTCTGCTGGGGCGGTTTGCCCCCACAGGGGAACTGGAAGGTCCAGCTGACGTCACTGGTGCCCCACATGCTGATGAGATTGCTGACGCTGCGCTGTGTCACGGCGGCCGCGAAGCGGTGCGTGTGGCCGATAATCCAGTTGGTCATGTAGCCGCCGTAGCTCCCACCGGTGACACCCATGCGCCTGCGGTCGATGTACGGCTTCTTCTCGACAAGGTCAGTCCAGTCCATGAGATCGTCATAATCGACGGTGGCCCACCGGCCCCAGATGGCCTTCTCGTGCTCCTCGCCATACCCGGTTCCGCCCCGCGGATTGCTGAAGTAGATGACATAGCCGGAGGCAGCCAGGTAGTAGAATTCATGCATGAACAGATTGCCATACTGGTCCTGCGGACCACCGTGGATCTCGAGAATCGATGGATACTTCTTCTTGGGGTCGAACCCCGGAGGCGTCATGGTCCATCCCTGCAGGTCGTGTCCATCACGTGCTTTGAACCACACCTCTTCAACCTTGCCAAGATCGAGCCGGCTGAGCAGTGCCTGGTTGAGATGCGTCACCTGTCGGACGTCGCCCGTGTCCATGTCGCGCACCCAGACCTGCCCGGGGTCAGTCATGGTACCCAGGAAATAGGCCATAATCCTCTGTTGATCGTCCACGGTGAATGTGCCGACGCAGCCGGGAGTGTCGATGACGGCGTAGAGCGTCCCCTCGTCGACTGCGATCGCCATCAGCTTCGTACTACCGTGTTCGGAAATCTGAAAGTACAGGACTCTCCCATCAGCGGACCACACGGGAGGCATCTGGAGCCCTCCTCCTACGTCGTTCAAGGTCGAGCATGTGAGTGAGATGTCATACGGTCGGGTCACGCTGCGAGCGATTCCCTTCCCGTCGGCGGGAACGACCCACAGTTCGACGTTCTGCCACCATTCGTTGGGATCTCTTGGCCCGACGTAACAGATCCTGCTCCCGTCAGGCGAGAAAACCGGTGTGCCCTTGGGGCCTGGAGGAGTCCTGACCAGCTTCATCTCTCCTCCTGCGGGCGGCATGACATAGAGGTCGATCAGGTCGGGCTCGAGGTCGGGGTCTTCCCTGCGATTGCTGCAGAAAACGATCGACCTGCCGTCCGGAGACCAGGATGCTTCGTATTCATCGTACACACTGCCCAAGGTGAGCTGCTTCCTCCGGCCCGTCGCGACATTGACGACCCACAGGTGAGTCCGTTCATGGCCGAGCCAGCCCTGGCCGTCTCCACGGTAAAACAGGCGCGTGTAGTGACGTGACACGACTCCCAGCTTCTTCTTCTGCTCGTCCGCCTCGCGATCGACGACCTCCTGGTCCTTCTGTGTGAACTCCAGCAGGAGACTCTTGCCATCAGGCGACCATGTCAGACTGGAGATGTCGCCCTTGAGATCCGTAAGGCGACGCGCCTCCCCGCCGTCAGCCTCGATGACGTAAACCTGCGCGCTCTCGCCTTCCTTGCGCGACGACAGAAATGCAAGATTCCGTCCGTCGGGCGACCACCTTGGCGATGCATCTGTCTGATCTCCCTGCGTAAACTGGTGTTCGCCAGAACCGTCTGTGTGTGCCATCCACAGATTCGCGTACTTCTTCTGTGTCTTCTTGTCCACCCGCTGAACGCCATAGACGACGTGCCTGCCATCCGGCGAGAGGCGGACGTCCGTGAGAAGCTGAAGTGCATAGAGATCCTGCGCCGTGATGGAGCGCAGCGATTGCTTCGGTCGTGTCATGATTTCCTCCATCGTTTCCGTGTCAGTGGCGGGGGTGCATGCCTACCCGTTCCGACCCCGCGGTTTCATGTCCATTGTAGGCAAAACGAAGCCCAGGTATAGCGGAAACTGAAAAAGGCCCCGGCACGCAGCACCGAGGCCTCTTGGGTACGAACGAGAGCTGAGCTAGAACTCCTGCCGCTGCAGCATGCGGTACGAAGTCCACAGCATGCAGCCACTCAGAACCACGCCAACGACAATGGGCACGAGCTGTGGTACGGGGCGTTCGATGAGAACCGGACTCCCGAACAACACCAGCGGGTTGAGCCAATGAAGAGGCTTGAACTGCCCCGCGACCGAAAGAACGATAAGGATGCCCCCTGAGAAGAGCATCGCTTTCACGCGGTCCGGCACGAGCACTGAGAGCAGTGTCGCAAGGGACGCAAATGCGAGAAGCGCGACAACACTGTGCAGCGTCGCAGTAAGCACGAATCCAGGCTGGGGCGCCTTGCCGATGATGGCAGAGCCCAGCACTGCTCCTCCCGTAGAGACCAGCACTGCCAGCACAAGCCCTCCAAACAGGACGATGACCTTGGATGCCAGGATCATGCCACGGCTGACAGGCCGCGAGAACAGGAAGATGGCGGTGTGCAGTTCCCGCTCGCCGGCGACCGCGCCACTCAGCAACACGACTGCGAGGATGGCGCCTACCTGTTGCAGGTTCTTGCTGAACCACTGGGAATACAGATATGCATTCACATTGCTGAAGTCCGGCAGGAGCTTCTTGATCAGATCCACATACTCCGGTGGAATCTGGCCGATGCCCGGAATGCCCCCCTCGAAGAAACGATACGCAATGGAGACGGCGACTCCTATCACCGACAGCAGCACACATCCTATGATCATCTTCATGCGGTTTTCCCGCAGTTCTTTCCACATCAATGCTTTCACGTCATGCCTCCACGAACCGCAGGAAGATCTCGTCGAATGGCAACGATTGCACGTTGAGCACAGTGCCGCCGGCATCGGCAAACGCTGTGCGGGCTTGTTCCTGGTCGGCGAGTACCTCGACGTCCCAGGCGTCCTGGCCGAGAGCCCGCTCCCGTTGGATGGCAATGTTCTTCACGTCGCGCGAGCTGTGCCCCGCCCCAAACCGTACGGTGTAGACCCGATACCGTTCCTTGACGGATTCCACCGAGTCCTGGAGGACCGTGTGACCGTGGCGCATGAACGCCACCGTATCACAGATCTTCTCGACCTCGCTCAGAATGTGCGATGAAAAGAAGACCGTCAGATTGCGCCGGGCTGTCTCGTCTGCCAGCACGCCCAGGAAATGTGACCGAACCATGGGGTCCAGACCCTCGGTAGGCTCGTCGAGGATGAGCAATTCCGGTTCGGTCGAGAGAGCGATATAGAGCCCGAGCAACTTGCGCATACCTTTGGAATATGTAGCAATCTTGCGCGCAAGCGGCAGTTCGAAGACGGTCTGCAGTCTCCGCACGTTCTCGTCCACGGAGCAGCCGTACAGGCGCGCGTTGAACTCTAGAATCTCAAGGCCTGTCATGTGCGGATAGAGTGAGAAGTCCTCGGGGACGAATCCGATGCGACGGCGTAGGGCCATGCCATCTCCTGACGGGACCGCACCGAGAACCGTGAGCGACCCGGCCGTAGGCTCCATCAGGCCGAGCATCAGCTTGATGCTGGTCGTCTTGCCCGCACCATTTGGCCCCATCAGGCCAAAGATGCTGCCCGTCGGGACGGTCAGACACATGTCTTCTAGGGCCCGTACCTGCCCGTAAGACTTGCTGACGCCAATCATTTCTATCGCATTCATGAACTTCCTCCTTGGTCACGTTCTTTCGCAGATCGCAGCTTGCGCCTCTCCAGTCGCTCAACAAGGTCGTCGATGGTGAGACCGGCGTTGCGAGCCTCGACGACCAGCATTTCCACCATGTGCTCCAGGCGCTCTGTCTCCACGCCGATCCTGCCTTCCCGCACGAACGTGCCCTTGCCGCTGACGGTCTCGACCATACCCTCGCGCTCCAGGTCCCTGTACGCCTTTGCGACCGTGTTTGGGTTGACAGCCAGCTTGACGGCAAGTTCGCGTACCGTCGGCAGCTGGTCGCCCGGATGCAGAGTGCCGAGAGCTACGCCATTCCTGACCAGCTGTATGATCTGGAGGTACACGGGCACGCCATCATACGGGTTCACGTAGAATTCCATCATCACCTCTTATTGTACTATTACAATAGTACACTCTGACCAATTGTCAAGAAGTTGACTAAGAACAGCTCGGGTGTTGGTGGAATGACGGATTGAA
>Ga0209182_10000058_pt1 | contig 24009 bp, 20 predicted proteins | sample LakBais05cmmetaG_FD_185474 | JGI IMG/M metagenome (GOLD analysis project Ga0209182, IMG submission 185474) | Lake sediment microbial communities from Lake Baikal, Russia to study Microbial Dark Matter (Phase II) - Lake Baikal sediment 0-5 cm... | ecosystem: Environmental > Aquatic > Freshwater...
GAATTTGCCGCATCGAGCTCGACGGTAAAGGCTCGGTCGGGTTCGATCAGGACCACTTCGGGGAAACGTGCCAAAGCATCGACAACCGAGCGGTCTCCACGTACCGCAATAACGTTCGCAATCCAAAAAGGAATATATCGTACTCCTGCGAACTCCAGATAAGCCCGTGCTGATTTCTGGGTATCCGTCGCAACCGCCATTAAGCCATCAATAAGGTGCTTTCCCTGCAGGTTGCGATCCGATATCGAAGGAGATAAAGCTTGAAGGTCAAGTTGCTGCTTGAAAAAGACTAGAAATTGAGCTGTCTTTCCGTCAGCCGTATCCTCCAGGACGCGTGGATCAATCTCAGCCGGGGATCGCGAGAGGCTGGTCGCGATAAACCAAATGATCACCATCAGGACGCATAAAGTGACCAGTTTGAGTCGGCCGAATGGCTTGAGAGTCATGTTTACCTGTGATATTAAAGAAAGGTTTTAATCGGGATCTGGTCGTATCAATTCCAACGCCAGGTGGAGCCCTCTTTCGAATCCTCGATGTCCACCTTGAGTTGCGACAGGCGGTCGCGGATCTCATCAGAAAGCTGAAAGAGCTTCTGCTGTCGAAGGATGGTACGCAGCTCGACCAGGTAATCCACAAACGGATCAGCTGACGTCTTCTCAGTCTCATTCCCTTCCAGCCGTAAACCAAGCACACCGGTCAGTTCCTTCAACAAATCCTGTGCTGGTGCCAATACTTCACCAGTCGCATTATCCGAGCGGGCAGTATTAATGGCACGGATCAACTCAAACAGATAACCTAGCGCTCCGGCAGTATTGAAATCATCATCCATGGACTCTTCGAAACCCGCTTTGGTTTGTTTGATTTGCTTGGCCAATGCGGATATTGAATCACCTGATGCCGTTTTTGAACCGGGCAGGGCAGGTTTTAAACCTGATCTCAGACGGTCCATTGCACGTTCAGATTGTGCCAGGACTTCATCGCTGGCGGTTAATGGGTTACGATAACTGGAATTCAGGATCATTATTCGAAAACTGTCAGCGCTGACAGTTTTCAGAAATTCCTCAATCGTGATCAGGTTGCCCAGTGATCTTGACATCTTTTCACCGGCAAACTGCATCATGCCATTATGGACCCAGTAACTGGCAAATGGCTTACCGGTGATCGCTTCGGTCTGGGCGATCTCATTTTCGTGGTGCGGGAAGACCAGGTCGTTCCCACCACCGTGAATATCAATCTGGTCACCCAGGTAAGCCATGTTCATGGCAGAGCATTCAATATGCCAGCCAGGTCTGCCTTTGCCCCACGGGCTATCCCAGGCAGGCTCTCCCGGCTTTGCAGATTTCCACAGCGCGAAGTCCATGGGTGTTTCCTTGCGGTCATCCACTGCCTTACGAGTTCCGGATTGCATATCCTCAATCTTTCGTCCGGAAAGTTTCCCGTATTCAACATCTTTCAGTACGCGATAATAGACATCCCCTTCCACCGGGTATGCATATCCAATATCGATCAGCCTACCGATCATGGAAATTATTTTTTCCATCTCCTGTGATGCTCTCGGATATACGGTAGCTGGCAGGACATTCAAATCGGAAAGATGATGCTGGTATTCTTCGATATGCAGATTGGCAAGCTCCATTGGATCGACGCCCAGTTTATTGGCGCGTGCGATGATATTGTCATCCACATCCGTGTAGTTCATGACAAAATTGACCTTGTAGCCACGGTAGAGAAGATATCGACGGATCACATCAAAAATGACCGCTGACATGGCGTGTCCGATATGAGCCTTGCCGTAGACAGTAAGCCCGCAAACATACATACGAACCTCACCTTTGACCAGGGGTTTGAATTCTTCCTTGCGTCGTGAAAGTGTGTTGTATATGCGTATGCCCATGCTTACTTTCCTTTACGGCGGGGTGCGGTTTTAACCTCAGGCCGTGCAAATACCATCCGCCCGGCAGCAGTCTGGAGAACTTTTGTAACGGTGACCAGTACCTGTTCCCCGATGTAGTCCCTACCACTTTCGACAACCACCATCGTACCGTCTTCCATATAGGCAAGCCCCTGTCCTTGTTCCTTGCCTTCCTGGATAATGCGCAGGTCGATGGCTTCACCAGGCAGAAGGATCGATTTGACCGAGTTGGCAAGCTCGTTTACATTCAGGATGATGACACCCTGCAGCTCAGCCACGCGGTTGAGGTTATAGTCATTGGTCAATATCGGGCATCGCAATTGGCGCGCCAGAATGATCAATTTATCGTCAACCTCATGCACGCCTTCAACATCAATGTCACTGATTTGAACCGGGATGGTGGGCGTTTTTTGAAGCTGCGCCAACACATCCATGCCGCGGCGCCCGCGTTGACGTCGGAGACTATCCGGTGAATCAGCAATATATTGAAGTTCATTGAGTACGAAACGTGGAATGAGCAACGTGCCGGGCAGGAAGCCTGTTCTGGCAATATCCGATATACGTCCGTCGATGATTACGGATGTATCCAAGAGCACAGTGCGCCCTTCATTCCAGGTGGAAGCTCCCATTACCTTATCACTACCTTTCACGATACCACCGGATTTACCGGTGACTGAATTGACCAGGCCCATGAAATCATTCTGGCGCGTTGTAAAAAGGGACACACTAAAATAACAAAGAAGCAGCATACCGGCAAAGGGCAGGACCTTATTGAAGGGAGAAGGCAACATTGACAGGGGGAAAGCCAGTAACGCGGATACAGCCAAGCCGATTATCAAACCAATGATGCCGGCGAATAATGTCTGGGTTGACACCTGTTTCAGGGAGTTCCTTAATGCTTTAATTGGCCTGATGGTTATTAACGGCGTTAATACCAGCCCAAAAAGGGCTCCAACCAGACCCAATGCAAAGGTGTATTGTTGAACAGTATAATCTGTGGTCCCCGGGCTCTGGTTGGCAATGATACCCAATTCATTCCCCCAAAAAACCCCTAGAATACAAAACACGACCATGCCGATAAGACGGACAATAAATTCAGAACTCATATAATTGCTCCTTCCTGTTTTTTTAAGGTGCGGGATAAATTTTCGAAGAATAATAATAACCCTATCGATGATAGCATGTCACAGGCAGACCGTCAACGCAGCGACGGAATAAAAATATCACTGTGACATCCAATCGATGATAATATTGTTCCGGAGAATACCCGACAATTCCTATCAATGTCTATCAGGGTTCACTTTCGAAATATAACCTTCCTTATACTCCTTGCCTGGTTGCTTGGACCCGGCATGCTTTTTCCACAAAAGCTCAGCGACAGCGTAAGAAAGTATACACGCGCCCTGGAGTTTGATTACTTCAATTGGACTGTGGAAAACTTATGGGTCAAGGCGACTGAAGGCGGATCTTCCGAAATGCAGGCAACAGACCAGAATGAATTGGTCTTTAGATATCTGTGTTTGGTGGGTGACGTTCAAAACCTGAGCAATCAGATCGCGAACCTGTATTCCGATCCCAGCATTGTCGATCCCGCAGAAAGCACGAAGGAACTTTCCAAAACCCTGGATGAAAAACAGGACCAGTTACGAACCCTCAATCCGGTCGTGGAAGCAATATTACAGCAACAGGTGAGCGAAATCCTTTCAAGGGAAAATCTCAAAACTATCTCAATACTCCTTCCACCTGTTCTTTATCACACCTCAGCCATACCATTATCCCTGTTTGTGTCTCCGCGCGACCGCATACAGCTCGATGCCAATATCTCGCTCCAACCCGTTCTATCAATAGCACAAAAAGTTGCTCTTGAGAAAGAAGTCGAATCGGGGTTAAATGTCAGCGCCTTGGTTGAATCGGTCGGCGGTTTGGGCACCTACCCCACCATGGTCATGCTGACAACAGATCTCAACTGGCTGGTGGAAACCATTGCCCATGAGTGGGTCCATAATTATTTAACACTATATCCCCTCGGGCAAAACTACGATACAACACCGGAGTTGCGGACGATGAACGAGACCACCGCCAATCTGGCAGGCAAGGAAATTGGTTCAGCGGTCATACAGACCTACTACCCTGAACTCGTTCCTTCGGTACCCTCCATCTCTCTTTCCCTTCCCACGACTGAACTTACCCCTCCCCGTTTTGATTTTCAAAAAGAGATGAGAATCACACGGATGGAAACGGATCGTTTACTGTCTGAGGGAAAAATCATGGAAGCAGAAGTCTATATGGAAGCCCGCCGGCGTGTGTTTTGGAGCAACGGATACTTGTTAAGACGTATCAATCAGGCGTACTTTGCCTTTTATGGCGCCTATAATGACAGCCCGGGCGGAGGTGCTGCCGGCACAGATCCGGTCGGCCCGGCTGTGGTGGCTTTCCGGGAAATGAATGACAGCCTGGCAGTCTTTCTTCAAGCCATTGCCAGGATGGATTCTTTTAGTCAGCTCGAAGATGTGGTGAAGAGAGGAACCGATTAAATTAGTATACTTCGTCACCCAAGACCGATGCGTCATCATCCTCATCCAGGTCGGGCAGGGATTGTTCGATTTCGCCCGGGTTTTGACCCGATTCCAAGCGGTCGACTACTTCATTAAAATCAGGACCCAGGTCTTCGCCGGTCTCTTTGCTCATTGAGCGTATCATTCTGCCAAGCGACTGCGGATCATTCTCAAGACCTTCCAGACTGGCAGGATCAGGGAGTTCCGCCAGCCGGCTGCCTTCCGAACGTTTTACCCTAAACCTGGATATTTTTCGCCTCACCTGATCGCTCGAGCAATGGCTGCAAAGAATTTTCTTTCTGCCATATTCGTCATAAGCAAGACGCACATCGAAGCGTTTGTTGCAGTTTAAACAGATATATTCATAAACCGGCATTTTTGATCGCCATCCAGTGATATAGAATGATATGTCTGTAATCCATTATAATCAAACCCGCCAGAATTTTCTGGTACCAAGTCTAACGGATAGAAAGCATTTATGAGTACCAAGTCCACTGAACCAGTCGACCTGTTCAAAGGTCTACAAAAAATCAAATCATTGCTGTTCGTCATATCCGGACCTTCGGCAGCCGGGAAAGATACGGTCATTGAAGCCATTAAAAAGAGGAACCTTGGTTTTGCATTTGTCACGACAGCTACTTCCCGTAAACCGAGGAATTATGAGAAAAACGGGATTGACTACTTTTTCTATACAAAGGAAGATTTTGAGGCCATGATCAGGGAAGGCAAATTCGTCGAATATGCCCTAGTATATGGAGATTACAAGGGCGTACCTGTTGATCAGATCGAACGGGCATTATGCAGCCATTGCGATGTATTATTACGCGTGGATGTTGCCGGGGCTGCGACGTTAAGATCGAAATATCCTGATGCCGTACTGATTTTTCTCGTTCCTGCCAATGAGCAGGAATGGATGAGCCGTTTTAAAATGAGGAACACCGAAACACCTGAGAGCCTAGCAATCCGCCGGAAGACGGCTGGTCATGAACTGGAACAACTTGGACGCTTTGATTATCTACTCGTGAATAAAGAAGGTAAATTGGATGATACGGTGGATACGATCCTGGATATTATCAAAATCGAACATAACCGTGTGAAATAAAATGACGTACTCCTCTGAAAATAATTCCATACCCCCTGCCAATCAGACACAACCTCCCCGAATGGTTTCGATTGCATTGCCAACCTATAAACCGGTTGCCACCATGATCATCCTGGGGATTACCGTGCTCTTTTACCTCGGGCAAATGCTCAGTGAGGCATCATTTAACGGAACTGATCTGCTCTTCGGCTATGGAGGGAAAATCAATCAGCTTATTGAACAAGGGCAGGTCTGGCGATTGATCACGCCGGTCTTCTTGCATGGCTCGATCACTCACATTCTGCTTAATATGTATGCCTTGTTTATCCTTGGAAGAATTGTTGAGAGTGTTTATGGTCACGGGCGGTTCGTGCTCCTATACTTCCTGGCGGCATTCGCCGGCAACGTAGCTTCCTACGTCATGTCCCCAAACCCATCACTGGGTGCATCCACGGCCATCTTCGGGTTGATCGGCGCCGAAGCCATCTTTGTCATCCGCAATCGGCGATTTTATGGTAACCGCTTCAGCTCAACTCTTAGTAATATCGGAATTATCATTGCCTTGAACCTCGCGATCGGATTCATGCCTGGTACTTCGATTGATTATTGGGGTCACATTGGCGGTCTGATCGGCGGTGTGGTCTTCGCGTTTCTGGCAGGACCTCAATGGGAGGTCACAGGGTCGTATCCCGAAATGCGTGTGACTGACAAACAGAAAAATTCAATGGTGTTAGTTTCCGCGCTGATTGTAATGCTTATGTTTCTGGTTGCGGCGATATTCTTAGGTGGAAAATAACTTCCCGGGAATAAATCCCGGGAAGTCAACCATTAAATTACAACATTAACCAATTTTCCAGGCACGACAATCACCTGCCGGGGTGTTTTACCCTCAAGATATTTGATTACCTGTTCATTGGATAGGGCAACCTTCCTGGCATCTTCATCGCTGATATCTGCTGCCACAGTAATGCGGTCGCGCAGTTTTCCATTCACCTGCAGGACCAGCACGATTTCGTCAGCCCGGGCTGCCAGTTCGTCAACCACCGGCCAGGCTTGCTGGTGGATGGAATACGGTTTGCCCAGCAGGCTCCACAATTCCTCAGTGATATGCGGTGCTGCAGGCGCCATCATTTTCAGGTATATTTCGACCGCTTCCTGCCAGACTGGACTTTCCCATAGCACCGGCTTGGCTTTGATCATCTCATTGGAGAGCTCCATAAGTGCGGAGATGATGGTATTGAACTCAAAAGTCTCATAATCCCGCGTGACCGAAATCAGGGTCTGGTGAAGCTTGCGACGCAGAGACGGGGCAGCATTGGGATCTTCGCCTTTTTTGAGGGGTGGTTCAACCACCATCACCCAACTGCGTTTAATCCAGCGCGAGGTGCCGTCAATGCCGGTACTGCTCCACGGCCCGCCCTGGTCCCAACGCGAAAAGAACATCAGGTATGCCCGCATGGTATCCGCGCCGTATACTTTCACCAGTTTATCAGGCGCAATGACATTGCCGCGGCTTTTCGACATTTTCTCAAAATCTTCACCCAATACCATGCCCTGATTGCGCATCTGCAGCATCGGTTCATCACCTTCAGTGATTTCACAATCGCGTGCAGCTTTGTGGAAAAAGCGTGTGTAGATCAAATGCATGGTGGCATGTTCGATGCCGCCAGTGTAGGTATCCACTGGCATCCAGTAGTCATACTCCTTCTGTTCAAACGGTCCCTGATCATAATCCGGTGACAGGTAGCGCAGGTGATACCAGGAGGAGCACATGAATGTATCCATCGTGTCAGTCTCCCGCTCGGCTTTTCCGTGACACTTCGGGCAGGTGGTATAACGCCAGGTCGGGTGCAGCTTGAGCGGGCTCTCGCCGGTGGGTTTCCATGCGACATCATCTGGCAGGAGAACCGGCAGATCTTCCTCGGGAACGGGCACTGCACCGCATTTCGGGCAATAGACAATCGGAATCGGTGCACCCCAATACCGTTGGCGCGAGATCAACCAGTCACGCAATTTGTAATTCACGGCACTCTTACCCCAACCCTGTTTTTCAAGCCACTTTGCAACTTCATAGCGGGCGGTCGCTCCCTTCGTTCCGCTAAAATTACCGGAATGTATCATGTCCCCGTAGTCTGCGTGGAATAGAATGTTTTCGTAAAACTCATTCGTCGACAGCATTTCCATGACCGTGCGGGCAACTCCAACTCCAGGCTCGAGCACCTGGCAACGTTTTAATATTGCCTGATCATTTTTAACCGAGTCGAATTCAACAACTTCATCAGAAAAAATGAATTTCCAGGTAAATCCGACCAGCTCCACCCAGGCGTCTGTCATCAGGTTTGCTTTCACCAATGCAACAAAGCCATCAACCTCTGGATGTTGCAGCGTGATCAGCAGACTGCCATCTTTCTGCAGGAACCGATACCCATCCTTCTTTAGTTGATCGGCAAAACCGGGTTTCACCGCTCCACGCTTTACCGTTGCTTTCGTCACTCCGTCCTGTCGGGCGATGACTGGGATGATCGGCAGCCCGAATTTAAGAGCAAACTCGAAATCGCGCTGATCATGACCCGGAACTGCCATGATCGTACCTGTGCCATAGGTCATCAATACGTAGTCAGCAATCCAGATCGGGATGCGCGCCTGGTTTACAGGATTGATGGCATAACCGCCCGTAAAAACGCCGGTCTTTTCCTTATCCGTGGTTTCCCGTTGAATATCCGACTGGCGGGCAGCCTTCTGGCGGTATGCATTGACTTCTCCCTCGTGGTCGGAGGTGGTTATTTTCTCCACCAGCGGATGTTCCGGCGCAAGCACCATGAAAGAAACCCCCCAAAGCGTATCCGGGCGGGTAGTAAAGATCTCAAAAGCCTCGCCCTGCTCGGTATGGAAAGTAACCATCGCTCCTTCCGATTTGCCAATCCAGTTGGTTTGCAGCGTGCGGACGCGCTCCGGCCAGTCAATGGCATCAAAATTCAACAATTGCTCGGCATAGCTGGTTATTTTCAAGAACCACTGCTCAAGATCCTTTTTGATGACCGGTGTATGGCAGCGTTCACAGTGTCGGTCTTCACCCCACACCTGCTCACGTGCCAGAGTGGTATTGCAGGTCGGGCACCAGTCGACCGGGGAATATTTCCGGTATGCCAGACCGCGTTGAAATAACTGGATGAAAAACCACTGTGTCCAGCGGTAATACTTGGGGTCGGCGGTAATCACTTCGCGGCGCCAGTCGAACATCGCACCCATGGTTTTCAGTTGTCGCCGCATATTATCGATATTCTTATAGGTCCATTTCTTGGGATGGATATTCTTATTAATGGCTGCGTTCTCTGCCGGCAATCCGAAAGCATCAAAGCCGATCGGAAATAACACGTTAAAGCCTTGCATGCGTTTGAAGCGGGCACGCGCATCCGATGGACCAATGGGGTACCAATGGCCGATATGCAAGTCGCCTGATGTGTAAGGCAGCATGGTCAGAGCATAGAACTTTTTCGTTTTTGGATCGATATTGGCATGGTAGAGCCCTTCAGCTTCCCAGCGCGCCTGCCATTTGGGTTCTATTTCTGCCGGATTGTACATAGGCAATTGATCCATTTGCCACTCCTTAATAACACTGGCTTTTCATTATTTTGCTAACTCGCCAGATATTAAACAAAATTCCTCCACCCAATCAGGGGCGAAGGGAATGTCCGCGGTACCACCCTGCTTGCCCGACAACTGTCGAGCCGCTCTGGACCTCGCTAACGGAAGGGACCGGTTTCGGCTTATTATCACCGGAACAGCTTGCCATTCAGGCGGCGGGCGAGTTCGACCTTTGTGTTCCGCAGACACTGTGCCGGGCTCACACCTCGCTATCCCGGCTCGCTGGCAGATGGCCTACTACTCCCGCATGAGCTTTGTTGTTTTACAGGTGGACCCAGCGAGATTCGAACTCGCGACCTTCTCAATGCCATTGAGACGCGCTCCCAAACTGCGCTATGGGCCCATATTCGGTTGTTAAAGGTAATATCACTTTTTGAAGGACTTGCCGTATTCCGCAGTGGACCTGGAGGGATTCGAACCCTCGGCCTCTTCAGTGCGATTGAAGCGCGCTCCCAACTGCGCTACAGGCCCTTCTTCTAAGTAGGGATTGATTTTACCCCGATGATTTTTAGACGTCAAGCGGGTGTTTAGTACATCCAAACCATACCTGCCAACAGGATTCATCACATGGTAATATCTATTACTAGGCTTGGATATATAATTGAGTCTAATTATTTTTCCCATAATTATTGGAAGGCAAATGATGACAACCACCCGTTTTCAACATCTTAACCAAGCCATACAGGAAGCCGGGCTAGAGGCGCTGGCGCTGAATCCTTCACCCAGCCTGGTCTATCTGACCGGGCTCCATTTCCACCTGAGCGAAAGACCGACGGTCTTCCTGTACCGTCCGGAGTTGCCAGCCACGCTGGTATTACCCGAGCTTGAGGCTTCCAAGATCGATCCCCGAGCAGGATACGATCTGTTCCCGTATGGGGATAATCCCGAAAGCTGGAAGGCGGTCTTTTCACGTGCCTGCAATCATCTGTCACTGAACGGTAAGACAATCGGTATCGAACCGAACCGCTTGCGTGTGCTTGAACTGCGCTTTCTCGAAGCCGGTGTATCTCACGCCCAGATCCAGAGTGCAGAAAGCTGTTTGGCTGTGGTCCGCATGCACAAGGATGAGAACGAAGTGGCTGCGATGCGAAAGGCAGTACAGATTGCCCAACAAGCGTTGCAGAGCACCCTCCCAATTATTAAATCAGGGGTGACCGAACGGGAGGTGGCAGCCGAACTGGTCCTGCAACTCATACGCGCAGGTTCAGACGCTGAGCTGCCATTCAGCCCGACCGTAGCGGGTGGACCCAACAGCGCCAATCCGCATGCCGTCCCATCGGATCGATCGCTTCAGGATGGTGACATGCTGGTAATCGACTGGGGGGCAGCCTACCAGGGATATTGTGCTGACCTGACCCGCAGCTTCGCAATTGTCGAATTGGATCCCGAATTTGAAAAGATTGGAGAAATTGTCAAGGAAGCCAACCTGGCTGCGCAAAAGCAGGTCACAGCCGGGGTCCAGGCCGGGCAGGTTGATCGCGCCGCCCGGGATGTGATCGAAAAAACCGGGTACGGCGTGCAATTTACCCATCGCACCGGGCATGGTCTGGGTCTGGAAGTACACGAACACCCCTATATCTACGCTGAAAATCAACAGGCTCTTGAAGAGGGTATGACTTTCACGATCGAACCCGGAATATACCTCTCCGGCAGAGGCGGTATCCGCATTGAAGACAACGTTGTCGTCACATCCAGAGGTTGTGATTGCCTGAGCGATATGGCGCGTGAAATCCAGACACTGGGTTAAATTGGAGTCTTATGAAAAATTTGGTCATGCAAACCGCTGAACCTTTCTTTTTCCCGGGTGGACCAACGGGCTGCCTGTTGATCCACGGCTTTACGGGAACGCCGAAGGAAATGCTCTGGATGGGTGAATACCTGTCGAAACGCGGATATACCGTACTGGGCATCCGCCTGGCTGGGCATGCCACCAACCCCGAGGACATGCGTCGCTCACGCTGGTGGGATTGGATTGCCTCGGTCGAAGATGGAATCACGATATTGCGAGGTGCAACCCGCAAGGTATACACCATCGGCCTATCAATGGGCGGCGTACTCAGCCTGATCGCTGCCAGCCGCTACCCGATCAACGGGGCAGTCGCCATTTCGACCCCCTACGACATGCCGTCGGACTGGCGCCTGCCGTTCATCAAGCCACTCTCCGTTCTCATCCGTAATGTTCCCAAGGGTCAACCAGACTGGCAGAATCCTGACGCAGCCGTGGGCCACGCTGAGTACCCATATTACCCCAGCGTTTCCATCCTGCAGCTCAAAGCGTTGCTGACCGAGATGCGCTCCGGTCTGGCTGGTATCAAAATCCCGGTGATGCTGGTTCACTCAAAAATGGACAAAAGCATTGACCCATCGAACCTTGATCACATATACGCCAGGCTGGGCACAACTGATAAAACCCGGTTGCTGGTGGAACATAGCGGGCATGTAGTCGTGCGCGAACCCGACCGTGAACAGGTCTATCAGGCTACAGTTGAGTTTATCGAGCGGGTAAACAAGCTGAAATGACCACCGATCTGCTTTTCGTGATCATTTCCCTCTTCACCTGGGGAATCGGAGAGGGCATGTTCATGTATTTTCAACCCATCTATCTCCAGCAATGGGGGGCAGATCCTCAGACGATCGGGCTTGTCTATAGCGCTTTGGGAATTTCAATGATGATCACGCAGATACCGGCCGGGATTTTAACTGATCGGATCGGTGCGCGGCCGATCATGCACCTTTCATGGATCCTCGGGCTGGCAGCTTGCATGGTGATGGCATTTGCAGGCACCATGGATGTCTTCATTGTAGGAATGATCTTCTACGGCTTTACCGCCTTTGGGGTCACACCTCTGAATAGTTACATCACCCAGGTACGTGGAAAATTCAGCGCAGAACGGGCGCTGACATTCGTTTCCGCGTTCTTTAATCTGGGAGCGGTAATCGGACCCGTTGTGGGTGGAATCGTCGCCCAACAAACCGGTATCGAGCGCATCTACTTGATCGCGTCGGGTATCTTTCTGGTTTCCACAGTCTTCCTGTTTTTCATTCGAAAGCAATCTGTTGTTCCCGATACTGATTTAAAAACAAAACCAAAACTGCATCATAACCCACGCTTTATGGCCTTATTGCCATTGGTATTCATTACGGTATTCTCACTTTATCTGCCTCAACCGCTGATCCCAAATTACCTGCAGAACCAGAAACATCTGGAGCTGAGCGCAATCGGTCAACTTGGGGCGATCGGCAATTTGGGAAATACAATCATTATTTTATGCATGGGTCGATTTAATTCGGTTTTCGGTTACCTGTTTGGTCAAACACTGGTGATACTATCAATGACCATGCTGTGGAAAGGCAACCACCCATTCTGGTATGGGGCAGCCTATTTCCTGTTGGGTGGTTACCGATTGACTCGGGTGATGCTGGTGGCATACGCCCGCAAGCTGGTGCATGCCGCCGAAGTCGGTCAGGCTTTTGGTTATCTCGAGACGGTGAACAGTGCAGCTATCATCCTGGCACCAATACTGGCTGGTATCATTTACGAGAATAACCCAACATTCCTGTTCTTTTGCACCCTGGTATTGATCTCCTGTATTCTGGTATTCAATGCATATATGATGCTGGTCCGCTGGAGAATAACAAGCAAGACCATTTGACATTCGCCATTCTGTACAGACCCAGATTGGTGTTTTAAATTCAATCAGACAGACCTGATTGAATAATCTTTAAGAAGGTTTCCACGCTATCGGGGTCAAAATACTTCCAGGATTGTTCTTTAATATATTTGAGGGCTTTTTCTTTACTCCAGGCAGCCCGATAAGGGCGGTCGCTGATGAGCGCATCCCAGACATCCACGAAAGCAAACAGACGGGCTGCCAGAGGAATCTGTTCCCCGCTGAGCCCACGCGGGTATCCAGAGCGATTCCGCTTTTCAAAATGGCAGGTATGAATCTATGAGGATGTTTTGTACTATACTCTTTTTCGATTATTAATTTTTGTACAGTATGTTATAAATATACTCCAAATATTCGAATATTAAAACAAGATTCATTCTATGACCATTCAAACAATAACATTCATTCTTGGTCCGATCGGAAATAACACATTTTTGTTGTTCGATGATATTAGCAAGGATGCTGTGGTTATTGATCCTTCTTTCGATATCGATCCCTTGAGCCAATATATTAAAAGCAATTCTATTTGTATCCAGCAGGTCCTGATCACACACGCCCATTTCGATCATATCGCCGGGGTCAATCAACTCATCACAACTTTACCCGTTAAACCTCTCATCGGACTTCACCCGGGGGACCTCGCATTATGGAAGGATCGCGGAGAAGCCTTGCAATGCGGTTTTCACATCGACCCACTGCCAGACCCCGACCATTTCTTTACAGATGGAGAAACATTAACTGATGACGGTTTCCTGATAGTTGTACACCACACACCTGGTCACAGCCCTGGGCACGTGGTATTTTCCCTTCCGGAGATCAAAGCCATTTTCAGTGGGGATGTCATTTTTGCAGGCAGTATTGGGAGAACCGATCTGCCCGGTGGCAATCATGCTCAGTTGATCAGCAGCATCCAAAAGAATATCCTCACCTCCCCTGATGACACCCGCCTCTTACCTGGTCACGGACCGGAGACAACAGTTGGTTTTGAAAAGCGCAATAATCCTTATTTAAAATAACCATGGGCGAGAGCAGCTCTCGCCCACATTAATATCCAAGATCAGTCGTCAGATTATTTAGCGAAATCCACCGCGCGTGTTTCGCGGATAACCGTAACCTTGATCTGACCAGGATACTGCATGGTTTCTTCGACCTTTTTGGCAATATCCCGTGCCAACCGGGCAGCAGCCAGGTCATCGATCTCTTCCGGTTTTACAATAATACGCACTTCGCGCCCAGCCTGGATGGCATAGCTCTGGCTGACGCCCTTATAGGAGTTAGCTATTTCTTCCAGCGCTCTCAGGCGTTTGAGGTATTGTTCGAGATCTTCGCGGCGTGCACCCGGTCGGGCACCCGATATCGCATCCGCCGCCTCGACCACAATCGCCTCAACACTTTCCTGTTCGATTTCATGGTGGTGAGAAGCGATGATGTTAACAACCTTGGGGCTAACCCCATAGCGTTTGGCATACTCCGCCCCCAGCATGGCATGTGTACCTTCAGTATTATGGTCCATCGCTTTTCCAAGGTCATGCAGCAATGCGCCGGTCTTGGATACCTCGGTATCCGCTCCAAGTTCGGCGGCGATGACCGCTGCCAGTTTGGCAACCTCGACCGCATGCGCCAGTTGATTTTGACCGTAAGACGTGCGGTATTTCAACCGCCCAAGCATCTTGATGATTTCCGGGTGCAGCCCGGCCACGCCAGCTTCAAACACAGCTTCTTCACCGGCTTTAATGAGGTCTTTTTCGACATTAACCGTCTCGTCCGCGAGGACTTTTTCGATATAGGCAGGGTGGATACGACCATCCTGAATAAGGCGTGCCAATGAACGTCGCGCAATCTCGCGGCGGACCGAATCAAAACAGGAGATAGTGACTGCTTCAGGAGTATCGTCAACAATCACATCCACTCCCGCAGCCTGCTCAAAGGCACGGATATTGCGACCGTTTCGGCCGACGATGCGTCCCTTCATTTCCTCATTCGGCAAGGCGACCACTGAAGTCGTCACTTCAGCCACATGGTCTGACGCCACCCGCTGGATAGCATCCGCAATGAGCTGGCGGGCACGCGATTCACCTTCTTCGCGCGCTTCATTCTCGATTTGACGGATGATGCGTGCCATATCAGCGCGAGCTTCCTTTTCCACTTCTCCCAACAAGGCATTGCGGGCTTCCTCGCTGGTCATTTCCGCAATGCGTTGCAGTTCGGCTAACTGCTGAACATACATTTTTTCCACATCACCGGCACGCTTATCGAGGGCGCTCTGCCGCTTGTTGAGGTTTTGTTCACGTTGCTCGAGGCGCTCAAAACGATGATCCAGCTCCGCGCGTCTTTTTTGAAGCCGGTCATCCTCGCGACTGAGTTCATTGCGTCGGCGGGCATTCTCGGCTTCAGCAGACTGCATGACTTTTAAGGCATTATCTTTCGCCTGCAGCTCAACCGTACGAGCTTCTTCCTGCGCTTTTTGGATCATCGTATCGAGTTTCAGCTGTTGCTCTTTGGTTTTGCGCTGCGCCAATGCGTTGCTGATGATATAACCAATTGCGACAGAAACCAGACAGACAATAACCAAAATCAAAATTGAGTTTTCCATAGTGCATCCTTTAATCACATTTTATTCGTTCCGACCACAAGCGGTTCACCACGCGCGCAATGACTTCGTATGAAAAGCCACGTCGCGCAAGGTATCCACCCAGCTTGCTTCTGAATTCCGGCAAATCCAGGTTTGCGTACCGGTTGATCTTTTGATTGGCGAGCTGATATGCCATCTGGTCGTCATCACTGACATCTGCCAGAGCTGCTTCGATGTCCGCATTCACCACACCCTTGCGTCGCAATTCGTATTCAATCATGCGGGTGCTGCGTGGGTGAAAAACCTGACGGTTGTCAACCCAATCGCGGGCATACTGTCCATCATTGATCAGCCCGGTTTCTATGAAGCGCAAGATGGTATGCTCGATCGCCTTTTCCGAAAGTTTGCCATCGATCAATCGCTTCCGAAGTTCGGCTGTTGTACGTGGCTTATAAGCAATAAAACGCAACGCCACCCTGGCTGCTTCTTCAAAGCTGTCTTCCCGCCTGAGCGCTTCGATCTCCTCATCACTCAGCTCTCTCCCGACAGACAACCAGGCAGCCACGATGCGGGCAAGACTGAAAGCGTAAACACCGTCCAAATGAACGTTCAACCGGGCAGAGTTACGCTTTTGAGCCTCAAGAGTGGTAATGACACGTCCCATCGTTTTAAACAGCAACAGCCGCCCACCTCATACTCCAGGTGCGGCTGTGGCAAATGAAAATTGAAAGCGGGTTATGAACTGCTGATCAGTCTAATGTAATAAGATATCCAAGCAGGATAACCCGAAATCGTCCCATGGCGGAATCACAGGGTGGTCTTGAAACCATGCCGTTTCGTAACGTACTCTCAATCCGACATCATAACGTGTATACATCATCGTTGTGCCTATACGAAATCAGCTTGCATTCCAAAACGTCGCTAACAATCAGTTCAGCAAATACCGTGTGCCTAATCCAGAGGCACAATCCATTTTCATTCAATTTTCATCACCAGGCCGACCCGGATCACATCCGGACAAAATGCCGGTTTGTTTATTTGCTAACTATTATACTTGATTATATCAATAAAACCATCTTGTGATCGGGTTCAATTCCCAAACTTTCAAGTAAAATGAGATCAATAAGAATGGAAATATACCATGATTAAAATCACACAACAGGAAGCTTTGGAATACCACCAAAATCCGCGCCCCGGTAAGATATCAGTCATACCCACCAAACCATTGGTCAGTCAACGCGACCTGAGCCTGGCGTACACCCCCGGCGTTGCACAACCTGTGCTGGCAATTGACAAGCAGCCCGAAAAAGTCTATTCGTACACCTCCAAAGGCAACCTGGTGGGGGTGATATCCAATGGCACAGCCATCCTCGGGCTGGGGGATCGCGGAGCACTGGCGAGCAAGCCGGTCATGGAAGGCAAGAGCGTTCTCTTCAAGAAATTTGCCGATATCGATGTATTTGATATCGAGATCGACTGTCGGGATCCTGATGAATTGATCAGGATCATCGCAGCTCTTGCTCCCACATTCGGCGGGATTAATTTGGAGGATATCAAATCGCCGGAGTGTTTCAAGATCGAAAGTGAGCTGATCAAACGGTTGGAAATCCCCGTCTTCCACGATGATCAACATGGTACAGCCATCATCCTCAGCGCCGGCCTGTTGAATGCACTTGAATTGATCAGGAAGAAATTGACCGACATCAAAGTGGTTTTCTCTGGTGCGGGTGCAGCCGGCGTGGCATGCGCAGACCAATTGGTGGCACTGGGCATCCCGCGCGAACATATCTGGATGTGCGATATTGCCGGGTTGATCTACAACGGCCGCAAGGAAGACATGTTCCCCGAAAAAGCAAAATATGCCCAGGGAGAGCAATCCGCAACACTGGCTGATGCGTTGGACGGCGCAGATGTCTTCATCGGTTTATCTGCCGCCAATGTGGTTTCCCCAGCCATGTTATTACGGATGCGATCCGATCCAGTGGTCTTTGCCATGGCAAATCCCGATCCCGAAATCCCCTACGAGCTTGCCAAAGCGACCCGCCCGGATGCCATCGTGGCGACCGGTCGTTCTGATTACCCAAATCAAATCAATAACGTGCTCGGATTCCCCTTCATCTTCAGGGGCGCCCTGGATGTCAGAGCTCGAGTGATCAACCCCGCCATGAAATTGGCTGCCAGTCAGTCCCTCGCACAACTTGCAAAAGAGCCCGTCCCGGCGGAGGTTCTGAAAGCCTACCAGGTCGATCACCTTGAATTTGGGCGCGATTACATCGTACCCAAAGCGCTCGACAGGAGGGTCTGTCTATGGGTCGCCCCCGCAGTAGCCTGGGCAGCCATGGAAAGCAGCGCGGCTCAGATCGCGTTATCGATGGATGATTACCGCCGGAGCCTGGCTGAAAGGCTTTTGATTTGATTGAATATGCTACAATACTGATATGGAAGAAATAAATCCAAACTCTACGCAAAAACAGCGTCGATCCCCGGATCAAAAACACCGCATTCAATCCCTTTGGCAGATATGGTTGCCACTGGGTGTGGTTGTTCTGTTGGCTGTTGGTCTCTTTAGCGCAACTTTGATCATCACTCAGAGCGGTTCGATGGACCTTGGTCAGGTGCAGAATGCTGTCGTAATTTTGATGATCCTCCCACTTGCGATCATTGGGGTATTAACCTTCATTGCGCTTGGGCTGGTAATCTTTGGGACAAGCCGGATATTTCCACTCGTTCCAAAATTGCGGATGATATCCCAACAACTCGATTCAATTTCTTTCAAAATCACAACCTGGTCGAACCGCCTGATGCTGCCGTTCGTTTTGGTCAGGGGATTGCGCAATCGATTAACATCAAAGAAGCACAAGCAACTCCTGGATTGACCTTTGACAAGAATATGAGGTTATCATGAACTGGAAAACTCAAACCATTCTCATCGGTTCTGTTGTTGGCGCTGTCACAGGTGCCCTGGCAGGTTTACTGTTGATTAAACGAGCTGAACAAACCCAGCAAGCCCCCAGTATCACTGCCAGTGATGGTGTCAAGATAGGCATGGGTGCCATGGGCCTGGTCAGGATGATCTCTGATCTCGGCAATAAAAAGTCCATTACACCCGGGTAATCCTCTTTGTTTGAAATCGTCTTCCTAGGCACTTCCGCGTCTGCTCCATCAGCACGGCGTGGCCTGTCGTCTCAGGTCATCCAGCATAACGAACACCGTTTTCTGGTGGATTGTGGCGAGGGAACCCAAAGGCAGATCCTTCAATCCGGGATAGGTTTCAAACGACTGAATCAAATCCTGATTACCCATGGTCACCTGGATCATATCCTGGGTCTGGCCGGCCTACTCTCGACGTATATGCGTTGGGAAGCCATCGACACACTCGATATCTATGGTGGACGGACAGCTCTGGACCGCATCCATGATTTGTTATTCGATATCGTTTTACGGGGGGTCAAGGCTCCCATACCCATTGAACTGCATGAAGTACAACCGGGTATTTTCTATGAGGCTGACGACTTCTCCATTACCGCCTTCCCCGTTTCTCATCGGGGCACAGACAATTTCGGCTATCTATTTGAAGAGAAATCCAGGCGTGCTTTTTTGCCCGCCAAAGCTGAAAACTTGAACATCCCCCCGGGACCGATCCGCCGGGAACTTGTCGACGGCAACCCTGTGACGTTGCCGGATGGTCGCACGATACATCCGGATGATGTATTAGGACCATTGGTGGCCGGTACCAGGATGGCGCACGTGGGCGATGCGGGTGAAACCGGCAGTCTGGTCGAATACGTCCGAGGAGTGGATGCGCTGGTCATCGAAGCAACCTATCTGGAAGAGGAAGTGGAAATGGCGCGTCAATTCGCTCACTTGACTGCTCGACAGGCAGCCGAACTGGCTCAAGCCGCATGGGTTAACAAATTAATTTTGACCCACATCTCCCGTCGTTACCGTGAGAAGGATGTGCTGGCCGAAGCAGCAGCTGTATTTCATAATGTCACAGTTGCGCGCGATCTGGATATTTTTTCGATCAAGCGCAGCGATTCCCCAGGTGGTTCTTAAGGAACTGCCCGGTATAAGATCCCTCAATCTGACAGATCTCTTCCGGCGTACCCTCCGCGACAAGATAACCACCCCGGTCACCCCCCTCAGGTCCCAGATCGATAATGTGGTCAGCGACCTTGACGATGTCGGGGTTATGCTCAATGATCAGGACGGTATTGCCGGCATCGACCAACCGCTGTAACACCTCAATCAACCGGTGTACGTCAGCTGCGTGCAATCCAACAGACGGTTCATCCAACACATATAACGTCTTGCCGGTCGCGCGGCGTGAAAGTTCCTTGGCAAGTTTTACCCGCTGCGCTTCGCCACCCGACAGGGTGGTCGCCGGTTGGCCGATCTTGATATAACCAAGGCCGACTTCTTCCAGGGTCTTTAGTTTGTTGGCAACCCCCGGTATGGCGCCGAACAACTCCAGACCCGCATCCACGGTGGTATCCAATACCTCTGCAATCGATAAGCCCTTGAATTTGACCTGCAGGGTCTCGCGATTGAAACGCGCTCCATGGCAGACGTCGCAGGGTACGTAGACATCCGGTAAAAACTGCATTTCAATGCGCAGCTGTCCCTGCCCCTGGCAGGCTTCGCAGCGCCCACCGTGTACATTGAACGAAAAACGCCCGGCTTTATATCCACGCATCTTGCTTTCAGACAAGCCCGCGAAAAGCTGGCGGATTTCGTCGAACATACCGGTATAAGTCCCCGGGTTGGAGCGTGGCGTCCGTCCAATGGGTGACTGGTCGATATTGATGACCTTGTCGAGCAATTCGATGCCATCGATGTGGTCGTACTCTCCCGGCTGGGTATGAGCGCCCTGCAAATCCCTGGCCAGGGCGGCATAAAGGACGTCGACCATCAGGGTCGATTTTCCAGATCCTGATACACCGGTGATGCAAACCAGCTTGCCAAGTGGGATCCGGACGGATAAATTTTTAAGATTATTTGCTCTGGCACCGATGATTTCAAGATGCTTGCCGTTGCCAGTCCGGCGAATTTCAGGCAGGGGCACCATCAAACGACCCGATAGGTAGGCACCGGTAAGTGATTGTTTATTGTTCAGGATGTCGCTTAATTCGCCCTCAGCGATCAGCTCACCACCATGCACACCTGCACCCGGACCAAGATCGATGATCCAGTCAGCCGAGCGGATGGTCTCGTCATCATGCTCCACGACCAGGACGGTATTGCCCAGATCGCGCAAACCTTTCAGGGTTGTCAACAAGCGGTTGTTGTCACGCGGGTGCAATCCTATTGAAGGCTCATCCAACACGTACAGGACTCCCATCAGGCGCGAACCGATCTGGGTTGCCAGGCGGATGCGCTGGGCTTCACCCCCAGAAAGCGATCCGGCTGAACGCTGCAAGGTAAGGTAATCCAGACCGACATCCACCAGAAAACCAAGCCTGGCTGTGATCTCCTTGAATATCCTCTCGGAAATCGTTTTCTGCCGTTGCGTAAGCAACTTATTATCCCTGGAGAGCGAACGTATCCACGAGAGTGTTTTATTTACCGGCCAGTTGGTGACTTCGATAATATTGACGCCGTTGATAGTGACCGCCAGAGCTTCGGGGCGCAAACGTTTCCCGTTACAGGTCGGACAGGGGTGATCGGTCATGAACTCTGAGATCTTCGAGCGGATATACTCCGATTGGGTATCGCGATAACGTCGGGTCATATTGCCCACCACACCTTCGAAGGTCATTTGATATGAAGCCGTCCGGTCATTACGACCTTGGAAGTGAATGGTCAGCGCTTCACCTTTCGTCCCATAGAGGATCTTCGCCAGCCTTTCCTCCGGGATGGTCCTGACCGGCGTATCCAGGTCGATGTGATACTTGTGAGCCACTGCCGCGACCATCTGCCAGTAATATCCGCCTTCTTCGCGTGGTCCATTCCATTCCATGGCAATGATCGCGCCTTCATTCAAAGAACGCTCGCGATCTGGGATGAGCAAATCCGGATCAATTTCTAGCTTGGAACCCAGACCCTGGCATTCAGGACAGGCGCCATGCGGAGTATTGAATGAAAACGTGCGGGGTTCGATCTCCGGCAGGCTGATACCGTGTTCCGGACATGCCAGATGCTCGGAATAGAAGATGTCCTGTGGAGGTTCAACTGAAAGGTTCTGGACGGTCAGATACCCCTCACCGACCTTGAGGCAGGTCTCCACCGAGTCGGTCAGGCGCGAGCGGGCGGCGTTTTTATCCTGCTCGGGCAAATCAATGTCGATCACCAGCCGGTCAACCACCGCCTCAATGGTATGGATCTTATAACGATCGAGGTTGATTTCATCATCCAGATTGTAAACCGTACCATCCACCCGGCAACGAACAAACCCGGCTTTCCGGATTTCGTCAAATACTGCCTGATAAGTTCCTTTGCGCGCCCGCACTACCGGCGCCAGCAGCAGGATCTTGCTTCCTCCCGGCATTGCTTCGATGGCATCCACGATCTCCTGGGCGGATTGCTTGACAACCTCATGCCCGCAGGTAGGGCAATGCGGGATCCCGATGCGGGCAAACAACAACCTCAGGTAATCGTACACCTCGGTAACAGTTCCAACCGTGGAACGGGGGTTGTGCGAGGTGGCTTTCTGGTCGATCGACACGGCGGGAGATAACCCATCGATATAATCAACATCCGGTTTATCCATCTGTCCCAGGAACTGCCGGGCATACGCAGAAAGAGACTCAACGTAGCGCCGCTGTCCTTCGGCAAAGATGGTGTCGAAAGCTAAAGAGCTTTTCCCCGACCCTGAAAGCCCGGTGATCACCACCAGCTTGTCACGTGGTATGTCGACATTGATATTTTTGAGGTTGTGTTCCCTGGCACCAACCACGTGGATCATATTTTGAGTCATCGCATTCACCTGGAGAGGAGATTATCTGTATTATAGCACATTTGTTTCATTAATTCGATTGCACCTGTTCAACCGAAATGCAACTAATAATTATACCCTTCAGTTTCTTCCGCAATCAAAAAAGGATATGACAATAAGACGTAACCACGTATAATATGCCGTGTTATTGGGGTAAGACTGAAATATAAAAAGGAGATTGTATATGGATGAGAAACAACATAAACGCGCAATCACTGCCTGGACGATGTACGACTGGGCAAACTCAGCTTTTGCGACGACCATCATGGCGGCTGTTTTGCCCATTTATTATTCAAGTGTGGCTGCCAATGACCTGGAACCTTACCAGGCAACATCAGCCTGGGGGTATACCACCACAATCGCTTTGTTGCTGGCAGCTGTTTTAACCCCGATCCTCGGGACGTATGCCGACGTGCGCGGGTCGAAGAAGAAATTCCTGACCTTTTTTGCCATGCTCGGCGTGCTTGGCACAGCATTGCTGTTCTTCGTTCAAACCGGCGACTGGTTGAAGGCATCCATCTTTTACATCATCGGCAACATCGGGTTTTCGGGTTCACTGGTTTTCTATGATTCCCTGCTGCCGCATGTCGCCCGCCCGGAAGAGATCGACAAGGTTTCCTCACGTGGTTATGCCATGGGTTATCTCGGGGGTGGTTTGTTGCTGGCCATCAACCTGGTCATGATCATGTTTACACCCGAAAATGTGACCGGATTGATGACCCGCCTCTCATTTGTCACGGTGGCAATATGGTGGCTGGTCTTCTCCATCCCGATCCTGCGCATCGTCAGCGAACCCCCCCACAAGATCCTCCCCGGTGAGGAAAAAGTCAATCCCTTATCCGCCAGTTTCACCCGTCTGGTTGAGACATTCCGGAAATTGAAACACTACCGCCAGTTATTTAAATTTATCGTAGCCTTCTGGCTCTATAACAACGGCATCGGTACGATCATCACCATGGCAACCATCTACGGCACTGAGCTTGGGTTCGGTCGAACCATCCTGATCGGCACGTTGTTGATGGTCCAGTTTGTTGCCGTTCCCTTCTCGTTCCTTTTCGGCTGGCTGGCTGGAAAGATTGGGACAAAGCGTGCCATTTACGTGACACTGGTCATCTACACACTGATCGCGATTGCAGGTTACTTCATGCAGGTGGAACTTCATTTCCTGCTGCTGGGATTTGCAGTGGCGACCGTCCAGGGCGGCAGCCAGGCACTCAGCCGCTCATTGTTCGGGCGTATGCTGCCCAAGAGCCAGTCGGCGGAGTTCTACAGCTTCTTCGCGGTCAGCGAGAAGATCGCTGGCGTAGCCGGACCATTTGTTTTCGCCACGGTCAGCGCCATCATGGGCCACAGCCGCCTGAGCATCGTTTCTCTGGTCATCTTCTTCGCCCTGGGTGGTTTTTTGCTCACGCGTGTGGATGAAAAGGAAGGCTTCCGCGTGGCACAGGAAGAAGAAGCCAAACTGGCGGAGATTTCTGCGTAAGCCCCTTTTAATATAAAAAAGAGCTGCGGTTTAGTGTAGTGCACCCCAAAAGTTAGACAAGTTACGGTGAAAAAAAGGACTGAGTTCTGAACTGAACGGGACTCAGTCCTTTTAGTTTAACCTTGATGCGCGAATTGTTGTAGTACTCGATATACT
>Ga0209182_10000059_pt1 | contig 23892 bp, 19 predicted proteins | sample LakBais05cmmetaG_FD_185474 | JGI IMG/M metagenome (GOLD analysis project Ga0209182, IMG submission 185474) | Lake sediment microbial communities from Lake Baikal, Russia to study Microbial Dark Matter (Phase II) - Lake Baikal sediment 0-5 cm... | ecosystem: Environmental > Aquatic > Freshwater...
TACTTTCCGGTTGCTCTTGGAACAAAAATATGGCTTGGTAAACACAATTTTGACTTTTCTCAATATCACACCCGTCCCCTGGTTGGAAAGTATATGGGGCGGCCGAGTTTCGCTCTGCTTGCTGGTTATCTGGGCCTGGCTGGGCTACAACATGGTTATCATGCTAGCCGGATTACAAACCATTCCCAATGAATTGAATGAAGCAGCCATGGTTGATGGCGCCAGCCCAACACAGGCATTCTTCCATATCACCATCCCGCTCATGCGCCCGGTGATCCTGTTCTCGGTGGTACTTTCCACGATGGGTAGTTTTTATCTGTTCAATGAAGTATCCATCCTGACCAGAGGAGGACCGATGAATGCGACCATAACACCAATCATCGATATATTCAACCAGGCTTTTCTCAATTTCCGGCTCGGTTATGCCTCGGCGATGGCTTATATATACTTTATTCTCATTTTCTTTTTGACCCTGATCCAAGTCCGCTATTTTGGAAAACGGGTGGATTAAGGAGAGGACAATGAAAACTCGTTGGTTATCCCATCTTGTTAGCGGTTTTTCCATGTATACCCTCCTCATAGGCATTTCCATTTTTATGCTTCTGCCCTTCATATGGATGCTCACCACATCGTTGAAACCCGCTGATGAGATTTTTGCCATCCCACCCATCATTTTTTCCAGGCATATGACCCTTGATGCATATACCTATATACAGCAAAATTACAACATTCTTGGCATTGTAGGAAATACGTTCATCATTGCCATAAGCGCCACTTTATTACGGTTGTTCTTCTGTGCACTGGGGGGGTATGGTTTTGCGAAATTTAAATTCCCCGGTCAGGCGGGATTGTTTTCCTTTCTGCTCGCGACTATGGTCATTCCGAATGCCGTCACGCTGGTGCCTGTTTACCTGATCATGCGCGATATCCATTGGATCGATACATTCCTACCGCTTATTATTCCTGGAGCGGCCAGCGCCTTCGGCATTTTCTTCATGCGACAATATATTTCGTCTGTTCCGGAAGAAATAATGGATTCTGCTCGCATTGATGGTGCGGGCGAATTCACCATCTTCCGGCGAATCATCCTGCCGATTATTGCACCCGGCCTGATCAGTTTGGGACTGATATTTTTCATGGCATCGTGGAATGATTTTATGGGGCCATTAATCTATTTGAAAACACAGGCAAAATTTACCCTCCCGCTGCTCATCCGTTCGATGATCGGTCCCGTGGGTCGTACCGTTTATGATGTGCAAATGGCAGCTTCGGTGATCAGCTTTATTCCCTTATTAATAATATACTTTGTCTTTCAGCGCCGCTTCCTGGAAGGGATCACAGCGGGAGCGGTTAAGGGTTAATCGGAAGACCGTCATATTGTCAAATGAATCAAAATGGCAATCCGAAGTCGTCCGATCTTTTGATGTGGGTTTATACATCCGAGAAATCCTTGAGTGGGCAACCGGCTTATAGAGAATAGGATATGGAAAAAAGGCGATTCGGACGAACAAATCATGATAGTACCCTGGCAATATTTGGATCGGCCGCTTTTTACGAGATTTCCCAAAAGCAGGCTGACCAAACCATGGAATTGGTGATCTCATCAGGCATAAACCATATTGATGTAGCTCCCAGCTATGGCGGGGCAGAAGTGCGTCTGGGACCCTGGATGAAAAAGGAACGGGAACGGTTTTTCCTGGGATGCAAAACAAGGGAACGCACAAAAAAGGATGCCCATGATGAACTCCGCCGCTCTTTGGATGTCCTCAGAACTGATTTATTTGATCTGTATCAATTCCATGAAGTTAATAACATGACTGAATTGGATAAAATAACCGGTCCTGGGGGAGCTCTGGAAGCAGTATTACAAGCCAGGGAAGAAGGTTTATTGGAATTTATCGGCATCACCGGTCATGGATTGGATGTACCCGGTGTGTTTCTGGAAGCTCTGCAACGTTTTGATTTTGATTCGGTCTTGTTTCCAATAAATTTCAAACTGTATAGCAACCCTGATTACAGAAAGCTTGCAGAACAGCTGTTGGCCTTATGCGCAAAGCGAGATGTCGGAGTCATGATCATCAAAAGCATCGCCAAAGGTCCGTGGGGAGTAAAAGAAAAAACGAATACCACCTGGTACCAACCCTTTACCGAAAAAGAATGGATCACGACCGCGATCCATTTTGCACTCTCTCAACCGATAACCGGAATTTGTACCGCCGGTGATGTCACATTATTGCCAGATATAATAAGGGCTTGTGATTGTTTTCATGCGCTAACGATGGATGAGCAGAGGAATCTGATTTCTCAAGCCAACGAATTTGAACCCCTATTTGTTTAGTAAACAAGGCGTGATGCATGTTTTATTTTGGAGCAGCATATTACCCGGAGCATTGGCCAGAGAAAACCTGGATAGATGATATTCGCTTGATGCGTAAAGCCGGGATGAATGTTGTCCGGTTGGGGGAGTTTGCCTGGTCCACCTTGCAACCCGCTCAGAATGACTGGAATTTCGATTGGTTGGAAAAAGTTATCGAATTATTGAGTAAAGAAGGAATATCTACCATCTTAGGTACACCAACTGCGTCCCCACCCGCATGGCTCGTCGCTCAACACCCCGATCTGCTGGCAATGGATGAAACCGGTCATTGGGTTCAATTTGGTACGCGCTGCCATTATTGTGTCAATTCACCCGAATTCCGCGAAGCTGCAGAGAAGATTGTCAGGACACTGGGAGAGCACTTTGGCTCAAATCCCAATGTGATCGGTTGGCAATTGGATAACGAATACAACCGCATCTGTTATTGCGAACGATGCCGGAATCTTTTTCAACACTTCCTTGAAGAGAAGTATGGTTCTCTCGACAATCTGAACGAACGTTGGTCAACCAGGTACTGGAGTCAAACATACTCATCCTGGAAGCAGATCCCCCTCCCCATCGGTTACCACAATCCCGCATTGCGCCTGGAGTTTAAACGTTTCATTACATCCAGTTATCAGAAATTTCAGAAGCTGCAAGCGGATACCTTGCGTCAGTTCATCCCGCCAGATGTCAGAATAACGCATAATTTCATGGGATGGTTTTCTGAATTCAATCATTATGATATGAATGCAGAACTGGATATCTCCTCATGGGATTATTACATCCCTTCCGGTCATCATGATTTTATGTATTCGGGAGCAACCCATGACCTTACACACGGATTTAAACGTAAAAATTTCTGGCTGATGGAAACCCAGCCCGGGAGTGTCAACTGGGCGGAAGTTAATTCAGTACCCGAGAAGGGCGAGCTTTATGCGTCAGCCTGGCATACTGTCGCGCATGGGGCAGAAGCGCTTTTATATTGGCAATGGCGTTCTGCATATGGCGGTCAGGAGCAATATCATGGTACCCTGGTTGATCAATCAGGTCAGCCGCGCCCATTTTATGCCGAGGCGGAAGTCTTTGGAAAGGAAATTGCGAAGGTATCAAAATTGCTTGAAGGCACTGAAGTAAGTTCAGAAGTAGCAATTTTAAATGATTATGACAGTCACTGGTCAATCGAATTTCAACCGCATCATAGGGACTTCAGCTACACGAAACACCTTTTGCATTACTACAAACCTTTAATAAAAAGAAACATACCGGTTGATATTATTTCTGCCGATGCTTGCCTTGATCAATACAAACTGGTGATCGCCCCAGCACTGGTTATCCTTCAGGATAACCATGTAAATGAATTGAAGAAATTCGTCGCAAGGGGTGGGCATCTGATCCTCACCATCCGCACCGGCATGAAGGATCAATTCAACGCTTTTTTCCATCAACGTCAGCCAGGTCCATTGGCAGGTATTGCCGGCGTGGAAGTTGAAGAATATTACGCCTTACAGGAGCCTGTGCCAGTGATCGGTGATCGGTTCCAGGGTACCTCCCAAATTTGGGCTGAACGGCTGAAGCTTGTCGATGATAATACAACGACGCTCGCCTCATTTGGCGTTTCGAATGGCTGGTTGGATGGTCAACCAGCCATTACAGTACATCCATCTGGCAGCGGCCTCGTTTATTATATTGGGGTCTATTTGGATGAAGAATCACAGCAGGCGTTCATGAACCGGGTGATGGATGCAATTGGTATAAAACCAGTTCTGGATACGCCTGAAGGAGTAGAAGCACGAAAATTACTCTCACGCAATACTGGAGAGATATTAATCGTTATTAATCACATTAAAGAACCCAAGCGAATTCAACTACCAGAAGCCATGTTCGATCATCTTTTGGATCAAGCTATGACAGGAACAGTCACTCTGGCACCTTATCAGGTTCTGGTGCTATCCAAACCAAAAAAGAGACTTACATGAAACAAACCAAATTCTATTTCGGTGCTGATTATTATCCGGAGCATTGGCTGGAAGAACGTTGGCCCATGGATGCGAAAATGATGGCGGAGGCAGGCTTCAATGTTGTCCGCCTCGCAGAATTTGCCTGGTCGAAGTTGGAACCCGAAGATGGTATCTACGAGTTTGATTGGTTGGACCGGGCAATAGAGTGTCTGGTTAACAGGGGCATCCAGGTTGTCCTGGGAACCCCAACGGCATCAGCGCCTCCATGGTTGATGGTAAAGCAGAAAGAGCTTTTCCTCGTTGATCAGAATGGGGCCCGGCAAACTTACGGATTGCGCAGGGAATATTGTCCCAGTAATCCACTTTATCACCAATATACAAACCTTATTGTCACCAAGATGGCTGACCATTATCAAAACAACCCGGCGGTCATCGGCTGGCAGATCGATAACGAATTTGGTGACCGCTGCTATTGCGAAATCTGCCGGGGCAAGTTTCACGATTGGTTGAAAAACCGCTATCAAACACTGGAAAATCTGAATGAAAAATGGGGAACCATTTTCTGGAGTCACGTATATACCGACTGGTCCCAAATTCCCGTCCCATTGACCACCGGTCGATCCCCAAATCCCGGTCTGGGTCTGGACTATCGTCGCTTTATGTCCGATACTTATCGCGATTATCAAAAACTCCAGATCGATATCATTCGCAAATTTTGCCCCAGGCACTTCATAACCCATAACCTGATGGGATTCGGATACAACCAGCTCGATTATTACGACAACTCAGCCGATCTGGATGTTGTTTCCTGGGATAACTACATGCGTATGCAGTGGGAAATGCAGGCAGAGGTCAATCCCGCCAGAGCGGCGCTAAGTCATGACACCATGCGCGGTTTAAAGAAGCAGAATTTCTGGGTTATGGAACAACAATCCGGCGGGGGTGGTTGGGAATGTGTGGCTGTTCCCCCAAAACCCGGTGAATTACGTCTCTGGACCTATCAATCCATTGCGCATGGGGCTGATGCGATCGTCTACTTCCGCTGGCGCACCTGTCGGACGGGGACCGAGCAATTCTGGTATGGTATCCTCGATCATCATGGGATTCCCGGCCGGCGCTATACCGAAACTGCCCAAGTAGGCATGGAGCTCCAGAAGATTGGGGAGGTCATTGTAGGATCACAGATCAGAACTTCTATTGCCATCATGCAATCTTACGACACGCGTTTTGCATTTCAGGTTCAACCCAACAACCCTCGCTTTGGGTACGAAAAACATATTCAAGACATATATCGCGGTTTTTACAACCACCACATACCGGTGGATGTCATCTCCGAAAAAGATGCATTAACCAGCTATATGGTGGTTGTGGTACCTGCCATGTATATCCTGACGAAAGAGACGACTGAGAGATTGGAAAAGTTCGCCGCCTCAGGAGGCATCGTGGTTTTTACCCCGCGCACCGGGGTTAAAGATGAGTCCAACACCATCGTCGATTTGAAATTACCCGGACTGGTTGCCAAAATAGCAGGCGTGGAAGTCGAAGAATGCATATCGATGCCGCCTGACATGGATGGAAAAGTTCGATTTGGTTTACCCAATCTGGAGGCTGAATTTCCTGCTACTGTATGGGCGGATGTTCTGAAACCAACCACTGCCAAAGTTGTGGCGTGGTACGCCACCGATTATTATACGGATCAACCTGCAGTGACAATTAACCCGTTCCAAGCCGGTAGTGTGATCTATATTGGCACTATGGGGGATGCCGATTTTTATGACTCCATTACCAAATGGATATGCGACCTGGCAAAAATAAAACCCCTTTTACCATGTTCATCTCCAGGTATAGAAATCAATGAACGCTGGCAAGGCGATCAACGTTTGCTGTTTATTCTCAATCATAACAAAGCCCCGCAAAAGGTACCTCTGGATGAAAGCTTTCGTGATCTCCTGAGCGGCAAGATTATTAAAGGGCACATAGAAATCGACCCACTCCAGGTCATGATTCTCACGGATATCAAAAAATGAGTGCGGTCAATTTCAGGAAATCAAAGCACTGTTGACCTGCATGATGCATTAGGAGAACAAATTTCATGAAAGTTATTCGTTTACATGCCCCCTCTGATATCCGGCTGCACGATGAACCTGATCCGATCGCTGGCGCGGGTCAGCAAATAATCCACGTTAAAGCCGTCGGCATCTGCGGGTCAGATCTACATTGGTTCACAGATGGTGGAATTGGTGATGTGAGGATTAAAAACCCGCTGGTATTGGGGCACGAATTTTCGGGAATCACCGAAAGCGGACAGCGTGTGGCAATTGATCCTGCCATTCCATGCGGTGCGTGTGAATTGTGCCAGCATGGACACCCCAACCTATGTCAGCAGGTAATTTTTGCAGGGCATGATGTTCAGGATGGCGCTCTGCGTGAGCGTATGGCCTGGAATAATACGAATTTATATCCCCTCCCGGATTCACTATCTTTTGCCGATGGAGCCATGCTCGAACCGTTGGGAGTTGCCATACATGCCGTGGACCTGGCACATCTAAAAACAGGGATGACCGTCGGAGTTTACGGCTGCGGGACGATTGGTTTGTTGATCGTCCAATTGGCAAGGCTCGCCGGCGCGATTACAATTTTTGCAACCGACAAGCTTTCCCATCGGATGGATGCTGCAAAAAGCCTCGGCGCGCAGGATGCCTTTTTAGCGGATGAAGGATCGGAGATACAACAGGTGATGACGGCGACCGGCGGCCGTGGTGTGGATGTGGCTTTCGAAGTCGCCGGGGAGCAGGCGGCAGTCGAGACAGCCATAGCTACAACCATCCCGGGTGGAAAGGTCATTCTGGTCGGAATCCCGGCAGACGATCGCACCTCGTTCCCTGCCTCAGTTGCGCGCCGAAAAGGCCTGAACATAAAACTGGTAAGGCGTATGAAATTCACCTACCCCCGAGCGATTGAACTGATATCCAAAGGGCTGGTGGATGTGCGTTCGTTGATTACGCACACTTTCCCTTTGGAAAAAACCGCGGATGCATTTGCGATCGCGCAAAAGCATGAAGGCATCAAGGTAATCATCGAGGTTTAGGAGGTCATCATGCCCTATGCGATTGGTGTCGATTTTGGGACGCTTTCCGGACGAGCTGTGATCGTGGATGTTTCCAACGGGAAAGAATTAGCTACAGCCTTGCATGAATATCGTTATGGCGTGATTGATCAGTATCTACCGGGTACTGATATCCATCTGGAACCAGACTGGGCGCTGCAGGATCCCAACGACTACATTGAAGTATTCAAGAGAACCATCCCTGCGGTGCTGAAAAAAAGCGGGATTAACGCACGTGATGTCATCGGAGTTGGCATTGACTTCACCGCCTGCACCATGCTGCCTACCAAAGCTGATGGTACTCCGCTATGCTTCCTGCCAGAATGGCGCAACCATCCGCATGCCTGGGTCAAGCTTTGGAAACACCATGCCGCCCAACCCGAAGCCAATGAGCTCAATGCCATTGCTCGAAAATCAGGTTACGACTACCTTCTGAATCGTTATGGCGGCAAAATCAGTTCCGAGTGGTTCTTCCCGAAGGTCTGGCAAATTCTAAACGAAGATCCCGAATTATATGCTGCGGCTGATCGGATGGTAGAAGCTGCCGACTGGGTTGTCTGGCAGTTGACCGGTATGGAGACGCGTAATTCCTGCACTGCCGGATATAAAGCCATGTGGTCCAAGGCGGAAGGATTCCCACCCAGGGAATTCTTTAAGGCGCTTGATCCACGTCTGGAGAATATCGTGGATCAGAAAATGAAATGTGAAATCCAATCGATCGGTACGCGGGCAGGCGGAATCACTGAGCAAGCTGCACAATGGACAGGATTGAAAGTAGGAACGTCCGTCGCCATTGCCAACGTGGATGCGCATGTTTCCGTGCCTGCAGCCACGGTCACAGGCAGCGGTCGGATGGTGATGATCATGGGCACGTCCATCTGTCATATGGTGGTTGGCGAAAGCGAAGAAATCGTACCCGGCATGTGCGGGGTTGTCATGGATGGCATTCTGCCTGACAAACCCGGATTTGAAGCCGGACAGTCCTGTGTAGGTGATCATTTTCAATGGTTCACCGAAAACTGCGTTCCCGAAGCCTATGAAAAGGAAGCTCTTAAGCTTGGCATAAGCATCCATCAATTACTGGAAGAGAAAGCTGCTGCATTGAAACCTGGCGAGAGCGGTCTTTTGGTTCTCGACTGGTGGAATGGCAACCGCTCGATACTGGTGGATGTCGACCTGACAGGGATGATGTTGGGTTTGACGCTGCAAACCAAACCCGAGGAAATCTATCGCGCCCTGATCGAAGCCACAGCATATGGTACGCGCTTGATCATCCAGACTTTCACCGAAAACAAAGTTCCCATCCGGGAGTTAATAGGCACCGGAGGCTTGCCTGACCGGAATAAACTGCTCATGCAAATCTATGCGGATGTCACCGGCCTGCCCATCTACATTCCCGAAGCTACCCAGATTCCAGCCGTTGGCTCCGCCATGCATGGTGCCGTCGCTGCCGGTTCTAAAGCCGGTGGATATGACTCGATTGTGGACGCCAGTTTAAACATGTCCCGCCTGCGAGCTGAGAACTATCAACCAATCACGGAAAACAAAGCCGTATATGACAAGCTCTTTGCGGAATATGTTGTCCTCCATGATTATTTCGGACGCGGTGAGAATGATGTGATGAAACGTTTGAAACGGATCAAAGCTGAGGTAAAAAATGTTGCTTGAGAAGTTGGTTGAGGAAGTCTGTAGACTGCATCAGGAATTGCTGCGCAATGATCTGGTCGCCTGGACGAGCGGCAATATCAGCAGTCGCGACCCCGAGAGTGGGATGGTGGTTATCAAACCAAGTGGAATACTATACCCGGACCTGACCCCGGACAAGATGGTCGTGCTTGATCTGGATGGAAAAATCAAGCAGGGAAACCTGAAACCCTCATCCGATACCGCCACTCATCTCTTTATCTACCGTCATCGCCCGGATGTGAACGGTATTGTCCATACACACTCGACGTTCGCCACTGCCTTTGCAGCAGTTGGCAAGCCCATTCCGCCGGTGCTCACTGCGATCTGTGACGAATTTGGCGGAGAGATTCCAGTCGGCAGGTTTGCGCCAATTGGCGATGACGCCATCGGCAAGGAAGTGGTGCGTGCGATTGGGAAGAGCCCGGCGATTCTGATGCAAAACCACGGCGTTTTTACAATCGGAAAATCAGCCGGTGCTGCCGTCAAAACCGCAGTCATGGTCGAGGATGCTGCCCGGACAGTTTATTATGCCCTTCAGCTAGGGGGATTAATTCCCATCCCTGATGATATGGTTCACCGTTTACATACACGTTACATGAACGAATACGGTCAATAGGCATTTCGTTTCAGGGTTTTCCAAGGAGCTTATATGATGAACCTCAAAAATTTCGAAGTCTGGTTTGTAACGGGAAGCCAACACCTTTATGGCACCGAGACACTGGAAAAGGTCGCCGATCACTCAAAAAAAATAGCTCAAGAACTCAGTCTTTCGCAACGTATTCCAGTTACAGTGGTTTTCAAACCGGTGCTGACAACGCCCGAATCCATCCGTGAATTATGTCTGGATGCCAATTCATCCAAAAACTGTGCCGGCTTGATTACCTGGATGCACACCTTCTCACCTGCCAAGATGTGGATTGCTGGTTTGAACATATTGATGAAACCATTTGTCCATTTACATACCCAATTTAATCGGGAGATTCCCTGGTCTGATATCGATATGGATTTCATGAATCTAAATCAATCTGCTCATGGCGATCGCGAGTTCGGGTTCATCGGCAGTCGCATGCACCTGAACCGCAAGGTCATCGTCGGCTTCTGGCAGGATGCTGATGTCCAGACCAGCCTGGGAGACTGGACGCGCGCAGCCTGTGCCTGGCACGATTCGCAGTATGGAAAAGTCGCCCGTTTCGGAGATAATATGCGCGATGTGGCTGTGACGGAGGGGGATAAGGTCGAAGCTCAAATCCGGTTGGGGTATGACGTCTATGGCTATGGCGTCGGGGACCTGGTCAGGGCTGTTAATGAAGTGTCGGATTCAGAAGTGGAACGGTTGGTCAAGGAATACCTGGAGGTCTATGATGTTGTTCCTGTCCTGCGACCGGAAGGTAAAAGGCACCAATCCCTGAGCGATGGGGCGCGCATCGAGTTGGGAATGCGCCACTTTCTGGAAACAGGTAACTTTACTGCTTTCACCACCACCTTCGAGGACCTGCATGGATTGGCACAACTGCCCGGACTGGCTGTTCAAAGACTGATGGCGGATGGTTTTGGTTTTGGCGCCGAAGGCGACTGGAAAACCGCTGCGCTGGTGCGAGCCATGAAAGTCATGAGTGCCGGATTGAAGAAAGGCACCAGTTTTATGGAAGATTACACCTACCATTTCAGTCCATCAGGCGACAAAGTGCTGGGAGCACATATGCTGGAAGTCTGCCCTTCAATAGCATCCACAAAACCCAGGTTGGAAATCCTGCCGCTCTCGATTGGCGGCAAAGCGGATCCGGTGCGTCTTATCTTCGACTCGCATACAGGTCCAGCGGTCGCCGCATCTTTGGTGGATATGGGGCAACGTTTCCGTTTGATTGTGAATGAAGTGGATGTCGTACAGACGGAAGCCTCCTTGCCGAAATTACCGGTTGCGCGGGCATTATGGCAGCCCAGACCTGACCTGAAAACGGCTGCTGCAGCCTGGATCCTGGCGGGCGGTGCGCATCACACCAGCTTCAGCTTTGATGTCACATCCGGACAGCTGCAGGATTTTTCTGAGATAGCCGGTATAGAAATGCTCCTGATTGACAAAGGTACCTCTCTCAACGATTTCAAGAAAGAACTGCGTTGGAATGATGTATATTATTCATTCCTTGGTAATCGATAAATGATTTGGATATTGATGGATCAGGTTTATCAATCTTGTAATGAGGAGATCACATTAAACATCGAGAACGCGTGGAAATAGCGCTCAATCATGAAAAACCCGATCGTTGCCCGATGCAAGCAGGTTTTACACCTGAATTTGCAACACGACTGCATCAGGATCGGGGAATTCATGTCTTGAAAGCGTACAACCCGCACGGTGGGGGAAAACCTTATGAAATTGAGCGACTGATTGGTGAAGATATGTTGCTCACTTCGGTCGGATGGGCTAATTCTTATTACTTGGATACTGTACCGTATACTGATGAGTGGGGAATCAGTTGGAGCATCCTTGCTTATGAGACACCATTCGGTACAGGCAGCTATACCGAGATTTCCAACCACCCTCTCGCCGATGAGAATGCCATCTCGAGTTATCGGGCACCGGATCCCACCAGGCCAGAACTGTATCAGGCAGCCGAGCAAATGATCAAGAAGTTCAAGGATGAATATTGGATCGTCGGCTCCACCGTTACCACCATTTTTGAGACAGCCTGGGCATTACGTGGTCTCGAACAGATGTTAATCGATATGGCAAGGGATCCTGATATGGCAAATCATCTTTTTGACATCCCTTACAATTACCATCTGACCGCTGCCAAAAAGCTCGTAACGATGGGCGTGGATATGATCTATCTCGGCGATGATATGGGAGCGCAAAATCGGTTGATGATCTCGCCCCGCATGTGGCGCATGTTTTTCAAACCCCGTATGGCGACTTTCATTTCAGAACTAAGAGCCATCAATCCAATCTTGAAGGTTGCTTACCACACCGACGGGAATGTGGAGCCCCTCATACCTGAGTTGATTGAGATTGGTCTGGATGTGCTCAATCCGGTTCAACCTGCCAGCATGGATCCCGCAAAAATCAAAAAGTTGTACGGGGACCAACTCAGCTTCTGGGGTACCATCGATGAGCAGCATACCCTGCCTTTTGGTACTCCAGCGGACGTTGTCAATGAAATTCACACGCGATTGGAAACCGTTGGTTACAACGGCGGGTTGATCCTGGCACCCACTCATTCAATTCAACTGGATACACCTATGGAAAATTTCTGGGCTATGATTAATACCATCCACGATACCTCGTATCAATAAAACGGTAAAATAACAGGCTTTTCTCTCTTGGGAGGATATGGGTGGTTTATTTATTCGGCTACGCGCATCATACCATGCCCACTAAGGGGAAGCCCGGGATTTGCAGGAAAGACTGTAGTTACAAAAGAAACGATAATTGTTGTGTAATTTTCTTAATGTAATTGGAGATGCCATATGACAAATCAAATTGGAAAACAACCTCTTCGGGTGGCAATCATTGGCACGGCACCACGGTCAGGATATATGTATGGACCTATCCTGAAAGCCTTGCCCGCTGAAGTGAGCCTTGTATCTGTTTGGGGGCGATCATCTGAGTCTGCCCGCAAATTGGGAGAGAGTCTGGGGGTTCCCTGGTACACAGAGATAGAGTTTTTAATGAAGGAGACTAAGCCGGAAATCGGTATTGTCTGCGTGACTTATCATGCCAACGGCATAGTAGGCTTAATGGCCGTCAAGCATGGTATGCACGTCCTGCTTGAAACGCCGATCGCGCACAAGTTAAATGAAGCGGATGCGATCATCCACACAGCTCATCAACGCGGATTAAAAATTGAGGTTGCAGAGCAATTTCATCGTCGACCGATGGAACAATTGAAACTCAAAATGATCGCTTCCGGATTATTTGGTCAGGTATATACAGCCTTTAATGATTTTGCCGGTCATGGCTACCACGGCATCAGCGTCTTGCGCAGTTATCTGGGCTTCGACCTCAAACCCATCCAGGTAGTTGGAGCTGTACAGCATAATAAACTCATCCCTCATCTTTCCAGGCTGGCAGGTAACTTCGACCCCCGCGTTGAAACCCAGGAACACGGCATGATCACTTTTGAGGATGGGCGATTGGGTATTTTTCATTGGACCGACGTGGGTTATGATTCGGCACTCCGTTGGTGGCGCAGTAGCCGGTTTCTGGCAGAAAAAGGGATGGGAATTTCCGTCGGTATCGGATTAGATACTACCGAGCAAATGTCATTGCTGTCACCGGATGGAGAAGCTCCCCATTTCATCACAATTGAAAGACAATTTGAAAGGATCGATGGGGGCGCTTTGGTTGCGATGGTCGCTCATACCGGTAATCCGGAGCTGCCTGTTATTCGCTGGGAAAACCCATTCAAACCGGCAATCATGGGGCATGGTAACCAATGGCATGACGATGAGATCGGAGTTGCCGGATGTTTGATGAGCCTGGTGAATGCAGTCCGCAACGATACAAATCCAAGTTACGGGGCAGAGCAGGCGAGGTTGGATCAAGAGCTCATTTTAGCCATCTTAAAATCCGCTGAACGGAATGGCGTGCCTGTAGAAATACCATTGTCGCCAACAGGTAACGATAAATGAGCGACTTTCAAGGTTTCACCTCCCGCAGGCTGGAAAATAACCAGCTAAGCCTGGATTTTCTTACCAGTGCAGGACCACGAATCGTCCGGCTTTCCGCGTTCGGAAAATCCAATCTGTTTGCAGATGTTCCCAATTCAATCCGTACACCATTTGGGGTATTTTTCTTTCGTGGGGGACATCGCCTCTGGTATGCTCCCGAGTTAATGCCACAAACGTATACACCGGATAATGCTGGTGTCAAAGTGGAAGAGTTGGCGGATGGCGTGTGTCTGAACGGACCGATTGATCCAAGAACCAGAGTCTCAAAAAGTATTGAAATTCATTTATCACCGGATCAAGCCATCGTCACATTGACTCACACCTTGCGAAATAATGGTACCAGATCAATCGAACTTGCTCCCTGGGGTTTGACCATGTTCCGGTTGGGGGGCACGGTGGTATTACCGCAACCGGTTGGGAATTCAGATCCCGCCGGTTTGCAAAACAACCGCGTCCTGTCGTTGTGGCCATATACCCATATCAATGATCCGCGCCTGATCCTGCGCGACGATTTCATCCTGATTCGGGGATCACCAGGGCTATCTCCCCTCAAGCTGGGTTACTTTAATCCCCACGGTTGGATGGCATATTGGATTGACGGGATTCTCTTTCGAAAGACCTTTGTATCCTCCCCAGGAGTTGCTTACCCCGATGGAGGCTGCAATACTGAATCATATTGTAACGACCATTTTGTTGAACTGGAGAGCCTCGGGGCGTTTGTCAGACTTGACCCAGGAGGAATAGCTCATCTAACAGAAACCTGGGAGCTTTTCCCCGTATTGGATGTACCGTTTCTTTCAAAAAAGATAATCAAAGCAATCAATACGGATTGGGGATCGGCTTCCGCTGAGCCAGCATCCCATCCGCATCAGAAATAAAAGTGGGCAAGGCTTTTTCCATATTATTATGACAGCCTATTTTTATTACTTGGTATAAACAGGTGCATCTATAATTATTTAAGCCTGACCCCCAACCACCTGTTCATACGAAATGAGAACGTTCTGAATGTTGGCGAGGATAAGCTGTTCGGGTTTTATTGAAGTATACAGCTTCTGCATGCTGATAATCGCCTGAACATCTTTTATTTTTGTGATTGCCGAAGAGATATCCACATTGGAGAGGTTGCCAAGCAGTTTGTTCAACGCCTGTTGGACCCGTGGATCAGACCAGTAATAGCGGATGCGGTCGCTCAAGCTGGATATACGTTTTTGGGCGAGCTGCTCCTCGGTGCCGTGATAATATGCGCGCCAGTGCTGCGGGTGCTCGAGCATTACGGCATCCAGTACGGCGACGATATTCGACCGGGAATGGACCGGGATCAAATCCTCCTCGACCACCGCCAGCCAGAAGACCGCTTCCCGGAATGCATGAGTCAAGGCAGGACCCACTTTAAGGATTGCAAAATGATCCCGCACCAGCTCGCGCAGTGCAGCTTGCGTCTGGTAATCGGTGGAATGCGCTTCATAGATCATGGGTTGGCTCTCGATGAATTTTGATAATGCGGCTGCCGCATGAGGATCGTACGGCAGAACAAAACCATCCCCGAACTCGACCCCCGGGTCTACCACAAGCGCACTTACCCGCTCCCAGGCTGATCCAAGGTGTTCATCCAGGAATGCCTGGTGGGCGGAATCGATCGTTTGACGTGCGCTCTCCAGCGTTGTGACATGCGCGCCTTCCATATGATCTTGTGCCCCGCCGGGTGCGGGTACTTCCGTCCCGATGACATAACGCAATTGGCGGGTATCCCCAGCGGTTTCTTCAGCGCATTTTGCCAGTATCGCTGTCCGCCGGGCAGTTAAATCAACGTCCGGCGCACCTTTAGGGTCATCCTTCAACCTCATGCTGGTATCCAGGTGAATCTTGGTGAACCCTGCCCTAACAAACTCTCGTATTAGTATTTTTGATTTTTCCATCGCAACCGCGGCAGGCTCATTTTTCCAGACACTTGGACCAAGATGATCACCGCCCAGAATGAGTTGTTCCACGGGAAAACCGGTTTGTTTTGCAATGCCGGTGACATATGCGACAAAATCCGTGGGGGTCATGCCGGTATATCCACCGAATTGATTGACCTGATTGCAGGTGGCTTCGATCAAGAGTGGTTCTACATGCCGTAGCATGGCAGCCTTCAGTACACTGGGATGTGCCGAGCAAATGGACACGATCCCCCGGGCTTCGCCTTCCTTCCGGGCAACCAGGATCTGATCAAGGTACATAGTTCATGGCTTCAGCCAATGTCGGTTGCGCAGCGGTGCCACCCGCTTTTTGGGTGGACAAGGCACCACAGACACACCCCATTCGCAACGACCTGGGCAGATCCCAGTGGTTCAAATAGCCATATATAAAGCCGGCATCGAATGAATCGCCCGCCCCAACAGTATCCACCACAGTCACAGGCAGGGAGGGTACGTTGACATTTTGGTTTCCCCGTACGCCCAGTGCCCCATTGACTCCCAGTTTGATTGCCAGCATATCCACCCTGGCGCCCAGCTTTGAGGCTGCAAGCTGGATGTCAGTGGCGCCGGCCAGGGACAATGCTTCACGTTCGTTCAGCATCAAAACATGCGTTACCGCCAAAAGTTCGTCAAAACTGCTCCACAATCCGGTCGGGTCATAGTTGGTATCGAGCGAGGTGGTCAAGCCCAGCGACCGCGCACGAAAAAAAAGATCCGGTAAACCTGGCTGCAAGGCCGTCTGTAAAAAGTAGGATGCGACGTGCAGGTGGTGAGCCTCGCGCAATATTTCATCCGTCACGTCCTGGGCGCGTAAGGAAGCAATCAGTCCGGCATAGGTCAGGATGGCACGATCTGCCTGGCGATTCAGGATCACGCTGAGACCGGTCTGCCCATCCTCGCGGAGAATGACCGAGCTCACATCCACACCCGCCCGCTGCATCTCGTCCAACATGAAACGACCAAAGACATCCATGCCGCAAATTCCAATGAAGGCTACTTTTAACCCCAGGCGCGCCGCCCCACAGGCAAAGATGACCGATGACGAACCGATGGTCAGCGCGGCTTCCTCCACCAGTTTTTCGACCTGTCCAAAAGCCGGTTCCACATCACCCGTCAGGATCAGATCGGGATTGATCTCTCCGGCAACCAGGATATCGAAAGGTTTGTCGGGCGGCATCTCAGTACCTCTTGTACCAATCGAATGGAGCAATCGCCGAATAGAAATCGGTGTAAGGTTTCGCCTGAGTATCGCACAACTTCATCAGTTGCATTAATCGCTCTCTGGCAGTTGTCTCCAGAAACGTTTTTCGGGTTGCCACATCCAGTGAGACCGCTTCCTTCCAGACCGCCCGCCCGGCGGCGCATCCGCTGGCACCCGCCTTACAGGCAACCGAAACCTGCTGCAGGTAGGTCTCAAAATCCACAGCAGCCGATAACAGGATCCAGGGAACGACTGATGCGCTTGAAAGCTCTTGACATGCTTCCAACCAGAGGCTTTGATCGGCTTCCTTGTAATCAAGAGGAAACTCTGCCTTGAGAATGTCTATCCCCAGGGGAGACAGTCTTCTGGCGGTTCCGATTACGGCAATCTTTTTCTCCTCTGAAGTCAATATGCCGCTATCATTCGGCGCGTAAGTTAGAGGTTCCAGCATGATGAGCAGGTCCAGTGCCTTGCAGTCATCTGCTACCTGCCCAACGAAATCCTCCGTTTCCGAAGCATTGACCGCATCCGGATGGTAATAGACCAGTAGCTTGACGGCATTTGCCCCCATGCGTTTGGCTTTTTCCGCGCTCCAGCCTGGCAGGATCTGGCTTTGACGTGCTATTGGATCTCCGCTGTAGCCTGTAACCTCAAGCGCCACAACCAGGCCGACATGGTTGGGGATGATACCGCCAGCGACAGCCTGCGCAGCCGAATATTCCGGATCCAGCAGCACGGCCGTGGAATCAGATGCCAGGGCGGTAGTCACCGTCAGTTTGAAATTCGAAAGATCGGCATCTGTAACCGACGCCGGGTTATCGGGATTGAGCGAGCGCCTCAGATTCTGGCGATGGTCGAGCGCCAGGCATGTAAACGTACCCCGCCGGGTGGAAATGTGCTGTAATCCGTAAAACTTTCCGATGGAAAGATCACTCATGATTATTTCAACCTCAACTGACCAGAACCCAATTATAGTGGCTTATGGGCAGGTGAGCCTATAGGCAGTCAGAATGCGATTTTTCAGGATGAAGCTGACGTTATTCAGTTTACCCCACGCACAAGCCGCACTAAAGTCCACATCCATATCGGTGTATTCAGCAGCAAAAACAGGTTTACCTGCCTCGATAAAGGGCAGCATATCGCCAATCCAGTCGTAATAGAAAGCATCCTCGGTGATGGCAAAATCGAAGAAGGAAAGCGAATCGGCCACCATGTCGGGGGCGTTCTTGATCCCAATGGCGAGACCGCGGTCATGGGCTTCGTCTGCCAGCCAGCGGGCATAGGTCAACTGGTCAGTATAGGTGAGCGGGAAACCGGTGTCATTATCGTAGATTTCGATATTGTCTGGTTCGACGCCGTCGAAACCTTTGGCCTTACACAGGTCAAGCCGGGCACGCATGATCGGAGCCAGCAGGTCGATGCGGCGGATGTCGAGCCATTTCTCGCCCGCCCAGCCTTCGTAATCCTTGCCGAGGACCTCAGCCAGGAATTGGTCAGCATCCGGCCGCCAGTCTTCCCACGATCCTACGGAGATGTAACAGATGACCTTGCGCCCCTGACTGTGCAACTGCCGGATGACCGAGGCATCGTTATCAAACAGATCAATATCATACACCTGGGCATCCACACCGGTATCCACCGGGGAATCAGAAAGATGCCACTGCCAGGTCGAACCTGGTGCAGGATGCCACCAGTCCAATGAGTTTTTGGTAGAAGATCTAATTGAAGTTGGCATAGGCGACTCCGTTGAGTCCAGCTCAGGTGTTGTTTGACTACAACTGGAAAATAGAAAGAGCCCGGCGAAAAATAATATCGTGAAAGCTGTTCGATTTGCGATAGCGTATAAATTCGTCATTATCAGGTTATCCGGGAAGACCAAGCAAATCGCTATCTCCATGATTCAGGGGCGAACAAACCGGACAGGAGCAGCCCATCGTCTAGCGCTTTAAACCTGTCAGGGAAATCCCTTCAATGAATTGTTTCTGAGCAAAGAAAAACACCACGATGATCGGTATGATCGAGATCAGCGCGCCAGCCATCAAAACCGTATGACGATGAGAGAACTGGGTCTGGAATAGAGCCAACCCGACCGTCAGGGTTGTCAATTTGGCATTGGTGGGCAGGTAGATCAGAGGATGAAGCAGGTCATTCCAATTCCCCAGAAAAACAAAAATTGCCAGTGCCGCCAATGCCGGACGCGCATTCGGCAGGTATATATTCCAAAAGATCTGTATTAACGAGGCGCCATCCACACGGGCGGCTTCGGCCAACTCATGCGGGATGGTCAGGAAATACTGACGTAACAGGAACGTGCCGAACGCCCCACCCCAGAAGGCCGGTAAAATCAACGGCCACTGAGAACCGATAAGATGCAGCCAGCCGAACACAATAAAGTTCGGGATGAGTGCCACCTGTGAAGGGATGAGCATGGTGATGAGCAACAATGTAAACAGCAGATTACGTCCCTTGAAACGAACGGCGGAAAAAGCAAAGGCACCCATGGCACACGTGAGCAGTTGCCCGATCGTCGAAAGAGCTGCGATCTTGAAGCTGTTGAACATCATGTGGGGGAAGGCCTTGTCAGGCATCTTATCCCAGATCACGTTGAAATTCTGCAGCGTTGCGGGGTTGGGAATGAGCGTCTTGGTGAACTGGTCGGCAGGGACTTTGAATGCAGTCGCCACCATCCACAAAAACGGCGCTATCATGATTACCGAGCCAACGATGAGGATGGCATAAGTAAGAATATCCAGAAGGGTCTTTTGGGTCGATATCTTCACATCATCCTCCTAATCGTAGACCACAAAGCGCCGTTCGAACCAGAAATATAATGCCATCAGGATGATCACGATGAAAGCCAGCTCAATTGCCTGGGCACTGGCGCCTCCATAATTAAAGTAATTGAATGCATTGCGATAAATCGAATAAACCACCACCGGAACGGAGCTCTCTCCGCCTGCCCGTCGGGTGAGCATGTAAACGTACTCATACGCCTGGAAAGCGTTGATGGTTGTGATGAGGGTCTGGAAGAAAATCGCCGGTGTGATCAGCGGGAGGGTAATATGGAAAAACTTTTGGATGTTCCCTGCTCCATCGACGGTGGCTGCTTCATAATAATCACGTGGGACTGACTGGAGACCGGCCAGGAAAATGATCATACCCTCGCCGATGGCTCCCCAAATATTAACGATGACAACAGCGATCAGAGCATTTTCATTGCATAACCAGCACACTGGCTGCCCGCCAAAGAATTCGATGATGTAATTCAATATGCCGGTATCCCTGCCGTAGATCATGTTCCACACAATGGCAGTTGCAACAGCTGAAGTGACACCCGGGAGGAAATAGATCGTACGGAAGATGCTGATGCCCCTGATCTTGCGGTTCATCAACAACGCTACAAACAAGGAAATAACGACCACACCCGGAACATACAATCCGGCGAAGGTAATGGTGGTGGTCATTGCTTTTATGAATTTTGTATTGGTGAACAGGTCGATAAAGTTCTGAAAGCCAACCCAGGTCGGCGGCTGGATCAGGTCCCATTGCACGAAACTGAGCACAATGGTGGCCACGATCGAACCCAACACGCCGAACACAAGACCAATCACGGTCGGCGTGAGGAGTATTCCCAGCCAGAACTTTTCTTTTCCGAGCGGTTTAATTCCGGGTATGGTGGTATCTGCCACTAATCACTCCTGGAATATGGGCGGGAAACAATACAGCTTTGATTGCTTCCCACCCATACAGATAACTCGTGCGATTATTTATTCAAGACAGCATCTGCCTCGACCACAAGCGCTGCTATACCTTCTTCCAAACTGATCTCGCCGCTCCAGATCAACGCCAGAGCATTGCCGACCACATCCGACCACTCGGTATAACCCTTGAAGGATGGTTTGATTTTCGCGTACTCAATCGCATCCAGAAACACCTGGTGGTTGATCGGCGCAGCCTGCTTCAGGAAGACATCGCTCTCGGCTACCTTCTGATACACCGGGATGGCAAAACCCAGCTCGGTCAATTTCTTCTGCGCATCCTCGCTGGTGGCATACTTGATGAATTCCCAGGCAGCGTCCGGAGCTTTCGAGTCTTTCGCGATCACGAAGCCGGCGCTGTTGACGCTGGTGAACCTATCACCAGCCGGTCCCTTGGGCAGGGGCGCTACATCCATATTGAAACCACCGGTGGAGTACTCCGGCACAGCCCAATGACCCATGGGGGTCATGGCAGCAATCCCGGCCAGAAATGGATCGCTGCCGAATTCGCCTGCAGCTATCGGATCGGGGATGGATTTATCCACCATCATCATGTCATACAGGAGCTGCCAGCCTGCCATGGCTTTGGGTTCGCCCAGCAGTGTTTTTGTATAATCATCACTGACAATCTCTCCGCCATAACTCCAGATTACCTCACCCCAACCCGGTTCCAGATCCCAGGTGTCGTAATTGAAGCCATACTGATCGGTCTTTCCATCACCATCTTTATCCAGAGTCAAAGCTTTGGCAGCTGTGCGTAAATCATCATACGTCCAGCTGTCATTGGGATATTCCAATCCGGCGGCATCGAACATGTCCTTGTTGTAGAATAACACGATGGTTTGGAAATCGCGCGGCAACCCGTAATAACCATCATCCAGGTGGTAGACTTCCAACGATTTCGGATATAAACCGTCCAGGAAACCGGGTGTTTGATCGATATAAGGTTGCAGGTTCAACAAGGCGCCACGGGATTGCCAGTCGATGTAGAATGGTGCATCGATGGCAAAGATATCCGGTGGTGTCTGGGCGGCAAAGAGGGTGTCGACTTTTGTCCAATAGGTATCCCAGTCAGAAACTTCCACATTGACTTTGATGTTGGGATTCACTTTTTGGAATTCCTCGGTGATTGTCTGCCAGACGGTCAATTCCTCCGGCGAACCCCATTGCATCACCGTGATTTCCGTCACACCTTCCGCGGGTGCTTTCGCCCCGCAGGCTGACAGGAGCAATGCTCCGATCAGCAAGACATACAGATATTGCTTTTTCATAGTGCTTCCTCCTTCTTGGAATTAGAGTCTGACCACCGCATCCAAAAGATGCGGTTCATCCGGATTCAAACCTCGGGCTATGGATCGTTCAAAAGCCAGGAGTTGACCCGGGGGCAGATAAAGTACGTTCAGCAGAGCTTCAGGCAAATTCGAGGTAAACGCAATATCACCTCCTTCGGGGGCGAGGGTGAATGTCCCAGCTCCCAAAACGGACATCTCCTCCAAAACTCTCTTTTCATATGTTCCATTGGTCTTGGAGACCAGGCCAATTAATAGCGTGGAACCGGTAACCATGGATTTGGGACCGTGGCGGAACTCCATGAAATGGAAAGGCTCACTGTGTGATAGGGACATCTCCTTCATCTTCAAGCTTAATTCGCAAGCCAGACCGTAGCGCAACCCAGATCCGAGAAAATAAAAGCGATCCAGCTTAGTATCCCTGCCAAATCGCACAGCCCAGGGACGCGCAATCTTCAGGTTGTTTTCACACAGTGCAGGCAGTTTTTCCATCATGTGGCAAATGTCACGGTGGTTACCGAGGATACAAGCCAGGCCGATGGTTGCCAGATAGAGGGTGGTAAAGGCCCGCGTCTGTGCGATCGAACGTTCCTGTCCGGATGGAAAAACCAGGTTAAGATCACCCAGCTTTGCGAGGGGAAAATCGGGGAAACATGAAAGTGTCAGAACAGTGCCGCGCCTGTCAGCTTTGAAAGCCTCGCAGGCGTTAAGCGTTTCAGTCGTCTCACCGGAGCGGCTGACTGCCACGAGCAGTGTTTCAGTGTCTGGCGGGTAATAGTTATCCGGATTCAGCCATAACTCTGAAGCTGGGACGCCGCGTGCAATCCTGCCAGTCAATTGTTGATAAAGCGCAGCAGCCGCAAGAGACAGGTAATAAGTGGAACCACAGCCTGTAAAGAGTACCTGGTTGTAATTCGTTTTTTTCAGAAACCGTTCGGTTTCATCTTGTAGTGATTGCAATACTTTGATGGCTTCTGTCCAGGCTTGCGGCTGGCTCATAATTTCCTGTTCAGTATATTTACCTGGTTCAGTCATGGTTAACCTTTTATGATCGATCACCCTTTCAGGCGCTCAGGTGTGCGAGTTTGAATATGCGGGCAGCGTTGCCGTAATAGACTTTCTGTAAAACATCCTCCGGCAGGTATAAGCCATAGACATGCCAGCGACCCTGCATTGGGTAAAGCGCCGCGCTGTAATTGAAATACTCATCCTCCGTCTCAAGGAAACGATAGGCAATCCGGTAACTGTCGATATCGGGTCCAAAATCAGATCCAAACAGTATCCGGTCGGAATACTTAAGGAAGAAACGGCGGGCAGCATGGGGCTGTCGTCCAAGCTCCCCAATGCGCCCGCTGATATCGACGAAATAATTCGAGCAGCGCTCGAGCAGCTCACCCACCCAACCCAGGTTTTCGGCATAACAACCAACATGCGCACCGATGAAAGTGGTCCCGGGATGACGCTCGACCAGTCGCGCCAGGCCATCCAGAATTGAGATAAAGGGCGGGAATGGCGGAGAAGGGAATTGCCAGTCTGGAACCAGGTTGAGTTCCTCCCAGCGCTCATTCGTCTCGTCAACCGGATCGAAGAATGCCACCGGATCAGCCACATGAATGACCACCGGCAAGCCCAGTTCACCGGCCGTCTGCCACAACGGGTCGAGACGGGGATCATCCACCCTGACCAGTGCCCCATCCTGATCCTTGACCTTCAATCCAAACGGTTTCCAGATCTTTAATCCTTCGGCGCCCCGTGCAGCCTGAGCTCGCAACCGCGTGGCTGCCCACTCGCCGAATCCATCGCCCTGTTCAGCCCAGACGGAAAAATCGACTCCGCCGAAAACGCTGAAGCGTTCAGGAGCGGCAGCCTTGAAGTGGTCAAGATGGCGTGCCAGGATCTCCTCTCCCCA
>Ga0209182_10000060_pt1 | contig 23837 bp, 23 predicted proteins | sample LakBais05cmmetaG_FD_185474 | JGI IMG/M metagenome (GOLD analysis project Ga0209182, IMG submission 185474) | Lake sediment microbial communities from Lake Baikal, Russia to study Microbial Dark Matter (Phase II) - Lake Baikal sediment 0-5 cm... | ecosystem: Environmental > Aquatic > Freshwater...
AGAAAGTAGATCCGGGCGACTGGCCGGCCAGGCGGGTTCCCGGGAGAAGAAGCGCCGCGGCCAAAATAAGGATGCTTGATTTTTTGAGGCGCCGCATGGTTCAGCCCTCCGCTCCGTGGCGTTCGACGATCCAGCTCTCCTGGTTATGGCAATCCACGCACTTGTCCTGGTTCCCCGGATGCGGGGGAGTGTAGCAGCTCCGGCAGCCCGAATCCTTGAATAGGTAGGACTTGCCTTTGGCCCTCGGAAGAGTATTGGAAAGCGTGTGGCATTTGTCGCAGTCTTTGAGTTTCAAGTGGGTGCCCTGAAGCTTGGCGCCGGTCTCGGAGTGATCGAAACTCTCCTTCTCCAGTGGGACGATGTTCGCCTGCCGGCCCTGGTGTTCGGCGTGGCAGACGGCGCAATCGTCGGCCTTGTCGCGGTGATATCCCTTTTCTGCGGCGATGCGGGAGGCGATCTCCGTGTGGCAGGCGAGGCACTTGGAAGGGGCCACTTTCCCCGGGGCCACGTGGCAGGCCGAACAGTCCGCCTCCCCAGGCTTGGGGACATGGACCGCGCTGAGGGGGCCAGGCATTGCTTGCTGACCGAGCCCTCCGCCGACCGCGGGCGTGAATGCGGCATAGACCGTAAGCCCGCCAATCAATACGAAAATGCCCCCGAGAAGACGCGTTTTCAAAGCTGGATGAGCTATCATAGTTGACGCCTTTTCCTATAATTCTTATATATCTTATCAAACTAATAGGAATGCGTCAAATCCCAGGACTGCCGGTAAAGGTCCCTCCCCAGACACGAAAACGAAATCCAGACATTTCGTTCAGACCCCGCAATTCCGCGTCACGTTCTCTCGCCGCTTATCGGTCAAGAGGATACGGGTCCCGGCCACCCTGTCCGCGGTGAGAAATCCTCCCGGGGTTCATCTCCAGGGGTGATTGACCGGGGCCGGGGGGTAGACGGATGATAGGGCCGGAATAGGCTGATGAACTCTCGTTCGGGCGGTCCCGTGCTATAATCCGCCCGGCGCACCTTTAAAAGGAGTCGGTCCATGGCCAAGATCCTGTTGCTCGATTTCAACGAAGCGGAGAGGGACCACCTAGTCGCCCAGAAATACGACGTGGAAGCCCGGTTCACGGGTTGGACGACGGGGAAAGATGAGCCCTTCGACCTGCCCCAAGAGAACGAAATCGTCTTCTACCAGGTCGGCGATGTGGCCGCCGAAGGCCGGGCTGACCGCCATGCCAGGGTCCACGAGGCGCTCACGGAACGGGTTAGGGAAGGCGCCCGGGTCGTCTGCTTCATCGGCGGCGGAGATACTCCCCAGCTGACGAATATCATCGGCCCCGTCGCGGGGCTCCAGTTCAGGGACTGCGCCCGGGCCGACGCGGTGGTTTTCAATCCCCGCGCCCTGTTCCATGTCCCCTTCGAACGGTTCCGGCCGTTCATCGCCAAGGCTTACCGCCTGCTTCCCGAGACCTTCGCCGAGGGCGTCTGGGAGAAAGAGACGGCCTCGAACGGCAAGTTCGAATTCCTGGCCAAGAGCACGGACGGCGCGCCCGTGGCTATGATCCTGATGAAAGGCAAGGGCCATGTCCTGCTCCTTCCCTCGTTCGGGCCGAAGAACGTCGAAGTCGTCGACTGCATCCTAAAGGACAAGCTTCCGCTCGGCGCCGAGCTCCCCGAGGAGCCGGCCGGCGATTGGCTCGATGGCGAGGAATACGCCTTCCCGGACCTCAAGGCCATGATCGTCAGGCGGGAAGAGGAGAAGAAGCGTTTCGACGAGGTCTTCGCCGACTTCGACCGCCAGATCAAGGAAATGAAGGCCGTAGGCCAGGAGGAGTTCCATCGCCTCCTCAAGGGGGATGGAGCGGTCCTCAGGAAAGCCATCGTCCACGCCTTCCGCTATCTCGGCTGGGGCCGGGTGGTGGATGTCGACGAGTACTGGAAGAACGTCATCCGGAATAAGGAAGAGGACGCTTGGCTCATCGACCCCGGCGACTCTCCCGTCGAGACCGGCATCCGCAAGGGCGAGCTCGTCATCATCCTCGTCCGGAGCAATAAGAACTGGGCGACGGACGACGACTGCGCCCTCCTTCAGAAGTATAAAGACCGCAGGATGCAGGAGTTCGACAACACCCGGATGAAGGCCTTCCTCGTCGGCAACTACTTCTCCGCGACCGAGGCCAAGCTCAGGGACAACCCGTTCTCCGCGTCCCAGGTCGAGGAGGCCCAGAAGGATGGCAACGGCCTGCTCACGACCTACGAGCTTTTCCAGGCGATCAAGGCCGAGAAAGAAAACCGCATCTCCAAGGACGCGATCCGCGAGCAGATCAAGGTCAAGACCGGCCTGATCAAGTTCGACATCTGCATATAGAATTCCCTCCCGCGGGTGAATCCCGATGACGCGTCCCATAGGGGTCATTTGACCCCTTCTGTTTGACCCCTTAGGCCGATTGTGCTACAAAAGGGAACTGTCGATTCGCGCTGCGGGAGAGAGACATGAAGAGAACGGAGAGACACCACCTCCAAGAAGACCAGATGGCCCATGGCCTGAGCTGGCTCATCGATTACGCGAAAAAGTGGAAGCGGGAGATCACGATCATCGCCGGAGCGCTGGCCTTCGCGGCCGTCGTCTTCGGCGCCCTCGTCCTCGTCCGGTCCCACAGCCGGAGCGTCCAGAGCAGGATCATCGGCCAGGTCGGCGATGTCGCCGCCGAGGCGGCCCAGAAACCGGAGAAGCTGGCCGAGCTCGAAAAGCTCGCCGGCGAACGGCGCACAACACGGCTGGCCAACCTGGAGCTGGCCAAGTACTGGGCGGAGAGGAACGATTGGGCCAAGGCGGAATCCTACCTGGGCCGCATCGCCGGCGCGCCTAAGGACCTCCTCTACTACCAGACCGAGGACATCAAGGCCCAGGTCGCCCTCGGCAGGAAGGACTTCGACAAGGCCATCGCCATCTACCAAAAGATCAGCGACGAAAAGCCCAAGGTCTATCCGCTCGACGCCGTCCTTTTCCGCCTCGCGGAAAGCCGCGAGCTCAAGGGCGAGACGAAGGAGGCCCTAGCGATCTACAAAAAGCTCCAGGAGGAGTACGCCCAGTCCTACTACGGCTACGAGGCGTCCCTCAAGGCCGGCCGCCTGGGTCTCCAGAAATAGGAGTGGGTTTTGTCATTTGCTACGGAGGGGATATAATACCTCCCGAATAACCCGAGGAGGAATTCCATGGCTTATATCATCACCGAAGAATGCATCAACTGCGGCGCCTGCGAACCCGACTGCCCCAACCAGGCCATCACCGCCGGCGAAGAACGCTACGTCATCGACCAGGCCAAGTGCACGGAGTGCGTCGGCCATTTCGACGCGTCCCAGTGCGCGGCGGTCTGTCCCGTCGATGCCTGCGTCCAGGACCCCGAGAACAAGGAGACCAAGGACGAGCTGATGGCCAAATACCACAGGCTCTCGGGGAAGTAATCCCCCGCCGATCGGGCTTGTCTTGAAGGAGGAGTGAACGCGGTTCGCTCCTCTTTTTTTTCCTGGGACCATGAATGACGCGCCGCCTCTCGAAAAAACCTGGCTGAACGGGCTCCTCTTCGTCCTGACCGTCTTCTCGACCTGTTTTGTCGGCCTCGGCTGGAGCGCGAGCTACCTCTTTTTCGAGTCCGGGGCGAACCCCATCACCGAGGCGGGGAGCGCGCTCAGTGACCCGCGCGTCTTCCCGCTGAGCGCTCTCTATGCCGCCGTCCTGATGACCATCCTCGTCGGCCACGAGCTCGGCCACTACCTGACCTGCCGCCGCTACGGCATTCGGGCGACATTGCCCTTTTTCATCCCCGCTCCGACGCTCATCGGGACCCTCGGGGCGTTCATCAGGATCAAGTCGCCCATCAACTTCAAGCGCCACCTCTTCGACATCGGCGCCAACGGCCCCCTCGTCGGGTTTCTTCTCGCCCTTCCCGCGCTGGTCGTCGGCCTGGCCTTTTCGAGGGTGACGACGTATGTCCCCGCGGGGGATATGATTTCCTTCGGCGAGCCGCTCCTCTTCAAGCTCCTGAGCGCCCTCTTCTTCGGCCGGACTCCGGAGGGGTCGGCCCTCGTTCTGCATCCGGTCGGCTTCGCCGGCTGGGTGGGCATCCTGGTCACGTCCTTCAACCTCATCCCGTTCGGCCAGCTCGACGGCGGGCACATCGCCTACGCCCTCCTCGGGCGGAAGGCGCGGCTCGTTTCGAAGGGCGTCATCGCGATCTTCGTCGTCATGGGCGTTATTTTCTGGGTCGGCTGGTTTCTCTGGGCCGCCGTCATTCTTTTTTTCGAGTTCAAGTCCAAGCTCCGCTTGAGACATCCCCCGGTCCTGGACGAGGACATGCCCCTCGACCGGGGAAGACGGATCCGGGCCGTCCTCGTCATTCTCATTTTTATCCTGTCCTTCATCCCCGATCCGGTCAAGGGCTTCGACCTGCTGAGTCTTTTCAAGGGCTTAGCGGGAGGTGGTAAATGAATTCCGCCGGCCGACCGAGGGCCCGGGTTTATTCACAGGATTTGAGGAAAAGCTGTGGAAAAGGAAGTGTTTTGAAAGGGCAATCTCCAGTCCTGCTTGAACATAACTCGGATTGCACAAGAATTCGTCACGGCCGTAATTGTTGTGTTTTCAGTTGTTTAATAACTCATTGAAAAGATTGATGTTGTGGCGTTAAGATAAGGGAGGGCTAAAGGAGGCTCGCATGGATGACCAGTTCCGGGAAACCGAGGAAGCTTTCGCCCTTCTGCGCGAGAAATTCAACGATAAGAGAATCTCCCAGAGAGAGTTCGTCGATTCCCTGAAACAACTCCGGATCAAGGACGACGAGGGCCGTTTCTGGGTCATCGGGGCCCAGAGCGGCAAGTGGTACGCTTTCGAGGCCGGCGAGTGGGTCGAGGCCAAGCCCCCGTCCCAAATGGAACGGAAGGCGATCTGCATCGCCTGCGGCTTCGAGAACGACCTCGAAGCCGAATTTTGCGCCCGCTGCGGCAACCGGGGCGAGGACGAGGCGTCCGAAAGGCCGGCGGCGTCCGACGCGGCGGGCCCGGCAGGGCCGGAGGAGGCTGCCCGGCCCCAGGCAGGAGGCGAGGTCGTCATCCGCTCTTTTCACCCGGTCTCGTTTTTCTGGTTTTTCGCCGCCCTGGGACTGTTCGCCGGGATCCTCCTAGGTCTCCTCGCCGGCGTGACCAACCTGTTCACCGGTTTCGTCGCCGGCCTGCCCGGGTTCTTTGTGGACCACCAAGGCGATCTCCTGGGCGGGCTCGTTTTTTCGATCCTCGGCGGGGTCGCCGGCTTCGGCATCGGCGGGGTGGTCGGGGCCGTTGCGGCCGTTGTATCGAACGGCATCCTGTCGCTCATCGGCGGCGTCAGGATCCGCCGTTCTTGACCCTGGCCAAGCCCCGGGCGATCTGGCCGAGCGATAACGACTCGTCGTTGGGCGAGTAAGCCACGGGCCGGAGAACCCGGAATCCCTTGGCAGCGAGCCGTTTTTCCGTCCGTTCGAGAAGCCTTTTATTAAGGAAGACCCCTCCCGCGAGCGAAACTGTATCGGTCCCGTGGGCGCGCCGCGCCCGCTCGGCGACGCGGAGGACGAGTCCGGCCAGGGAATCGTGGAACCTGGCCGACACGGCCGAAACGGGCGTCCCCTTTTCGATATCGCGGACGAGGGCCCTGATGAGCGGACCGAAAGATATGTCCATCGGCCGGCCGGGCCCCGGGTTGGCAATGGGAACGGGATAGACGCCGCGGAACGCCTTGTCGGCCGCGGCCTCGAATCGCATCGCCGCCTCGGCCTCGAATTCCATCCGCTCGGGCGCCGTGCCGGCGAGGAAAGATGCGGCGTCGAAGAGGCGGCCGCAGCTCGAGGCGAGCGGACTCCGGACGCCGCCGCGGACCATCTTCAAGACGGCGTCCGCGCGCTGCCTGCCGACCCTGCGGATGACGGCGAGGTCGGGCAGGGCCGGGCCGAAGGCCTCGTCGAGGTAGGCCAGGGCCATCCGCCACGGCTCGCGCGCGGCCAGGTCGCCCCCGGGCAGGGGGACGGGCTTGAACCGGGCGAAACGCTCGTAACCGTCGTAGCCGGCCAGCAGGAACTCCCCGCCCCAGGCCGTCCCGTCCTCGCCATAGCCGTAGCCGTCGAGGGCCACTCCGAGAACGCGGCGGCCCGGCGGGTGCCCGTGCTCGAGGAGCGGGGCGAGGACGTGGGCGAAGTGGTGCTGGACGCGATAATGGGGCAGGCCCATCTTTTCGGCGTAGCGCGTCGTCCTGAAGTCGGGGTGAAGGTCGGTGACGACGGCTTCCGGCTTGGCGTCGAAGAGCCGGAGGAGATGGGCCAGGGTCTCTTCGAAATAGCCGAAATTCCGGTAGTCGTCGAGATCTCCCAGGAACTGGCTGGTGACGACGTAGCCGTTCTTATACAACGAGATGGTGTTCTTGAGCTCGCCGCCGAGGGCGACGAGCGTGGCGTCGACCCGAAGCCCCCCGGGGACGGACTGAGGGTAGGGGACGTAGCCCCTGGCCCGGCGGACGAAGAGAGGCCGGCCGCCAGCGGTCTTGACCACGGAGTCGTCGGCCCGCATGGCGATCGGGCGGTCGTGGGTGAGGACGGCGTCGCAGAGCTTGCGGATGCCTTCCTCCTCGTCCTTCATGATCGGGGCGTCCTTGGCGTTCGAGCTCGTGGCTACGATGAGCTCGAGCCGCTCGAGAAGGAGATGGTGGAGCGGCGTGTAGGGCAGCATGAAGCCGACTTCGTCGAGGTTGGGCGCGATGAGAGCGATGTCCTTCTTTTTTTTGAGCAGGACGATCGGTCGGCGAGGCGATTGGAGAAGGCGCAGCTCGGCCGGGCCGACGGCGGCGAAGCGCTCGACGACGCCAAGATCGCGGGCCATGAGGGCCAGCGGTTTGGTCCGCCGGGCCTTCGTCCGGCGCAGCCGGGTGACGGCCTTCCGGTCGAATGGGTTGCAAACGAGGTGGAATCCGCCGAGTCCCTTGACGGCCAGGATCTTGCCTTTGAGGATGAGTTCGACGGCCTCGGGGACGGCGCCGCCGAGCGCGCGCCCCGTCCGCGCGTCGTTGAGCGTCAGGCGTGGTCCGCAGACCGGGCAGGCGATGGGCTGGGCGTGATGCCTGCGGTCGAGGGGGTCTTCGTATTCCCGCCGGCAGTCCGGGCACATCGCGAAACCGGCCATGGTCGTCCGGGGCCGGTCGTAGGGCAGGCCCCGGACGATCGTGTAGCGGGGCCCGCAGTTGGTGCAGTTGGTGAAGGCATACCGGTAGCGGCGCTCTCCGGGCGTCGAGATCTCCTCGAGGCACTCGGGGCAGGTGGCGACGTCGGGCGAGATGAAAACGAACCCTCCGGCATCCCGGGTTTTCCGGATCTCGAAGCCCCGGAAGCCCTCGACGGCCGCGGCGCGAAAGTCGAGGTTCTCGATGGCGGCCAGGGGCGGCAGGCCCTCGCGGAGCGAGGCGGGGAATTTATCGAGGACGGCGGCGGACGGCCCTTCGACATGGATCTCGACCCCCGAGCCGGCGTTCTCGACCCAGCCGTCGAGCCCGAGGCGGCGGGCGAGGCGGTAGACGTAGGGCCGGAACCCGACGCCCTGGACGACGCCGAAGACGGTTAGCCGTGCCGCGGCCTTCCGGCTCATGGGGACCTCTTCCCGGCGGCAGCCAGGCTGTAGAGACAGCCGCAGTAGCCCTGGCGGTAGAGCCCGTGGGCCCGGCTGAGGTCGACGCTTTTCTTGAAGCCGTCCTTCTTTTTAAAATCCGCTTCGAGGAAGGCGAGGCCGTGGCGGACGGCGAATTGACGGCCGATCCGGTTCATGACCGCGGCCTTTTTCCAGGGGCTGAGGCTCATGACCGTGGCGAAGGCGTCGAAACCCTCCCGGGCCGCCCGTTCCGCGGTCCGGCCGAGCCTTGCGGCGTAGCAGACATCGCAGCGGCGTCCTTTCTCCGGCTCGTCCTTGAATTTCCGGGTGAGGAGAAGCCAGCCGTCTGGGTCGTAGTCGTCTTCGATGAAGGGGACGCCGTGCGTCCGGGCGACCTTCCGGGCCTCTTCGAGGCGGAGGTCGTATTCGCCGCGGGGGTGGATGTTGGAGTTGGAGAAGAAGCCGGCCACATCATAATTCTCTTTGAGGAGCCCGAAGACGAACAGGGCGTCTGGCGCGCAGCAGACGTGGACGAGGATGCGGGACTTCGGCATGCGTCTATTCTATCGGCCGGCCGCCCCTACCGCAAATGTTCGAGGCGGGCTTCGAGGTCGGCGATCGTCTTGTCCACGCCGTCGATCTGGAAGTATATGACGGCCAGGTCCTCGTTCGGAACCCGGGCCCCGTCGAGGATGAGGCCGACGTTCTCGAACAGGGGCTCCATGAGCCGCTTGACGTCGACGATCTTGTCCTGGGTGCGCTCCTTCGCCTTCTGCCACTCCCGGATCTCTTTTTCCCGGGACTGGAGGCGTTCGCGGTACTCCTCTTCGGTTCGGTGGATGGCGGCGTTGAAAACACGGACCTGGCCCTCGATCGCCTCGAGCTTGCGGTCCAGCCGGTAGCGTTCCTCCTGGAGAAGGGGCGACTTCTCCCGGAGCGCGCGGACGAGGTTGGCCAAGGACGCCGCCTTCTCCCGGGCCCTGTCGACCCGGGCCGTCCGGTCGGCCTCGCTCATCTTCGGGTTCTCCTCGGCCTGGCGGACTTCCTTTTCGACCGCCTTGATTTGGGCTTCGGCGGCCTCGGCTTCACGGAGCGAGGCCTCGAGGGCGTCCAGGACCTCATTTTTCCGGTTGGCCAGGACGAGCATCTCTTCCTGGTGCGGCCGCCGACCCTCTTCCTGCTCGGCGACGAGCTCCCGGAACCGCTTGAGCGCGGCGTCGTGTTCGCGGCCGAGGACTTCTATCCGCGAATAGACGTCATGCCACGTCTTTCGAAGACGGCCGATCTCCTCTTCGAGCCCGGCGAGCTTGCCGCAGTCCTCATCGATGCAGGACGCCTGAACGTCCTCGCTCCAAGCGAGCTTCCCGAGCTCCCTCCAGAGCGCGGCCTTCTTCTCCCTTTCCTTCTTCAGTTTGACCTGGAGCCGGAGACGGATCATGTGGCGGCGGGCCCCCGACAGGAACGAGCTGATCCTCCGGCGCAGGTCCTTGTCCCGGAGAAAGATGAAGACGACGAGGAGCAGGATGACCCAGAGAAGGAGCCAGAGCATCCAGAAGGGGAGCCCCTTTGGAACCTCGGCGGTCGCCTGGGCTTGGAGGGGCAACATATCGATGATCGGTCCTGTCATTCCGTATTTCCGGACTCTGGGCCCAGTTTAGATTTAGGGGGAAGGGTTTGTCAATCGCCCGGGGAAAGCGGCGTTCCCCGGAAAAGCTTGAATCGGGCCGGGAGCTTTCGTCGCTTGTCCTGATCCCGGAGCGACAGCCGGGCCGGCGGGGCCGCGCCGATGGCCCGCCCGGCCAGGAAAAGCATGGCCTGGAGGTTCTCCCGGAAGATGCCGTCGATCTCGGCCTCGTCGTTGAAGAACCCGCCCTCGTCGACGTCCGCCGGTGGCAGCTCGATCGTGAAGGAGGGGATGCCGGCGACGCCGAATGTCCAGTCGGTCGTATCGCCGTTGGAGGTGTAGCCGATACCGCTCGCGGACGGTCCGTAAGCGTAGACCGTGCCCCGCACGGCGGCCATGAGTCCGGACATGGTCCGGGCCAGGTCCGAGAGCTCGGCGTCCATGGGACTGGGCTGGGCGATATAGGCCCAGGGATAGAGGATCACCTGGGAGTAGCTGTGGAACGAGACGACGGCCCGGAAGTCCCGGCCGGCGAAAAGCCGGCGCACGGCATCGGTCTCCGGCTCCGAGAAAGGCGTCGTCCCGCGGTAGATGTCGGAGGACGGCGTGGGGCTCGACCCGACGTTGTCGTAGCCCCACATGTAACCGTAGTTCCGGTTGAGGTCGACGCCGAAGGAGCCGTCGCTGTTGGCCCGCCGGTTTTTCCTCCAGTAGCGGTAGACATGGATGGAGTACTCGAGGCCGTCGGGGTTGACCAGCGGGACGATCCAGATCTCGCCGCCATTGATGAGGGACCGGACCGCCGGGTCGGAGGCGTAGCTCTCGAGCAGGTGCCGGCCGAGGAGGAGGGGGACCTCGACAGAGATCCATTCGCGCGCGTGGTGGCAGCCGGTGAAAAGGACGGCCGGTTCGTTCTCGTCGAGGGCCGGATTGTCGCTGACCTTGAGGCCGTAGATAGGGCGTCCTTCGAGGCTCCTCCCGATCTCCCGGACGCCGGCGATCTGGGGATAGGCCGCTTCGAGGAGGCGCAACTCCGTCTCCAGCTCGAGGGAGGAGTGGTAGGCGCCGTTGAGGCCCCCGGCGGCCGGGGCGGCCGGGGCGGGCATGGGAGGCGAGAATCGGGCGGTTTCGAAGGTAAAGGCGACCCGCCCGGCGGCGAGAGAGGCGATCTCTTCGCGGGACACGACCATATAGACGCGGCCGCGCCTTTCGAACAGGAGGTCTAGGCCCTTCGCGGCCAGACCCCGGAGCCGGAATTCCCGGGCGCTGACACTGACGATGTCCGTGCCCCCGTCCGCCCCGGGTCCGGCGGGGACGAGGGAGATGCAGAGAGAGAGGACGGTGGCGAGAACGCAAGCCGGGACGGCGAAATGTTTTCCGGTCATGATGGCGGTCTCCTTTCCTCTTTCCTATCGGGCGTCGAGGGCGTAGCCCAAGCTGAGGGCTATGCGGCCGGCCCGAAGGGAATTCCCAGAGCCGGCTTCGCGTCCGATGCTTCCGCCGATGTCGACGGCGAAAGGGCCCGAGCGAAGCCCCGCGCCGAAGGTGAATGCAAGATAGCGGGAGTGGACGTCGTCCATGGGCTGGGGGTCGTAGGTGACGCCCACCCGGACGGGAAAACGAACCGGCCTGCCGCCGAGCCTGCCCTTGATCCCGCATTCGATACCGGCCGCGGCCGTGACGACGTCCCTGAAGCGGCGAGCCACGGGCTCCTCGAAATAGACGACGCTGTAGCGCGACCAGCCGAAGTAAACGAGGTCGGCGGCGACGCTCCAAGCCTTCGATAACCGCCAGTCCACGCCGGCGCCGGCGACCCAGGGCTGTTTATACTCGTTCCGCGCTTCGGCCTCGATGCGGATATCGGTGCCGGAGTCGCGGGCCTCGTATTGGAGGAGGCTTTGGCCGGCCGAGGTCCTGAGGTAGGGGGTTCGGACGGCGAGCGAGACCCCGACGCGGGGAGAGAGGTCGGCCCGCAGGCCGGCGTTGACGAAGGCGCCCCTGAAGCGCTCCGATCTGTCGTCCGTGATCGTGATGCCGTCCTCCGGCCATTCCTCGGTCACGGTACGGTCGAGTCGGCCGTCGACGACGTTGAACCCGAGCCCGAGAGAGAAACGGCGGCCGAGGCGCCTCGCGGCAGCCAGATTGTAGGCCCGCAGGGATCCGGTCTGTCTCATCGTGAGCGCGTAGGCGGAGGAATAGCTCAAGCTGATCGGGGGCCGGGAGTAGGTTTCGATGAGGCCCGTCGTGAACGCGACCGCCCATTCGCCGAAGCGATGGGCGAAAGTCCCGGTCTCGAAGGCGAGCACGCCGACGAAGAGGTTCGACATGCTGCTGAGGACGCCCGTGTTGACGAGGGAGTACCGGAAGAGCGAAGCGGCGGAGTAGGAGGCCGTCAAGCCGGCTGAGACGCGCGGCAGGGACAGGAGCAGGGCGGGGTTGGTCATGGAAACGGACCCGTCCCAGGCGCGGGCGATCCGGATGCCGCCCGACCCGAGGGCCCGGGCCCCGACGGCGCCGAAGACGTTCCAGCTGCCCAGAGGGGCTTCGTCTTCATACTGCCCGAGGACGAGTTGGGCCTCTGCCGGGGCCGCCGCCGCGAGGCAGAGGAACAGACCGACGGCCAATCCGGCCGGAAATAACCGGGTAGGAGCCGACCTTCTCTCCATGTGTCCGCGGGGATATTACCACGCCCGGGCTATTTTGAATACTCTTCGAAGAGACGGAGGAGCGTTTCCTTGTCCATGAGGCTCGACCGGCGGTAGCGGATGCGGCCGCGGCGGTCGATGACGATCGTGGCCGGGATGAACTCGCCCGGCTCGTAGTCCTGGATGATTTTTTGGGTGGCCAGGGCGACGGGATAGTTCATGCCCGCTTTTTGAGTCCAATCGCGGAGGGCCTCGGCGGAGAGGTCGTCGACCGAGACGCCCAGGATCTCGAGCCCCTTGGCCTTGAGATCCTTGTAAGCTTCGATGAAGTCGGGGATCTCCCGGCGGCAGGGGGGGCACCAGGTCGCCCAGAAATTGAGGATGAGGACCTTGCCCTTATAGGAAGACAGGGAAAGGGAGTTGCCCTGGAGGTCTTGGAGCGAGAATTCCGGGGCCGGCGTGGCCTCCTCCCTGGCCGAGGCGCAAGCGGCCGCCCAAGTGGCTATCATCGTCAATACCGCTAAGCCGGCTGCGAATCTCTTCATGCGGCGCAGCTCTTGAGCAGGCGCTCCCAGCGGGCGTCGACTTCGGCCTGGATCGACGCGACATGGGCCTCGGTCAGGTGCCGGAACCTTCCCTGGATCCGGAGGTAGTCGCTGATCGGCTTCTTGTCCTTGAGCTTCAGGTTCAGGGTGACCTTGTCCCCGTCCTCGATCTCGAAGAGCGGGAAATAGGCGTTTTGGACGGCCATCCGGGCGAGCTTTACGGTGTCCTCGGGCCGGCTCTTCCAGCCCGTCGGGCACGGCGCGTAGACGTGGAAGAAGCGGGTCCCCTTGATGTCCTTGGCCTTCCTCATCTTCTTGACGAAATCTTCGGGGTGCGAAATGCTGGCCGTGGCGATGTAGGGGATGCGGTGCGCGGCCAGGATGGCGACGATGTCCTTCTTCGGCCTCGTCTTGAAGTGCTTGACCGGGGTCGTCGTCGTCCAGGCGCCGTAGGGCGTCGCGGACGAACGTTGGATGCCCGTGTTCATGTAGGCCTCGTTGTCGTAGCAGACGTAGATGATGTCTTCGTTCCGCTCGGCCGCCCCGGACAAGGCCTGGAGCCCGATGTCGAACGTCCCGCCGTCGCCGGCCCAGGCGACGACAGTCGTCTCCGTGTCGCCCGTCATCTCCAGCCCGGCCTTGACGCCCGCGGCCGTGGAGGCGGCCGTCTCGAAGGCGCAGTGATAGATGGGGACGTCCAAGGAGGAATAGGGATACGACCCGTCGATGACCGCCCAGCAACAGGCGGGGATGCAGAGCGCGGTCTTCTGGCCGAGCGCCTTGAGCATGTAACGCATGGCCAGCGTCGCGCCGCAACCCTGGCAGGCCAGGTGGCCGCAGGCCATCAGCTCTTCGACCGGGAGCGTCAGCGTCATCTTTTTTTCTTTTTTCATTTCCTGACTCCGATCCAGACGATCTCTTCGTCGGCCTCGTCCTTGGCCAGGGCGTGGGCGGCAACCTCCTTGAACGAGTCCACGGTGATGTCGCGTCCGCCGAGCCCGGTGATGTAGCCGAAGACGGGCGGCATGCCGGCCTTACCGTAAAGGGCGGATTTCACTTCCTGGTAAAAGATGCCGTGGGCGCCGTAGGAACAGTTCCGGTCGACGACGGCCGCCTTCTTGACCTTCTTGAGGACCTCGCGGACCTTGGCGAAGGGGAAGGGGCGGAAGACCTTGATCCGCAGGTTCCCGGCCTTGACGCCGGACTTGCGGAACTCGTCGACGGCGACGCGGGCCGTGAAACCCGCCGTCCCCGAGGTGACGAAGACGAAATCGGCGTCGTCGCAGCGGTAGGCGTCGACGAGGCCGAGGTTCCGGCCGAACATCTTCTCGAACTCGCGGCCCGTCTCCTCGATCAGGGCCGGCGCCTTTTCCATGTCCTTCTGGAGCTTGTAGCGGAGCTCGAAATAATGCTCCGACCCGGTCAGCCCGCCGAAGGCCCGGGGGTCACTCGGCGTCAGGCGGATCTCGGGTTTGAACGGCGGCAGGTACTTGTCGACCTCGGCTTGGTCCGGGACGTCAACGACCTCGTAGGTGTGGGACAGGGCGAAGGCGTCGAGGAGGATCATGGCCGGGATCATCAGCGCTTCGGAGACCTTGAAGGCCTGGATGACCGTGTCCAGGACCTCCTGGTTCGACGAGCAGTAGTACTGCATCCAACCCGTGTCCCGCTCGGAGAGGCTGTCGTTCTGGTCGGCCCAGATCGACCAGCCCGGGGCCATGGACCGGTTGATGTTGCCCATGACGATGGGGTGGCGGCCGCCCGCGGCCCAGTGGAGCATCTCGTGCATCAGGGCCAGCCCCTGGGACGAGGTCGCGGTGAACGCCCGCGCCCCGGCGACCGAGGCGCCGATGCAGGAGGCCATGGCCGAATGCTCGGACTCGACCTTGATGAACTTGGCGTCGAGCGTCCCGTCGGCGCACATCTCGGAGAGGAGCTCGACGACCTGGGTCTGCGGCGTGATGGGGTAGGCGGCGATGACCTGCGACCTGGAGAGCATGGCGCCGTACGAGAGGGCGTGGTTGCCCATCATGACTTTTTTCATTTCCGCTCCTCCACCATGACGATGCACTTGGCCGGGCATTCCTCGGCGCAGATGCCGCAGCCCTTGCAGTAGTCGTAGTCGACGACGGGCCATTCGTCGACGATGTCGATCGACGGCTCGGGGCAGAACTTCCAGCAGATGCCGCACTTGAGGCACTTGGTCCGATCGATCTCGGGGCGGATGTTCCGCCAGGCGCCCGTCAGGTTGTGGGTCTGGCTGCCGACGGAGGCGATCATGAGCGGCATCTCTTCGGCCGAGTTGAAGACGATCTTCTTGGCTTTCTTTTCCCTCATGCGATCTCTCCCTCAGGCCCGCGCGTAGGCTTCCTCGGCGGCCTTGACGTTGTCCTCCGGCTTGATGGAGATCCCCTCGCGGATGGCCGCGGCCAGGGATTCGAGCTTGGTCAGGCCGAGGACCTTGATGACGGCGCCGGCGATGGCCGTGTTGACGATCGGGGCGGCCAGGCTCCCCAGCTTGTTCTTGACGGCGATCTCCGTGGCGTTGATCGTCCGGACCTTGAACTTTCCATGGAAGGGGAAATCCTCGGGCCGCCGGTTGCTGTTGATGACGATCGTCCCGCCCGGCTTGAGGCCGTCCGTGATGTCGATGGCCTCGACGAGCGTCGGGTCGACGACGACGACGCTGTCGGGCGTGTAGATTCGGCTCTTGTCGTAGATCGGCTTGTCGTCGATGCGAATGAAGGCAACGACGGGCGAACCCCGCCGCTCGACGCCGAATTCGGGGTAGGCCTGGACCCAGTTGCCCTCCTTGGCGATGGCGTCGGCCAGGATCTTGGAGGCGACGACGGTGCCCTGCCCGCCGCGGCCGTGAAAACGGATTTCGACCATATGCCTCTCCTTAACGAGGTTGGATGAAGGGCTATTATAATCACGAACCGGCGGGAAGGGAAGAGGGTGCGCGCGGGCGGACCCCCGGGCCTTGCCCGGGGGTCCACTTCCGCCGTACTCGCCCGTGGATATAGTCCCTTGACTCGCCCCGACGGCTGATCTCGGCCGCCGTTGACATTGCCGCGGGCTTTCGATACTATTTTTCCATGGAAAGGGGCGGATATATTTTATCGACCGGAGAACAATGCTTCATTTCTCGCCACGTCGTGCATCGCGAAGTCGGCGACCTCGGCGAAGTCATCCGCGCCCGCAAACCCAAGCGTTTGCCCGTCGTTATGTCCCGCGATGAGGTGAAGGCCGTCCTTGCCCAGCTTTCCGGCGATAAATGGCTCATGGCTTCGTTAATGTATGGGGCCGGTCTGCGTCTTATGGAATGCCTGCAATTGCGGATTCAGGATATTGATTTTGCCCACAACGAAATTCTCATCCGCGACGGTAAAGGGGCAAAGGATCGGATCACGATGTTGCCCGAGACCGTTCATGGTCCTCTGCGGGAGCATTTGAAGATAGTCAAGGCGATCCATGATCGAGATCTGACCCAGAACTGGGGACGCGTTCAGATGCCTGATGCGCTTGACCGGAAATATCCTAATGCTTCCGCCGACTGGCGTTGGCAGTGGGTCTTCCCGCAGGAGAACCGCTGGAAGAACAAGAAAACCGGAGAGGAGGGGAGGCATCATATAGACGAATCGCTCGTTCAAAAAGCCGTGAGAGAAGCGGTGTGCAGGGCCGGCTTAACGAAACGGGCCTCCTGCCATACTTTTCGGCATTCCTTCGCTACTCATTTATTGGAGGCCGGCTACGATATTCGAACGGTTCAAGAGCTTTTGGGGCATAACGATGTAAAAACGACAATGATCTACACCCATGTCCTTAACAGGGGACCGGCGGGCGTCCGCAGTCCGGTGGATGGGCTTTGAGCCAATGGAGGAGGTGGTATTATGCCGATCCGTATAAATCACCTTGATAAAAATCGCTCTTTGATGCAACTGGCTGATATTACAGTAGTTACGATAGATCCAATATTCGTTTCACAAGCGTCTTATACGGATCCGGAAACGGTATCCGGGTTGTTATATGGATCCGTCTAAACATTGTTGGGTCAAGTGAAGAAGCATTCCGGAGTCGCGAAGAGTTCCTCTCGACGATGTGTGTTTCGAAAACTTGATTAGATCGGTTGAATTTGGCAGAATAAACATATGTCAAAGGACATAAGAACTGAGTCGTACTACAAAACAAGATATGGCCAAATGTACTGTGTGGACTCACTTGAGTTCATGCGCAGTGAAGTCGGCGACGCCTCCGTCGATCTCATCATGACCAGCCCACCCTTCGGCCTGGTCCGCAAGAAGACCTACGGCAATGTCGATGCCGATAACTACGTCGCCTGGTTCCACCCCTTCGGTCTCGAGTTCCACCGTGTCCTAAAGCCTCAGGGTTCCCTGGTTATCGACATCGGCGGCGCATGGAATCGCGGAGAACCCACCCGGAATCTCTACCACTTTGAACTGCTCATCATGCTGTGCAAGGACCTCGGCTTCCACCTGGCCCAGGAAGTCTTTTGGTGGAATCCCTCGAAACTCCCGACCCCTGCGGAGTGGGTCACTGTCCGAAGAGTACGCGTCAAAGACGCCGTAAACTGTGTCTGGTGGCTGTCCAAAACTCCCTGGCCCAAGGCCAGCAATCGCCGTGTGCTTATTCCGTACAGCGACTCCATGAAAAGCCTGCTCAAGAACGGATACAAAGCAAAGAAACGACCCAGCGGGCACGACATCAGCACCAAGTTCAACATCAATAACAACGCATCAATCCCCCCAAATCTCCTGGCGGTCCCGAACACCGAAAGCAACTCCTACTACCTGCGTTACTGCAAAGAGAAAGGACTACCCCAACACCCGGCACGCTTTCCGAGCGACGTGCCCGAGTTCTTTATCCGAATGCTCACCGATCCCGGGGAACTTGTCTTCGACCCCTTTGCCGGAAGTTGCGTGACCGGCGAAGTCGCTGAACGGATGAAGCGCAAATGGATATGCTGCGACAACGTCGAGGAATATCTCGCGGGGGGCCTCGCCCGCTTCAACAACGGAGAGGCAAGCCTTTTCCCCGAGATGCCCGAGAGCAAGCACGCAAGAGACATCTGCTACAAAATCTCCAATCCATCGGCCATGTGGAACCGGCTGGAAGACGATCTGTTACCGGAAGACGGAGGCCGGAATCGAAGGACAAAACCGAAGACGAAATATCTCGACTCGGACAGCAAAGACAAACCGGCATCCGTCCGGGAGAAACGAGCGAAATACCGGACCAAATCCAAGCAGAAAACCAAACCTAAGACGAAATCATCAACGAAACCCAGGAAACGAAGTACGAGAAAGAGAAGCTGACCTATGCCAGCGATCGACGCTCCCAATCTTGTAGATGCCATTCTCGACGCCTTTCAGGACTCGGGAGCATCCGGTATCCTCGTATCATCACTCCGACAACATCCCCGGAGGTTTATCGTCGAGACCGAAACCGGCGGAATCAAAGTATGGGTCTATGCATGGACACTCACGCACGGCGGCAGGCCCAGTCTTCCCGATGAATACCGAATCCAGATGACGACTGTATCTTCACCTCTGCCACTCAATCCCAAAGGCTACACCTTGCTGCTCGGATACGAACCGAACCTGAAAATGTTCGGAGGCTTTGATTTATCTCGTCACCGCACGTTCACAACTGGTTCTCCCTCCGTTCAGATCGACATCAAATCCATCCACAAAGCCCTTGAAGACGGCCTTGCGTTCGACAGGAAGAACAACCAGGAGATCGCCGTCGCGATCCGACCCGACCAGATGCTCAACTACATGGCCAATGCCGAAGACCTTCACCGACTCGGCAAGAATGCCGCCATGTATAGCCTCCTGGCCAAGGCATCGGCACTTGAAAGGATCACAAAGAAAGAGATCAAGAAACTTACCCCAAAACGCCAGAGAATCCTCTCTACCGTAAACCGGTGGGCTCGATCAGCATGCTTCTGTCAACAGGTGCTCTGTGCCTACGACAACAGATGCTCCCTTACCCGGATGCAGATGCGTCTTGTCGACGCAGCCCATATCCTGCCGGTTCAAGCCGAAGACACCACCGACGATGTGCGAAACGGCATAGCCCTGTCCCCGACTTACCACCGAGCTTTTGACGGCGGACTGATTTATCTTGATGACAAGTACGTCATGAGGATCAATCCGGAAAAGGAACTCCAACTTGTGACCCTTAAACTCGATGGGGGAATAGAAGACTTCAAGAGCTATCTCGGCAAACGGATCCACTTACCCCCTGACAAACGGCAATGGCCTGAGATCAGCATGATTCAAAAGGCGAATAGGTACCGCCGCATTTGTCGATAGAGATGCGGTATAGATGTTTATGGAATATACAGACCCAACAACGGAATGAAGCTGACCTGGTATTCCGCGCGGCTTCGCCACGCTCCATCCCAGGCAGCTTATTCCGGACGTTAGGCATCCAGCGTTCCTCGTCCCATGAAGAATCAGTACTTCGGCGACATCAATGACTACCGCAAGTACGGGGCCCTCCGCTGCCTGGCCGCAAGCGGCTCATTCTCCATTGGCGTGTGTTGGATGCTCACGCCCAGCGATGGGCGGACAGACGGGAGCCTTACGCAGTATCTAAGTGTCCCCGCCAAGTGGCGTTACCGTGACGCGCCGCTATTCGATTTGCTGCGTCAATCTGTCTTCATGGAAGGCCAGCGAGATGTTGGGCTGGCGGCAAAGCTCCACTTGATACCAGGGGCCGTCTACTTTGACCGCGAGGTCCCGGAGGGGCGGACGTCTCGTGTGGGCTACATGTCCGGATGCCTTGAGGCACTCAGCACATCCGAAGTCCTGTTCTTCGATCCGGACAACGGAATCGAAGTGAGCTCCTCTCCGTATGGCTCCAAGGCGTCTCCCAAGTACGTCTACTGGCGTGAGCTGGTCGCCGCCTTCCAAGAGGGTCACTCCCTCCTTGTCTATCAGCACTACCCTCGCCAGGAGAGGCAAGCATTTCACCGCAGAATGTCCGGTCAGTTCGGAACCCGCTTCCGGCCCGCGGGGCTATTCGCGCTCTGCACATCGAGCGTCGTCTACTTCCTAGTTGCACAGCCGGGGCACTTGGAGAGACTCCGCGAGGCAGTGGCGTCCATAAACGATCGCTGGGTGGCAGAGGTCTCTTCACTGGATCTGCTGGATGCCTAACAACTCGCTGAAGCTGACCCGGCGGGCGGCGTTTTCGGCGCTGCTTGAATCGCCTGCCGGCAGGGCGTAGAGTAGGAAAGGTCTGCCCGCTTCCGCCGGGCAGCTTAGCTCGAGGCCGTTGGGTGCAGAAGGGTAAATATAAAGGTGCTCTTCTCTAAAGTGAGTGGGTGAATTGATGGCATTTTCATATCGCCGCGAGCATGCAGATGAGGATCTTGATGCGGAGGCGAGCTCCATCTGCCCCGTCGCCGGCGGATTAAGAGCTGCAGCTGGTGCCCGGATTGGCAGTCCGAAGGCTGAGAATGGGCCTCGGCCGGTCGCTCGTCTTATGCTAGAATTAGGTCGTATACCAAGCTAACAAGAATCAACCGGCCAACTCGCTTAGCTGGCAGGAAAGGTTTGTCATGATGCAGACAAAAAGTTGAATGAAAAAGAAACGCTCGCGTGACACCGATTTGCTGAACAGCCTGATCCGGTCGGCCGAGAAGGAGACGCTGGAAAAACTCGCCCGGGACCTGGCGGCCTCCGACATCTCGCTCCGTCGTCGCTGCCTCGATTTCCTGAGAGGATCCGTGAAAATGTCTGAGGAGGAGGCGGCGACTGCGGAAGCGGCGAGCGCTTCCGCGCTTTGGGATGAGATCGAAACCGACCTGGCGGACCTCGATGCCTATGGAGGGGGCGGCGAAGAAACAACGGACCGCGTGAGCGCCTTGCTCTACGCATTAGCCGATAAATTAAAAAAGGGGAAAATCCCCCGGCCGCATCGTCGCAAGATACTGGAGGACGTTCTCGCCTACATCAAGAGCGGGAACGCGGGTATGGATGACGACCTGTATGAAGTGGCCTACGCTTCGTGCCGGGACAATGAGGACCGGCGGTATCTGGCCGAACGATTGGAGAAGATAGGTCAGGAATGGCCTCTGGATAATGCTCGGCGAATCTATCGCGCGCTGAAAGATCGCGAGAAATTCCTCGAACTGCGCCTGCGCAAAATGGTCTACGGCGGCGACTATCACGATCTCGCTTCTTTCTACTGGGAACAGGGCGAGCGCGAAAAAGCTCTGGAAGTGGGTCGGGCGGGATTGTCCAAGGCCGAGGGCCGCATGACCGAATTGCGGCTGTTCATGGCCGATCGGGCGAAGAAGAAGGGCGATCGAGCGGAATATCTCGAACTCCATTTCCAGGAAGCGACGGAATACCTGACCGCGAATTCTTATCAAGCCTTCCGCGAGCTTTGCACTACCGAGGAGTGGAATTCCTACGAACCGCAAGTTCTGAAAGTTATGCCCCGAACCGGGACTGTCGAGCAGGTCAAAATTCGGCTGTTACGCAAAGAGCGGGACGAGACGGCGGAGATTCTTTCGCGCGAGCGTATCTGTCGATATATAAGCCATGAACTTCTCGACGCGGCCCGTCGATTGGAGAAAAGCCACCCGGAAAAGGTGCTGGAGTTTTATCGGTCCGGCATTGGAAGTTTGAGCCGGCCCATGCCCCGAAAGGAATATTCCCAAATTGCTCGTGTGTTGGAGCTGATCCGGCGCGTCATGCTGGAAACCCTGAAGGATGCCGCGCGTTGGCGTGACTTCAAGCGAGAAGTCCAACGCAAAACGGCGGGCTGGCCCGCCTTTCAGGAGGAAGCGGCGGTACGTCTTCCCGACTGGCGGGAAGGAGGGGAAAGCTGACGTGAAGTCACGATTCAAGGGGCGGTCGACCTCGCTTACCCCAGCGCATCTAGACAAGCTTATTGCTGAAGCTGTAGTGGACTGTTACAACGAGTCCGAACAGCTCTGCGGTATTTTCACGATGCTGGAGGAAAACCTCGTCCTTCCGTTCACGACGTCCCTCTTGGGTATTGAGGTCGTCGTCGAACGCTTGGACTTGACGGAGACGGAACAAATCGTGGCCTTTTGTCGTCGGGACCGGATGCGCCAGCGGATTCCCATTCTGGATCTGCCTCTTCCCGTTCCAAAGCCTGCCGGATCGGAATGGATCGATGTTTACCGTCGTTGGTCTCGAGCCCGTTAAGCCCGGCCCTGCCGCTTTTCTTCCTGCGCCTGATAGAGCTTTTTGAGCATCAGGGCGTCCTCCTCGAGGTTGGGGCTCTCGCAGATGACCAGGCCCTCGACGGCCAGGTCGCGCAGGGCCTGGAGCCATTCGTCGTAGCGGAAATCCGCGTCTTCGAGGTTGAGGTGCTTGATCTCGCCCTTGTCCCCGTAGTGGATGCCGGCGATGTGGATGTGGACGTCGCGCAGGGCCCGCGGCCCGAGCTTCCTCGCGACCTTGCTCAGGACCCGGTGGAAGTCCGTGTACGAGTTGACCTTCCCCTCGCGGGCGTAGAGGTGCGAGAAATCGAGGCAAGGCTGGAGCCCGTCGACCTCCCGGCAGAGCGTCAGCACTTCGTCGAGCGACCCGAACTGGGACCGCTTGCCCATGGTCTCGACCCGGAGGGTTATGCCGAGCCGTTCGGTCCGGACGATGGACTGGATCGTCCCTATCTCCTTCTTGACGGTGGCGTAGGTCTTTTCCGCCGGGTCCTTTCCGTAGAAGGCGGCGTGGAAGACGACGCTCGCCGCGCCGCAGGCGGCGCCGACGCGGGCCGTGTTGAGCAGACGCTCCTGGCTCGAGAGGCGCTTGCCGGGGTCTTCCGAGTTGAGGTTGATGAAGTAGGGGGCGTGGACGCTCAGCCGGACGCCGAGCGCCGCGGCCTTCTCGCGGACCTTGCGGGCCGTGTCGAAGCCCATCCTGACGCCCTTGACGAACTCGATCTCCAGGCAATCGAGCCCGAGGGTCTTGATGCGTTCGATCGCGGTCAGGCTGGAGTCCTCGGAGGTCGAGAGGGGGACGCCCGCCGTCCCGAAGAGTAGGCCCCTAGGAGCAGTCGCCATCGGCCTTTCCTCCGGAGTCGAGGAATTCGCCGACGATCCGCATGGCGCAGAAATCCCCGCACATGGAGCAGGCCTTGCTCTTGGACTTCCTCCGCTTCCGGACCGCCGCGAATTTCCCGGGGTCGATGGCCAGTCTTCGTTGGGTTTCCCAGTCGAGGCGCTTTCGGGCCCGGGCGAGCTCGAGGTCGCGCTCGAGGGCGCCGGGGACGCCCTTGACGATGTCGGCTGCGTGGGCGGCGATCCTGGAGGCGATGAGACCTTCCCTGACGTCGTCTTCCGTGGGCAGGCCGAGGTGCTCCGCGGGAGTGACATAGCATAAGAAATCGGCCCCGGCCGCGGCCGCGATGGCGCCGCCGATGGCCGAGACGATGTGGTCGTAGCCCGGGGCGATGTCCGTGACCAGGGGGCCGAGGACGTAGAACGGGGCTCCCTGGCAGACCCGTTTCTCGAGACGAACGTTCATCTCGACCTGGTCGAGGGGGACATGGCCCGGGCCCTCGACCATGACCTGGACCCCGGCTTCCCTGGCGCGCTTGACGAGCTCGCCGAGGGTCAGGAGCTCCTCGATCTGGGGACGGTCGGTGGCGTCGAGGATGGAGCCGGGGCGGAGGCCGTCGCCCAAGCTGAGGGTGACGTCGAAGCGCCGGGCCATCTCGAGCAGGCGGTCGAACCGGGCGTAGAACGGGTTCTCCTTGCCGTTGTGGAGCATCCAGGCGAGATGGAAGGCGCCCCCCCGGGAGACGACGTCGGCGACGCGGCCTTGCTGTTTCAGGCGGTCGATGGCCTTCATGGTCAGCCCGCAGTGGACGGTCATGAAGTCGACGCCTTCGCGGGCCTGGGATTCGATCGCCTCGAACAGGTCCTCTTCGGTCATGTCGACGATGGTCGCCCGGCGGTCGATGGCCTTGACCGCCGCCTGGTAGATGGGTACGGTCCCAAGGGGTATGGGGGTCCGGGCGAGGATGGCCTTGCGGATCTTGCGCAAGTCGCCGCCCGTGCTCAGGTCCATCAGGGCGTCCGCCCCGTACTCGAGGCTGATCTTGACCTTGCGCAGCTCGTCGGCGAGGCGCGGAAAATCGCGCGACGTGCCGATATTGACGTTTACCTTGGTCCTGAGGCCCTTGCCGATCCCGGCGGGACGGGCGGGGGAGTGGTTCGGGTTAAAGGGGATGACGACGAGCCCGCGGGCGACGAGCCCGGCCAGGGTTTCGACGGCGATCCCTTCGGCCGCCGCGACTTTTTTCAGGACAGTTTTTGTCAGCTTCATGGAGTTCCGGGTCCGTCTGTTAAAAGGA
>Ga0209182_10000061_pt1 | contig 23509 bp, 13 predicted proteins | sample LakBais05cmmetaG_FD_185474 | JGI IMG/M metagenome (GOLD analysis project Ga0209182, IMG submission 185474) | Lake sediment microbial communities from Lake Baikal, Russia to study Microbial Dark Matter (Phase II) - Lake Baikal sediment 0-5 cm... | ecosystem: Environmental > Aquatic > Freshwater...
ACGTAAGTCATTGATTATTATGGTGCGTGCCTGTAGCTCAGCTGGATAGAGCGTTGGACTCCGGATCCAAAGGTCGGAGGTTCGAATCCTCTCAGGCACGCCATTCAAATCCCCCCTGTCGACCCGAGAAGATCAACGAGTTGTGCAGGAGCTGGGCTCTGTGGTCTATAAGCGCATGTATGCCTTTTTAAGTCCTTTTTAGCCGCCAACACGTCATGAATCTTGACAGTCGAGGCTTATATACAATTCATGGATTTATAATCCACAGGTCGTCCATCCGAATCAGGCCGCGGCCGTTTTTCCAGCGCTTGACAGCGTTTGCACGCTTCGAGTACGATTTCTGGCGACCAGAGAAGGGGAAGACTGCACCGCGGAGGCCCGCCGTGTCATCGAGCGAAAAAAATTTATCCCCAAACGATTTCTTTGAAACCAAAGTCAGGCTGAGAGTCTTGCTTTGCCCCACGTTTGAACGTTCACGTTAGGGAGTCAAAAATGCATCTGCTCGATCAAAGGATACTCGGAATCGCCATTCTGCTCCTGTTGGGCATGCTGGTTACCGTGAAGAGAATTGCCACGGGTTCTATTTTCGATAAACCAAAAGGCAACCTTATGGTTCAGCTCGTCAATATCTTCAACCTTTTTTTCTTGTTGGTCGTGAATCCCATCGCCGCAATATTACTGGTCACTCGCCGCCTGGCGACGATCGATCCTACCCACATAGCCATTAATGAACCGTGGATCTTGATGTTTTTGGAGATCGTAGGGTTGCTTAAGTACGTGATAGGGTTTCTCCTCATGGCCTGGGCGTTGATCACGCTAGGGCGCAATTATCAGCTGGGGGGAAGCGCCCCTAGATCTGAAGACAAGATGGTTGTGAATGGACCCTTCAGGCTGGTCAGGCATCCCATGTATACGGCGGCGCTGGGCCTTTCCTTTGGGCTGGCCTGCCTGACCCAGTCATGGGCTTTCTTTTGTGTGTTCTGCATCTATCTTGTGTTGATTTTCCTGCTGGTTCCCCTCGAGGAAGGCGGGCTGCGGAAAGCCTATGGCGAGCCTTACGTCTCCTACCAGCAAAGAACGAGAAAACTCATTCCCCTTGTTTACTGATCCATTTGGTCAATAACCATATTAGGAGGACCATCTCATGAGAGTCTTAACAGTGTGCGCCCACCCGAATCCCAAGTCATTCTGCCACGCCATTCTCCAGCAGTTCACTAAAGGGCTGGAGGACGCTGGCCACACCAGTGAAGTGGTTGACCTGTACGCCATCCGGTTCGATCCGGTCTTCCGCCTGCGGGACTTTGCCAGTTATGTTCACGAAAGCATGCCGCGGGATATCCTCGAAGAAATGAACCTAAAACAAAGGGTGCTTGATTATGCGGGAGGACCGACTCAGCGGTTCCTCGCGTCGCTCTGGCTCCGCAAAAAGGATCCTTTGGCCATCGCGAAGTACATACACCAGCACAGGCCCAAAGATGTTATGGCCCAGTGGGAGAAGGTGAAAAATGCCCAGGGACTCGCGTTTATAGCGCCCGTTTTCTGGCTGCACTTTCCCGCGATTCTCAAGGGGTGGTTCGAACGGGTCTTCTCCTATGGCGATGCTTACGCCCTAAACGCTGAGGGCTGGCGTGGCGAAGTGAAAGGCCGAGTGCCTCTGCTTCAGCATGAAAAAGCCTTGGTTATTTCCACCACCCTTTTCAGAGAAGAGGACTATAAGGCTGGTATGGAAGCCGTCATGGCCCGAATTATCGATGATTGGGGCTTGCGGTATCCAGGAATCAGGAAAGTCGAACATGTTTATTTCTATGGTGTCTCCATAGCGGACACGGATACGAGACGGATCTATCTGGAGCGGACCTACAAGCTGGGCAAGGAGTTTGCCCAGTCGTAAAGGGAAGGGGCAGGATATACGCGTTTTCCGTCCGGGAATTCAACCGAGAGGTCGCGAAGCAAATCCTGGCGATACGCGGCCGAGAAGCCGACGCCTGTCCAATCAGAGAAATACTATTTTCGGGGTAACGAATTCGTCAGGACGAGATTGATTACCCCGAATCGAATGAAGTATTCGCCGGGGGAAGTCTGCAGACTTAGGCTTTCTCGGCTCCCGCTTCAGCTTTTTTCATGCTTCGACAGCAGCACGTCTGGTAAAAAAGGCTCATGATAGCCAGGATCGCAGCCGCGGCGACGATCACCCATTTGGCCCACACTGCTGGCCACCAAAATATGGCCAAAACAACTACGGCCACCGCCAACAAGAACCGACAGAAGCAGAGTTTCATGATTTTCCCTCCTTCCTCTTTTGAGGCGTACCAATTTTATAATAATTTCAGCCTTATGGCAAAATAAAAATATAATCGTGCGCAAGATCGCGGGCCTGACACGGGACCTCATCCCCTGAGAATGGTCTCCCCATAATGTGATGTTTTGGCGGGGCATTTAGACCAAACCAGGGGGCGAGTCCCCAAGCTTTAGGTTTTTTCTCACTATGCCAGGAGGGATATGAGGGGAGCAGATCAGCAAGGCCGTCGGCAGATTGCGTCGCGACGTTATGGGAGCGAGCCACAATCCGATCTGAGTTTTTGACTGAGCGCTTACGTATGGGGCCCGCTCCCGGCGAGGGCGAGGACAACGTGACGTGTGATGATGCTCGCATCTTCGCCCACTCCGAGCAACAAAGATGACTTGCGCGTGCGCAGGAAGTGGACGCCTGCGAAATACAGCCCAGGGAGGACTATGCTTGCGCCATCTTTTTGGAGCGGGAAGCCGAGGTCATCGAATGCGTTAGGCCACGGGAGCCACGAGCGGTAGTCCGGACGGAAGCCGGTCGCGAAGAGAACGACACCAAAGCGGGAGAGGTCCACCGATTCGGGCGCCTTAGCGTCGAAGAATTCGGGCTCGTTGATCTGCAGCGAGATTCCCAGTTCTGCTGCGCGTCCCCCGACAAGTCTCATCAGCTCTCGATAGCGCTGATCTCCCCAAGCGACGCTCTCGCCTAGGTCCGGCGCGAACCGTGCAATCCCGTCCCGTGCCCCTAAGAAACGACCGGTCAGAGTGACTCCCATGGCCCGAAGTGTGCGAAGGTTCAAGTCTCTGCCCCCGCCGTGGCCGGTGACCAAAGGATTGGCGCCGAGCCGTGCTGCCGGGGTAGGGAGAGCCTCGACCGACTGGTCGAAGAAGCCCGCCTCGGCGAGCCACCATACAATATCGCGGTCGCCGAGGCGACGTGGCACCCAAGGGGCCTTGCCGCAGGAGAGGACCACCTCGCGCCCCGCCTCGCGCAGCTCCTCGCTGATCTGGGCTCCGGATTGACCGCTACCAATAATGAACACGCCCCCGGCCGGGAGGGCTCGCTCATTCCGGTAGGCATAAAGGTCCATTTGCGGCAGGCCGGGGGGAAGGGTGTCAGCGACCGTAGGCCGGTGGGCGCGCTGGTAAGCACCTGTGGCCAGGACCAGGATACGGCTATGAAGCTCGCCTGACGACGTCTTAAGGATGAAGCCACTTGCAGACGGCGATTCCACAGTGGCGACAGTAACATCCTCGCGTATAGGCGCCCCGAAATTTCTTGCGTATTTCTCCAGGATTCCGACGATTTCGTCGCGCGGCATGAAGCCGTCGGGGTCCGCTCCTTTGTAAGGGTACCCGGGCAGCCGCACTGTCCAGTTGGGCGTGACCAGGCAAAAGCTATCCCAGCGTTGTCGCCACGTCTGTCCTATTCGGCCACGGTCGAGTACAACGTGCTCTATCCCCGCCGCGCTGAGTTCATGGCTGACCGCTAGGCCCGCTTGTCCGGCTCCCACAATGATGACGTCGACGTGTTCCATCGCGCTGCCCCCGTTCGGACATGCCTTCTGACCCTCACTGTACCGCTCATCCGAAAGAGAGCATCATGGGGAGCGGTGAAATGAGGCCGAAAACGATTGTATTCCTTTCGCCAGCCCTCGACAAGGACCTTCGCTTCCCCCCATGTATCTATAACCTTGCCATTGAGAGGGCTATCATTGGCACAAGAAGGGCAAAAGCGAATAATCGTACTGCCGCATAGTCAAGCCTATCAATTAGATAGCGCAGGATACCCTTTGACTCCGGATCCAAAGGTCGGAGGTTCGAATCCTCTCAGGCACGCCACTCTTATCACCGCCGTTGACCTGAAAAGATCAGCGACCTTCAGCTGGAATTTTGCTTTCTTGACACCCGCCCGCGGCCGGAATATCCTAATATAGTGAGGGGATGGGTTGATTCTGAGCCCGAAGCCGGCGATTCCATGCCGCGTAAAAAAGGAATCCCCCATCCTTTTTGTCTCGTCCAAGAGGAGGTTTTCCATGCCCAGGTTCGAAGAAGTCTTCAATCGATCGGGTTTCTCGCGGTTCCTTAACAGTCCGGCGGGCCGCATCTTTCGCTTGGTCGCCGGTGCAGGATTCCTGGTGGTCGGCTATGTGTATCGGGGCCATGCGCTCGGCGTGCTGTCCATGGCGTGGAGTGTTCTCCCGTTGAGCGCCGGAGCGCTTGACATTTGCTACATCAGCGCTCTGCTGGGTGGTCCGCTATCCGGCGCAAAGATCCGCGCTAAGTACAAGACTGGCTAACACCCAAATAGAGCCGACGCGCCGGACAGTTCGGAGGGGAGTCCTTAGCTCGAATGGGCCGAGCGGATCTGGAAATATACGATCCGCCCGGTGCTAACCTTGTAGGGATTCCCGACTCCGGATCCTAAGGTCGGAGGTTCGAATGCTCTCAGGCACGCCATTCATTTTCCCCCTGTTGACCAGAGAAAATCACCGGCTTGCAGTTCAGTGCTATGAGAATCGGTAGTAAGTCCGTGTAGGTCATTTTAAGCCCTTTTTAGCCCCCAACACGTCACGAATCTTAACAGTCCTATCGCCTCCACTTCAAAGCGCGGCGGGAGGATGAAGGTTGTTGTCTTCCTGACGGAACACGCCGTCGTCGACCGAATCATCCGTCACCTGGAGTTGACGTTCGCGGCCGATAAGCCGCGGCCCGGTCCGTGGTTTGACTCCCGAAGGGGAAAGGACTATCTTTGGGCCATTGGAGGAGGGTTTCAGATGGCCATGAGGTGCCCTCATTGCCGGGCCGATAATCCGGATAGCTCGCGTTTTTGCGCCGCTTGCGGGACAGGACTCGGGACGGCGCCGGACGCCGCCGTTCTTCAAACACTCACCCTGGAAACCCCTCCTCGGAGTCCTCTCATCGGGACCCTTTTCGCCGGCAAATATAAGATCCTGAAAGAGTTGGGCCGAGGCGGCATGGGGGAGGTCTATCTGGCCGAGGACACCGCTCTGGCCAGGACGGTGGCCCTCAAGCTCCTGCCCGAAGAAAAATATCGGGACCCCGAATCCCGCGAGCGCCTTGTCCGCGAGGCCAAGGCGGCGGCCGCACTGGATCACCCTTACGTCTGCAGTATCCACGAAATCGGCGAGGCCGATGGACGGCTCTTCTTTGCCATGGAATATGTCGAAGGCCGGACGCTGCGCGAGCGGATCGCCCAGGGTCCGATTCCGGCAAGACAAGCTCTCGACATCGCCGTCGAAGTCACCGAGGCGCTGCAATGCGCACACGAGAAAGGGCTGGTCCACAGGGATATCAAACCGGCCAACATCATGCTGATGGAGAAAGGCCACGCCAAAGTGATGGACTTCGGCCTGGCCAAGGCGGTCACCAGCGTGCGTCCGCCCGGGGTACAGGAAGAGGTTTTAACGTCCCTCACCAGGGACGGCCTCTCGCCCGGGACGCCGGCCTATATGTCGCCCGAGCAGTTGCGGGGGGAGGAGCTTGACCAACGGTCGGATATCTTCTCCTTCGGCATGGTTCTTTACGAAATGCTCAGCGGTCGCCATCCGTTCAAGGGAGAAACGGGCTTTACGACCGCCAGCGCCATTCTCAAAGAGCCGCCGCGGCCGCTGGCGGATTTCGACCAGACAATCCCCGAGGCCCTCCAGCAGCTCCTGGATAAGCTGCTGGCCAAAGACCCCCGAAACCGCCCTCCGTCCCTGCAATCCGTCCTCGAGGACCTTAGAGGCGTCCAGTCGGGTCTGCCGGCGGAGGGGAAAATCCTGAAGTTGCTCAAGCCGGTGCGTCTGGCCGTAACGGCCGGCGTCCTTGTCGTCGCTGTACTCGCGGCCGCCTGGCTGGCCAAAACGATCTTTTTCAAGTCCGCCGCGGAGGCCCTGGCCTTCCAGGAGCGCGACTGGATCCTCATCACCGATGTTGAGAACCTGACCGGCGAGGCGGTCTTTGATGGTTCCTTAGAGACCGCTCTGACGGTGGGCCTGCAGCAGTCTCAGTATGTCAATGTTTTTCCCCGGCTCCGTGTCCAGGAGACCCTCAAGCGCATGCTCCGGGAGGACGTCAAGAAGGTCGACGAGGCCGTCGGACGGGAGGTCGCCCTGCGGGAGGGCATCAAAGGATTGTTGGTCTGCCAGATCAGCAAGATCGGCGAGGAGTACTTGCTGACCGGACGCCTCGTGGACCCCAACACGCAGGCGGCCGTTTTCTCGTATGCCGCGCAGGCCAAGGGAAAGGATGCGGTCCTGGGCGCCCTGGATGAATTGGCCGACCGGATCCGCCGTCAACTGGGCGAGTCCTTGAGCCGGATCTCCCGCCAGAAACTGTTTCTGCCCGCCGCGACGACCTCCTCACTCGAAGCGCTCAAATATTTCACCGAAGCCCGGTCGACGACGGGGATGACAGCGATTAAGCTCCTCGAGCAAGCCATCGAACTGGACGCGGATTTTGCCCTGGCCCAGGCCGAGCTCGGTTTCCAATTCTATATCTATGGCGACCGGGTTAAGGGAGAGGAGCATTTTCAAAAAGCGCTCACTCTCCTCGACCGATTGACGACGCGGGAACAGCTTTTCATTCGGGCTGTGGTCGAGGACTGGAGAGGGAACCGCGACCAAGGGATCGAGAACTACAAGGCCTATCTGGTCCGATATCCGGACGACAGCGGCGTCTGGCAGCGGCTGGGGTACGCCTACCAGCTCACATCGCGCTTTGAACTGGGCATCGAAGCCTTTCAGAAAGTCCTCGCGATCGACGCGCACGCCTGGGGAACTTTTATTAATATCGCTACCTGCTATAAGAACATTCCCGGGAAGAAGGCCGAGGCCCTGGAGAGTTATCAAAAGGCCTTCGCGCTGAGGCCCAAGGCAGCCTACGGCACCATCGTCAACAGCGAATATGGCTTTCTGCTGGTGGCCATGGGCAAGATCCCGGAGGCGTTCCAGACGTTCGAGACGATGACCCAGCAGGCCGATTCCAGTCAAAAGGCGAGGGGCTATCGCTCGCTCGGATTGCTGAACATGTATTTGGGAAAATATGCCGCCGCCCAGCCGTTTTTTGAGGAGGCCGTCGTCCTCAACCGAACGCTCCGCTACGGGCTCAGCGAGCTGCGCGACAAGCTTTATCTCGCTTCCATCTCGAGTCGGAAAGGGGACCGGGCAGGCTTTGAGCGAGGGATGAACGCCGTCCGCGCCGTCCAGAAAACAATCAAGATCGATCCTTTTTTTGTCTATCTTGTTGGGAGGGCCTACGCGAGGGCAGGACGGATCCCCGAGGCCCGCCAGCAGTTACAGGAGCTGGAATCGCGGCTGGGAGACGTCCTGGCGACGTCCGCCCTGGACAGAAGCAACCAGAGCGACCAGGCATCTTTTTATCGGCTTAAGGGAGAACTCGAGCTGGCCGGAAAGAAATATGAGGAGGCGGTCAACTCTTTCGCGATGGCCGCCCGCCTCGGGGCCGACGATATCGAAGAGAACCAGGCTCTCGCCTTCCGGCTCAAGGGCGACGGAGAAAAAGCGGTCGAGAAATACCGGCAACTGATCCTGCGAGAGCGCCTCGGCTACGAAATCCAGGAGTCGTGGATCCTGGCGCATTATGAGGTGGGGAAGCTTTATGAGCAGAAGGGCGAGCTCGGGGAAGCCGTTAAATATTATGAGCGCTTTCTTGAGATCTGGAAGGACGCCGACAAGGACTTGGCGGACGTCACCGACGCCAGGAGGCGCTTGGCCCGGTTGAAAAGCGGTAGGGGATAACGACCCGCCCTCCTCCCCCGGCTCAAACCTTAACCGCGGAGCAGGCCGCTTCACCTGGTTGTGTCGCCCGAGGATTGGTGCTATTCTATGGAGCAAATTGGGGAAAGCCCTGGGAATTCCGATTCTTGAAGGAGGAAGGGAATGAACTGGAAACGCTTTCTTGTGGCCAGCGCGGTGACCTATGTGGTCGTCCAAGCCATGGAGTTGGTCATCAACAACGTCCTCATGAAGAGCGCCAACGAATCGCTGATGAGCCTGTGGCGGCCGAACATGATGTCCAGGATGTGGGTGATGTACGCGGTCGGAGTGCTCGTGGCGCTGCTGTTCACCTACATTTTCGTCAAAGGCCGCGAAGGCAAAGGCATCGCCGAGGGCGTTCGCTACGGGATCATCATTTGGCTGTTCGTCAGTGTGCCGATGAGCGTGTCTATGTGGGTACTACTGCCGATCCCGTATATCATCATCCTCCGATGGATGCTGTACGGTCTGCTGGAGATGCTCGTCGCGGGGATCCTGGTCGCGGTTATCTACAAGCCCTTGGCTTTGTCTAAATCCTGAGCCCTATCGGCGCTTCCTCTCTCCCCGCGAAACAGTCCGGCGTAGCGTAGCCGAGAGAAGCCGCGACTCGAGCCGAACGGTTTCAAGCGGACTTTGCGGCCTAACGACAGGATGCACCTGCACCCTCAGCGGACAGGAGCGGCTTCGGATCCAAAGGTCGGAGGTTCGAATCCTCCCAGGCACGCCACTGTCCCCCTCGAATTTCATAAGACCAAACCCAGGCGCTCCGTTTGGTTGAGACGCCTTGACTTTGATCCGTGGCCGGCGATATAGTCATTCCGTGATGGAGGGCTTCGTTTTAGACAGTTGGGGGGAAAAGCGCGCTTCGCGAACAAGCGGATTCTTATCCCCGCTCTAGGGAGGAACGATCATTTCGAAACAAGTCTACGTTCTTCGTCTGCGGGGGAAGGCGCTCGAAGAGATGTTCTTTCGCACGGCAGACCATGTCCTCATCGAAAAGAAGCGTCAACTCGAAAAAACGGAGCGCTCTCTCGCCACGGCGGCCAAGGTTTCAGGGATCTCCAGTGAGGCCGTGCTCCGTAAGCTCATCGAGATGAATGTCCAGCTCGACGTGCTGGCGACCTTGTCTATCATTCCGCTGATCGAAGTGGCATGGGCGGACGGCAAGGTCGATGAGGGGGAACGGGATGCCGTTCTCAAAGGAGCGGAGAGCTATGGACTTCTTAAAGACCAGATCGGCTTCAGCCTGCTCGAACAGTGGCTGGGCCATCGCCCGCCCGCCGGACTTTTGGAATCCTGGATCTATTACATCCACGGCCTGTGCCCATTGCTCAGCGGAGCGGAGCGCGAAATTCTGAAGGCGGATCTGACCCAGCGGGCCAGGGCGGTCGCCGAGGCCACCGGCGGCCTCATCGGCAAGAAATCGAAAATATCGCTCCGGGAGCATGACGTTCTGGCCAAGCTCGAGAGCGCGTTCGAGGGCTGAGCCGAGCCTATCATATTTTCCCCATTTTGGACCACAATCGGGGTCGTCCCGCAGAGATATTGTCAAGAAAGGATAAGAATTCCTTTTTCCATTAAATAGGTGAAAAATACATGAAAAAACGCTTGAGATGTTTAGGCTCGGCTCTGCTCCTGACGATTTTGGCCCACACCTTGTCAGCGGCCCCCCTCCTTTTCGACCGGCAGGAATATGCCGCCCGACGAAGCCGGCTCATGGATAAGATCCCCGATGGAATTGCCGTCATACTCGGGGCGACATCGCCCGCCGGAGACCGGGAGTTCCGTCAGGGCCATGATTTCGCCTACTTCACCGGAGTCGAAATTCCCGACGCCTATCTCATCATCGACGGAATCCGGAGAGAAAGCGTTTTGTTCTTCACGATCGGCGAGAAAGAGGCGGAGGGAGAAGGTCTCCCCCTCGATCTCATTCGAAATCCCAAGGAAATTACAGGAATCGAAAAAGTCCTTTCGGCTGAACAATTCGGAGCGGCCCTGACGGGCCTGAGCCAGAAGACCCGGGTTTTCTACACGATGTTCAAGCCCGAGGAACTCGGCGCCGAAAACACCAACGAGAAATGGAACGCTCTCCAGAAGACGATGACGTTGAATCTATGGGACGGCCGCCTCACCCGGGAGCTCCAGTTCGTCAGGCAATTGCGCGATAAATTCCCCCCGGTCGACGTCCGGGACTGTTCCGCCTTGGTGTGGGATTTGCGCAAGATCAAGACGCCCGCCGAAATCGAGATCCTGCGGCGCGCCGCCCGGATCGGGGTCAAGGCCCACAACGCCTTGATCCAGTCGACCCGCCCCGGCGTCTCCGAAAAAGCCCTGGAAGCCGTCTTCGAGTTCGTCTGCCGCTTGGAGGGCGCTGTGGACATGGCCTACATGCCCATCCTGATGTCCGGGAAAAACCATGCCTTCGGGCACTACCATAAATACGATCGAACCCTGAAGGACGGGGATTTCATCATCCTGGACGCCGGCCCCGATTATGCCGACTACCACGTGGACATCTCGACGACGTTCCCGGCTTCGGGCACATTCACCCCCCGCCAGAAAGAGCTCTACGAGGCGGCCCTGGCCGTCCGCGATGTCTGCCAGGCGAATTACCGCCCCGGCGTCACGTTCAAACAAGTGGGGGCCGCGGTCGAGGCCATGCTCAAGGACAAAGGGATGGACCGGTTCGCCCAGGATTTACGCGGGATCGTCCGCTATGGCGGCTACAACCACATGATCGGCTTGGCCACCCACGACGTCACGGGGACGTTCGCCGGTCCCGACGAAGTCCTGGCGCCCGGATTCGTCTTCGCCTGCGACATCCAGTTGTTCCGCCTCGAAGAGGAAATCGGCATCCGGATCGAGGACACGATCGCCGTCACGGAGATGGGATATGAGAATCTCTCGCTCGGCGTTCCCCGGACGGTCGCGGACATCGAAGCTTTGAAAAAGAACGACGGCCTTTTACAGATCGTCGGCGAAACACGTTTAAAGCATGGAAAGAAGTGAGATCATGAAAAAATCAGCCCTCATCGCCATCCTGATCCTCGCGGTTTCCCTCCCGTCCTTCGGCCAAACCGTGGATTGGTCGAAAAAAGCGCTTCAATCCGAGCGCAGCCGATCCTATGACGCGCTTCATTACCTGGTCAAGATCAAGCTCGATCTCGACCGGAAGGCGTTCGAAGGCGCGGCCACGGTCACGGTAGCCTCTTTTCGGGAAGGCCTCGCGACCTGCGTCCTCGACGCCGAGGAATTCACCGTGACCGCCGTTCTCAGCGAAGACGGCCTGCCTCTGAAATTCGATCAGACGGCCAAGGAACTCGCGGTCCATCTGTTGCGGCCTTACAAGTTCGGCGAAGAACTGTCGTTCACCTGTTTTTATCACGGACAGGATCCGAAGATCGGGCTGCAGTTCATGGCCGAAAGCGTGGACAATCCCCAAATCGTGTTCTCGGACTCCTTCCCCGAAAACGTCCACCACTGGTTCCCCTGCTTTGACTACCCGAACGACAAGGTCACCAACGAGATCGTGGCCACGGTCAAGTCGGGATTAAAGGTGGCCGCGAACGGCCGGCTCGTCAGCGTGATCGAGGACAAGGCGGCCGGCACGGTGACGTATCACTGGTCCCAGGACCTGCCGCATTCGACGTATCTCATCTTCCTGGCTGCCGCGCCGTACGTCGTCGTCCGGGATTCCTACGGGACCCTGCCCGTGAACTATTGGGTCTATCCGCGGGACGAGGCGAAAGTCGAAGCGACCTACGGCAAGACCCCGAAAATGATCGAGTTTTTCAACAGGATCTACGGATACGATTATCCCTGGCAAAAATACGACCAGGTCTCGGTCCCGTCCGGCGGGGGGGCCGAGAGCACATCGGCCACGGCCATGACCCACCGGATCATGGTTGACGAGAAGGGCGAGCCCGATTTTCCGGCCATCGGCATCGTGTCCCACGAACTGGCCCACCAGTGGTGGGGAGACCTCATCACTCTTCGAAGCTGGGCCCACACCTGGCTCAATGAAAGCTTCGGGACGTATTCGGACTACCTGTACCATCGCTACGAGAAAGGCGATGACGAAGGCGCAGTCAACCTGCTGGGCAAGCTCAACGCCTACCTGCGGGAGGCCAAGACGCGCTACATCCGGCCGATCGTCTCCGACCGCTACGACCAGCCCGGCGATATGTTCGACTCACACACGTACCCCAAGGGGGCCCGCGTCCTGCATATGCTCCGCTCCCTCGTCGGCGATGAGCCGTTCTTCAAGACGCTCAGCCATTTCCTCCACCGCTACGCCTTCGATGCGGTCGACACCGACGACTTCATCCGCTCGGTCAAGACTGTCACCGGCCAGAATCTCGACTGGTTTTTCGACCAGTGGCTGTTCAAGCCCGGCCATCCGATCTTCGAGGTCAAAAGCGAATGGGACGTGGCTGGGAAGGTCGTCCGGCTCAAGGTCGCCCAAGTCCAGGATTTTTCCAAGGGCGTGCCCGTGTTCCGGGTTCCCGTGTCCATCAAGCTTGTCACTCCCGGGAAGACCGACATCCGGAAGGTCTGGATCAAGGAGCGCGAGGAGACATTCGAGTTTCCGCTCGAGGCCAAGCCCCTGCTGATCCGGTTCGACGAGGACAATGTCCTCATCAAGGAGATCACCTTTCCGAAGGAGCGCGACGAGCTCCTCTATCAACTCAAACACGACGACGTGATCGGACGGATGGACGCCGCCGCGGGGCTCCTGGCCTTCAAGGAAGACCCGCAAACCGCCACGGGGCTGATCGCCAGCGTCCAGACCGATCCGTTCTGGGCGGTCCGCAAGAGCTCTCTCGAGGCCTTGGCCCGGCTCAAGGTCAAAAACGGCCCGGCCGTCTTCAAAAAGGCGTGCCAGGACACGGATTCTCAGGTCCGGGCCGCGGCGCTCGTTGTCCTGGGCGATCTCAAGGACAGAACGCTCCTCGATTTCTATAAGGGTCTTTTCCAAAAGGACGTGAGCTACCGGGTGCAGGTCGAAGCCCTGTCTGCGATCGGCAAGGCGGGCGATCCTGCGGCTATCCCGTTTCTCAAGCAGGCCGCGGCTGTCCCGTCCTATCGGGACATGGTGCGAAGAGCCGCGGAAGCCGCCTTGAAACAATTCGAGAAAAAATAGATGGAAAATCTTCGGTCCCTTTAGCTGTGCTTCCCTTAGATCAAAGGTCCATTACTGGCATAAAGGCGGCATAGGAGAATAATTGCGGCGCCGCACCTCTAAAGATATCCACCAAATAGGCGGGACGACTTGTGACTCCGGACCCAAAAGGTCGGAGGTTCTAACCCCCTCGGGCCGCGAGAACTGCTCGATTCGCCGCTATTTCTTGTAATGGTTGGGGAACGCGGGGCGCTTGGGCTTGACCGGGGGCTTCTTGGCCAGCTCGGACATCACGACTTCGATAGCTTTGTCGAGCTGCGGGTCCTTCCCCTGGCGGACCAGGGCGGGGTCGTGCTCGATCTCGATATCAGGGGCGATGCCCACGTTCTCCGCGACCCACCCGTCCTTAGGGCTCCAGACGCCGGAGCTCGGCGCGGTGACATAGCCTCCGTCCATGAGCGAGGGCCCGCCGGCGCGGCCGACCAACCCTCCCCAGGTCCTCTTGCCGATGAGCGGCCCAACGCCGGCGGCCTTGAAATAATAAGGCATGGCGTCGCCGCCCGAACCGGCGAACTCGTTGATGAGCATCACCTTGGGGCCGAAGACGGCGCCCTGCGGCTGGACCTCGTCCTCGCCGTCGCGCGTGGCCACCAAGCTCAGCAGTTTCCTCTGCAGGAATTCTATAATGTCGGTGGCCAGGGCCCCGCCCCCGTTGAACCGCTCGTCGATGATGACGGCGTCCTTGCCTACCTGGGCGAAGAAGTAGCGGTTGAAGTTGGTGTAGCCGCCAATTGACGTGTCCGGCATGTACACGTAGGCGACCCGGCCGCCCGTGACCTTATCCACGTAGCGGCGGTTGCCCTCGATCCAGGCGTAGTTGCGGAGGGCCGTTTCGCTCGGCACCGGCACGACCGTCACTTCCCGGGCGCCCTGGCCGTCGGGGCTCGGTCCCACCTTGAGAAGGACCTGCTTTCCGGCGGTGTTCTCGAAGAAGCCGTAGATATTGTCGGACCCGGCGAGTTCGCGGCCGTTCACCGCCAGCAGGTAATCTCCGATCGAGACATTGATGCCCGGCTGGGTCAGGGGCGCCCGAAGCTGCGGATTCCAGTTCTCGCCGTTATAGATGCGGACGAAGCGGTAACGGCCGTTCTCGACCTTGTAATCCGCGCCGAGCAGGCCGGTCGGGACTCGCTTGATCACAGGCAGGTCGCCGCCGCCCACGCCCAAGTGGCCGACCTCGATGCCGCCCAGCATCTCGGCGAAGAGGTAGTTCAGGTCGCGGCGCGAGACGATATGCTCGAGGTAGGGCGCGTACCTCTTCTCGGCGGCGGCCAGGTCGTAGCCGTGAGCGTTGGGGTCGTAGAAGAACTCGCGCTCGATGCGCCAGGCCTCGCGGTACATCTGACGCCACTCCTGGACAGGGTTAACCCGGACCTGAAGGGCGTCCGTCGGCAGGGCGTTGGCGCCGGACGCCGAGGGGGCGGGAGGCGGAGCCGCAGGCGCGCCGGCAGGAGGCATCGGCTTCAGGCCGGCGATGAACCAGCGGTTGCCCTGGCTGTAGAGATACTTCTCGCCGTTGCGGGCGATCTCGAAAAAGCCCACGCCGCCGACGACGACGTCGGAGCGGCGGGCCTTGAAGTCATAGCGATGGACCGTGGTGCCGGGGGCGCCCCCCACGCCGGGGAGCGCCGGCGGGGCCTCGACGGCCACGAGCGTCCCGGCCTTGCCCGCCTGCAGGTTCACGTAGTTGCGGGCCGGCATGGGGACGGCCAGGGTGCGCTGGAGGATGCCGTCAAAGTCGATCTTGACCGTGACCGTCTTGGCCTCGGCCCCTTTTCCGGGCTCGGAGGGCTTGCCGGCGGCGGGCTTCTTCTCTTCGGGTTTCTGATCGCCCGCCTTGCCCTCTTCCGTCTTTTTCTCTTCCCCTTTCTCCTCATCGCTTTCCGGGGCGAACGGCGAGGGCTCGTCCTTGGGTAGGACGGCGAGATAGATCGATCGGGTCACGGGCCGGCTCATGCTGTGAATGTCGGGCTGAAGGGACTGGCCCGAATCCGTGCTGGCGGTGAAGTAGAGATATTTTCCGTCGGCGTCGAACACGGGGAACAGGGCGTCGCTCATCCCGTCTGTGACCTGCGTGCTCTTCCCGGATTCCACCGCATACAGGTAGATGGCGCCCATATAGTTCGGCAGGCGTTTTTCATAGGCCAGCCACTTGGAATCGGGCGACCAGGAAGGACCGCTGCCCGTGCCTCCCCAGTACCTGTCCTTGTCCACGCGGACGGGTTTCTTCGCGGCGACGTCGACGTACCATGTGGCTAGATGGGCGTCGGAGTAGGCGATTCTCTTGGAATCGGGTGACCAGCGCGGAGAGAAATAGAACGAAGGCTTGTCGCCGAGGGCGATCTTGACGGTTTCGCCCTTCCCGTTCTGGGGCTTGAGGTGCAGCATGTACTCGCCCGATTCGTCCGAAAAATAGGCGATGGTCGTGCCATCGGGCGACCAGGCCGGGTCGCGTTCCATCGTGCCCGTCGTGTTGGTCAGGTTCCGAGGGTCGCCTTTTTCGGCGGGTACCGTGACGATCTCGCCGCGGGCTTCGAACACGGCCCGGGCGGCGTTCGGGGAAAGCCCGGCGACTTGCAGGCTGTCGCCCACGGCCACGTATCGCTCGCGCACCTCCGGCATATCGCCGCTCACGGTGACCGGGACGCGGGCGGTCTTTCCGGTCTTCAGGTCGTAGAGGTTGAGGCTGCCGAACTGCTCGTAAACGATGGCGCCGGGGCCGGCGGAGGCCGACTTGAGGTCCAGGCCGTTGTTTTCGAAAGCGCGGGAGACCTTCTTTGACATCATGTCATAGGAGAAGAGCGACACGGAGCCGTCGCGGTCGGACAGGAAGTAAATCTTGTCCCCGGCCCATATCGGATTGAAGTCGTTGGAATTCTCGCGCGGCACCTTCTCGACGACCGAGTCGGCGAGGTTGGCGATCCAGACCGGCGTGGCCCGGCCGCCGCGGTACCGCTTCCAGGCGGTGAAGGCGCGGGAAAGGGGGACGTAGGCGACGCGCTTTCCATCCGGGGAGTAGGCGGCTTCGAATCCCATGGGAAGCGGGAGTTTCTCTTCGAGGCCGCCGTCGAGCCCGGCCGCGTAAAGCTCGCTGAACCGGGAGTAGGCGTTGCGTCCGGAGGTGAAGAGGACGCGCTTGCCGTCGGGAGTCCAGCCGAGCGCGGCGTCGGCGGCGGGGTGCCAGGTGAGCCGCCGCGGAACGCCGCCTGAGGCGGGAATGATGAACACATCCACGTTGCCGTCATATTCGCCCGTGAAGGCGATCATGGAGCCGTCCGGGGAAAAGACGGGATTGGTTTCGGAGCCGGCGCTCGAGGTCAGGCGTTCCGCTTCTCCGCCCTCGCGGGGCACTCTCCAAAGATCGCCGGCGAACACGAACACGATCTGCGTCTGCGATAACGCCGGTTTCTGGAGCAAGAAGGGGCCTTCGGAATCCGCCGTTTTGGCCGGCGCCGCGGCCAAAAGGATCAGGAGGCCTAAGGACAATCCTATCGTCCAGGACAGATTGCGATTCTTGAGCATGTTCATGTTACGCTCCTTGTTGCACATAAAGAAAAATTATGACTCCGGGAGGTGATCCAAGTCAACGCATTTCTCCGTTCACTTTCGAGACACACCCGCGCCGTCGTTCGGCTCGAGTAAGGCCTTGATTTCATCGTCCAGCCCCGTCATCTCCCAGCGGATGAGCGAAGCCGGGATGATGCCCCGGGCGAAGTAATCGTCCAGGAACGCTTTGACGCTGAGCGCGCCGCCCGCCTGTCTCGCGGCATCCGCCAGCAGCCTTTCGAACTGGTTTTTTCCCACGACATAGCTCGTCCCGTAGCCGGGCTGGTTGAGGTAGATGGCCATGTCTCCCCAGATCGTCGCGCCGTCGGGCTTGGTCCAGCCGTAGGGGGTCGTCTCGACGGCGAACTTCACCGCTTCCTCGACCGTCCATTCGTTGCTGTGGAGCCTCAGGTCGCAGAGGGCCCTGATCGAGCGGAAGGCGAGCATGATATAGACGAGCTCCCGTCCCCTCGGGTTCCTGTCGAAAAGGCCCGCCCCCATCATGAACTCCTCGAAAGCCGTGGCCAATCCCTCGGCCCGGCTGTCCCAGATGTTGTAGAGGAGGGGGACGCCGCGGAGAGGATGGGTGTTGAATTTCTCCCGCTGCTTTTCGAGCCAGTGGATCGAGTGGCAACGGAGCGGCAGGACGTCCCGGTAGTCGACCTGGGTGAAGAAATCGCGCCGGCCGGGCGGGACGAACGACCCGACCTCGATGCCGAGACGCATGTATTCGGGGACTGTGAAGATGTCTCGCTCGCGGAGGAACTTAAAGAAATAGGCGTCTCCCTCGGCCAGCCGCAGCCGTTGCTCCTCCTGCGTTTTTGAGGGTTCTAGGGGTGGAAGTTCTCGGTTTCGTTGCTCCTCGAGCTCGAGATAGGCGAGAGAGCGCTCGAGCTCGCGCTCCACGAGATCCACTTGCCGGGCCCAGGTATAGGGAACGTAGTGGATGTTCTTCATCGTCCAGTCGTATGCGGCGATGCCTATGCCGGACGGCGTTTTCGGCAGGCCGGTCAGGCCCTCGAGCCATGTCCGGAAATCGTCCGCGGCCGTTTTGGCCTCGGCGATGAGGGGAAGGAGGTCGGGGTGTTGGTTCTCCAGGCGTTCCGCGAGACGGACGAGGTCGGCCGCTTCGTCGCGCTTTTGCCGGATCCCCAGCAGACGCTGGTCGTTCGAGAGTTCCGTGAGGTTCGATCTGGCCTGGACGAGGATACCCGGGATGGCCCGGAGCTTCTCAGCGAAAACCGCGTTTTGTTCATTATCCAGGGGAAAAGAGAAGTCCGAAAGGCAGATCGCCCCGAAGATCTGAGGGCCTTCACGGGCAGGGACGTCGGGTTCGGAATTCTCGAGGACGGCGTAGAAACAGGCGTCTTTAGCCCAGGGCCGCAGGACACGGTGGTCGAAGTCGAAACCGTTCATCTCGGCCCGTACGATGTGGTAATCGACCTGTCGTTCGACCGGCCAGCCCGAGGGATCGATCGCGGCCAACTGGGCGAGAAACTCCCCCGTCCGGAGCCGCTGGGCCGACATCGCCTCGGCGGTGTAATCGGGAACGCCGGCGGCGACGTTCGGCTTCTGGGCGTCGCGGAACTGCCGCCAGAGCGCGAGGAGGTCGTCGTAAAGGACGCTCTTCGCCGCGGCCGGCGCATTGGCCGGCGGCCCCTTGGCGCCGCATCCGGCCAGGACGAACGACAAAACGAGCAGGATTCCGACTAACTTTCTCATGGGGTCTCCTCCTGGCGGCTTAAACGATGTTACCTCGAAACCTTCACCGTTGCCGTTGCGGTCTTTGACGGGTCGCTCTCGGACGTCGCCCGAAGGGTCACCGTCGCCGACTTGGCGCTGCCGTCCTTCCGGGAAACGTAAACCGTAACCGGCTTGGATCCGCCGGCCTTGACCGCGGCCAGGCCATTGAGCAGTTGGGCGGTCCACCCCTTGCCCTCGATCGACACGGATAGCCGGTAGACATCGGAATTCAGGTGGGCCCTATGGCCCGCTCCCGCGTCTGTAGCCGTGGTCTTTCCCGTATTGTTCAGCGTGAAAACGACCGGGGTGTTGGGCTGTCTCGCCGCCTGTCCCGCTTTCGCCGCTAGCGCCACGCCGCGCGCCTGCGGGCCCGAGCCGTCGAGGGAACGGACGGCCAGCATGTAGCTGAGAATTCCGTCTTTGTCCCTCGTGAGGTCGATCACGTAGAAGTGAAGGCGGTTCGGCGTGTCTTCCCATTCGTATTCACTGCCCGAGTCGAGCCCGGCGTGGAAGAGGGCGTCGTTGAGCTGGCGATAGTCGGCCACCGTCCGCATCACTTTTTCGCCGTTGGGCTTGACGTAGTCCACAATATGGATGTCTTCGGAGTGGGCGTCGATGACCCAGATGTAGCTGTTGAATTCGTTGGGGCCGCCGTTTCGGCCCCGCAGGCTGTCCTTGTTCTTGGCGATGAGGACTCCGTTGTCGGGTGTGAAGGAGTCGTAGCCGATCCTCTGGACGACTTCGAGCGTATAGAAAGCGTAATTCGGCGTCCCCGCCGAGAGGGGATTCACGGCCGGGTCGTCCGGCGGAGTCAGATCGCCGGGCCTCTCGCCGTCGAGCTTTATGACGATTCCGGCGTAGGACCCCGGCAGAGGGTCCACGGCTCGCGCCGTGACTTCCGCTACGGCAAGCCCCGATTTCGCCAGCCCATCCCGCCCCAGAGTCAGGAGATCCGATTCATCGATGAACTTGTTCTCCAGGCGGTTGCGCACCATCAGGCCCGCGGGCATGGCCGCGCCCTGTGTCGGCGGCACAACCCAACGCCTGTGGGGCCCGCCCGGTCCGTTGAAGCTGCCCCGGTCCATCATGTCCCACGGCCCCGCCGCCACCCGCCGGTAGGGTTTGATATAAGGATTATTGTTGAGGTCGGGGAGGCTGAAGGCGAAATGACCGAGCTCGTGGGTGATCGTGCCCGAATTCTCGCCCTGGCGCATTGAGGACAGGCCCCACTGCTGGGAGCCGGCCCGCCAGCTCGTCCACTCGACGTACCGGGTGGGGATCCAGCGGGGCTTGGCCGGATTGGGATTGCCCCATTCCGGCGGGATGTCCTCCTTGGTGTTGAACTTCATCTCGCCGAACTCCTGCCAGACGCCCGTCTCGTCGTAGCTCGCGTAGAGGCGCAGGACGGCGTCGAAGTCCTTTCGGACGTCCTTCCCGAGCTCGGCCATCCAGACGGCGTCGCAATCCCTTTCCATGCGGCTGTCCGCCCGGGTGCCGTCGGGGGTCTCGTCGTTCTGGCCGTATTCGTTGAGGCCGTAAGCCCAGATGGGTTTCGGCATGCGGTACGGACCGAAAACCTCTACCTCGGTGATGCCGAACTTGCCCCGGGACTGCTCCATCCAGTAGCCGTTGATGGTCTGGCCGTGGTTTGTCTCGCTCGGCTTCATGAAGAAGTCGGCGTAGAATTGGGAGACTTTCTCGCGGGCCACGGGGTCGATCTGCGGATTACCGAAGGGATCCGAGCCCTTGGGGAAGCTGACTACGAAGGGCTGGCCGGGAAAATCGATGCCGACGACGGCCAGGCGGAAGCCCCGTTCCGGCTTGATCGAGGGGTCCGCCCAATTTCGGCCGGGGATGGGGCGATAATCGTTCCAGGTCATGAGGTCCTGGTCTTGGACGTGTTGGGGGTCGATGGGGGGCAAGTATCCGCCCGCCGGCTTGCGCGACTGGGACGCGGTCGAGGTCGAGAGGATGAGGGAGATGCAGACGACTCCCAGGAAAGCCGTGAGGCGGATTTTTTCTTGCTTGGCCATGTGTCCTCTTTTCTTGACGTAGGAGCTCATCGAGAAATTACCACAAACGCGTGACAAATTGGAGAAAATATTGACTGTGATATACTCTCCTTGATTATTCTACCCTGTAATCCGCGCGGATCGACCCGCGCCCGTGCGTTTGAGGAATGTCCTTCAGGGAGGGTATCGATGGCTAAGAGGCCGATCCTCTGCGGGGCCATTCTGTTGCTGACCTTGGCGCCCGTTCCGTATCCCGCAGGGACGCAAACCGCCGCGATTCCATCATCGGGAACGATCGAGAAGGGCGATTTTCGGTTTTCTTACGACGCACACGGCATCTCCGGCCTGGCCAATCCGCATGATTCCTTCGGCGCGACCCTCATGCCGGCCGCGGCCCCGGGTGCCCGAGGCCAGGGCTCAGACCAGGACAAAGGCCGCACGCCCGTGCTCGGCGTCATCCTGCGCTATCGCCCCGCCGGGTCCGGAGATTGGATGGAGCTCACTCCGCGCGGGTCGAAGTGGGAAGCCTCTCCCGAGGCCGGGACAGTCACCTATACAAACGGCGGCGCTTCTACGCCCCTCCGAGTCGTCGAGACCTTCAAAACCGACGGCCGTGTGCTCGACTGGACGATCCACCTCGCGACGACGGGAGCGCTCCCCGTCCAGGTCGGGGACTTGGGGATCAGCGTCCCTTCGGTCGGGCCCACGGGGGAGAACCCCATCCAGATCTTCGAGCGCGGCTTCCTCAGGCACCAATTCGTCTCCGGCCACGGTTCGTTCTTCTACTTCGTGCGCGCCTCGGGCGCCCCGCCGTTCCTGCTGGTCACGGTCCTTCCCGGAACGAAGCTTGAATATACGGCCGGAGGCGGCGGACGAGGCGGGACGCAGGTCTTCGTCCATTCGGCCCGGACGGGCGGGGCCGAAACCCGCGGCACCTGGCGCCAGGCGCACACGGCCCTCGACCTCGCTCCCGCCGGCAAGCCGGGGAGCAAAGCAGCCTACGGCTTCCGGATGCAATGGGTCGGGAGTTACGAGGAGCTCCGCGAAACGCTTTACCGCGAAGGGCTCTTCGACGTCCGCGTCGTGCCCGGGATGACGGTGCCTGAAAACGTGACCGCCCGTTTCTCGCTCCACACCAAAGCGAAGATCGAAGAGATCAAGGCGGAGTTTCCCGACAGGACGAAAATCCAAACGCTCGAAAGCCCCGTCGCCGGCCATCGTGTTTACGAGGTGGCCTTCGAGAAGCTCGGCGAAAACATGCTGACAATCGTCCACGACGGCGGCCGCCGGACTTTCCTCGAGTTCTTCGTCACCGAACCGATGGAGACTCTGATCAAGAAGCGCGCTCGGTTCATCGTCGAAAAACAGCAGGTCAAAGACCCGGCCAAATGGTGGGACGGGGTCTACGGGCCATACGACATGGCAGCCAAGGTCACCCGGACCGTCGAGGACCCGGATATCTTCCTCGACCGCATGGTCTATGCCCTGACCTGCGATGACCCGGGCCTCGCCAAAGCGCCTTTCATCGCCTCGAAGAACGTCGCGTTTCCCGACAAGAAGGAGATCGAGTCGCTGGAGTATTACCTGGAGCATTTCGTCTGGGGCGGCCTGCAGCGGCGCGATGATGAGCAACCCTATCCCTACGGCGTCTACGGTACGCCGAACTGGTATGTCAACCGTGACCCGGCCCGCCGTAGGGCCTACGCCGAGTCGCTCGCCTCCAAGGAGAAGGCCCTGAGCGACCTCGGCAAGGAGCACGTCTGGCGCTCCTACGACTATCCGCACGTCGTCATGCTCTATTTCCACATGTACCAGATCGCCAAGCTGTACCCTGGGATGTCGACGTATCTCGACGCCGCGGGCTACCTCGACCGCGCCTGGGAGACGGCCCGGGCCTTCTTCACCTATCCTTATGAAATCTACCCGGAATACTACGAAACCACCAAATGGGGGCTTTACAACGAACTCGTCGTCCTCGACCTCATCGACGCGCTGGAAGCTGAGGGATCTCCCGCGCAGGCGGCTTGGCTTCGCGCTGAGTGGGAGAAGAAGGTCAAGTATTTCGTCTACGACGACCTCTATCCCTTCCGCTCGGAGTACGCTTTCGACCGGACCGCCTTCGAGTCGACCTACGCCTTCGCCAAGTACGGCGCGACGCGCGACATGAAGCCCGATCGGGACCTGTGGTTCGACCTCAAGCTCAAAAAATGGTACTCGCATCCCCTCGTCCGGCGCGAGGACTCGCGGGCTTTCATGGACCGCCAGCTCGCTTCGGGCCTCGTCGTCAGGGGCTGGCTCAACCCGGCCTATTACACGCTCGGCTGCGACCCGGGCGTAAGCTACATGGCCGCGATGGGCGGCTGGGGGGTGCTCGATTACGCGCTCAACTTCGCGCCGCGGCCCTTCGACTGGCTGCAGCTCGGCTATGCCTCCTACCTCGGTTCGTGGTGCCTGATGAACACCGGCCGGCCCGAGACGAATTACGGATACTGGTATCCCGGCCTTGAGAACGACGGCGCGTCGGGCTGGCAGTTCCAATCGGCCAAAGCCGGAGGCGCCTGGATGGGCTCGAGCTATCCCGGCGGCGTGACCGTGCCCCGCGGGCCGTGGCGCTACGACGGCGAGATCGACCTCGGTTACGGCGGGGCCCTGCGCATGGCCGCGACGGTCGTCACCCGCGATCCGGTCTTCGGCTGGTTCGCCTACGGCGGCGCGATGACAGAACGGGGAGGGGAGCTCGCGATCAACCCGAGGGACGGCCTGCGGCGGCGTTTCCATGTCGTCATCCCCGACGCGGCCCTGCCGTTCCCCGAAGACATCCGCCGGCTCAAGCTCGAGCTCGGGCGCGACGGGTTCTCGGCCGAAGGACGGATCGTCATGGACAAAAGTCTCGACAAGATCGCTTTTGCCGTCGAGAACCGCACGGCGGACGTCCATAAAACGACCCTGCGCCTGTC
>Ga0209182_10000062_pt1 | contig 23263 bp, 25 predicted proteins | sample LakBais05cmmetaG_FD_185474 | JGI IMG/M metagenome (GOLD analysis project Ga0209182, IMG submission 185474) | Lake sediment microbial communities from Lake Baikal, Russia to study Microbial Dark Matter (Phase II) - Lake Baikal sediment 0-5 cm... | ecosystem: Environmental > Aquatic > Freshwater...
ACCTTGAGCAGGACCGGGCGTACCGGGCGGAAGAGAACGTCTTCGAGAACTACACACAGGAAGAGCGCGACCGCCTCTTTGGCGTTCCTCCGGCCACCGTGTGGGAGAACATGCAGAACCTGGTGGCTTTTCCGGATCGTGTTCGCGTTCTGACCGCAGGAAATGCGCTGACGCCGCGCGTGATCAATGCTTTCCGTAGTGCGACCACTGCTCGTTGGAAGCACGAACTGCTGGTCCGCATCATCCCCGAAGACCTGGACACGGTACGGGCCTGTCAGCCGCTCGACCTTGCCAGCGACCGGGCACAGGACCTGTGGAAGCGCATCGACACTCTGCGGCACGAGCTGGCCGACGATACGGCCGGGAATCCCGCCCTGTGCACCCGGCTGATGTCCGCGCTTTCCAACAACTCTCTGCAGGAAGCATCAGAGCTTCAGCTCGTCCTTGCCGACCGCATGGAACATCTGCGGCAGCTGGAGGACGAATACCGCAAGCTGGTGTTCTAGAATGCAATCGGGCGGACCCGGAAGGTCCGCCCGATTGTTCGTTCTGATTCAGAAGTGGCTCTACTTTCCCCCTGCCGCCAGCTCACTGGTGCAATGTGAGCAGCGAGTAGCATCGATTGAAATTTCCGTCTTGCAGAAAGGGCACACCTTGGTCGTGGGAGTCGGGGGCGCGACCACGATCTTCTTCTCGGTCATCTCTCTCAACCTGTTCATCGTCCTCACCATAAGGAAAATGACGAGCGAGACGAGAAAGAAATCGATGACCGCGTTGAGAAACAGCCCGATATTGATAGTCGGCGCTCCGGCAGCTTGGGCCGTGTCGAATGTCGGATACTTCGTACGTCCCAGATTAATGTAGAGGCTGGTGAAATTGACGCGCCCCAACAGTAGACCGATCGGGGGCATCAGGATGTCGTTGACAAAAGACGTGATGACTTTGCCGACCGCGCCGCCGATGATGATACCGATAGCCAGGTCGATCATGCTGCCCTTCACAGCGAACCGCTTGAACTCATTCCACATGGGTCACCTCCACGTGCAGTATAACCCCTGCTCCTGTCCTCGCGATTCAGCGAGGTGCGCCTCGTAGCATGTCATCCCCGGCGTACGGGGATCCAGTTCTGTTCTTGTCGATGGGTTCCCACCTTCGCGGGAACGACGCAGAAAGGCCTTCGCGGGCAAGACGGAGAAAAGCTTCGCGGGAAGGATGGAGAAGATGGTCTCACCGAAACGTTTCACCTCACCTGAGAGGGAGAGCGTTGCATATGATTCCCGCAACGATATACTTCTCCTCGTGAAAGGCAAATCGAGAATATGACAGTCGTGCCCGCTCCGAATCATCGGAGACCCCATATGCTCCAGCGGCTCATGCTGACGAGTCCTGCTCAGCGCATTCTGCTGAGCTTCACGATCGTCATCCTTGTCGGAACCTTCTTCCTTCTTCTGCCACAGTCGAACACCGGTGTCCACCCCGGTTTTCTCAGGGCACTGTTCACCGCGACGAGCGCCACGTGTGTGACAGGCCTGGCCCTCGTCGATACCGGCACCTTCTGGTCGACGTCCGGTCAGGTTGTGATTCTCCTGCTCATTCAGGTTGGTGGACTGGGCTACATGGTCCTGACGACGACGCTCATGGCTGCCTTTCGGAATGCGAGGCTAGGACTGCGCCAGACCGGTGACTTCCGCGAGAGCGTTGCCTCACCATCGCACCGCGATCCCCGCAGTTTCGCCCGCCTCATCGCATCCACGGTTATTGTCTGCGAAGGACTGGGAGCCCTGTTCCTTTCCCTCCGCTTCCTCTGCGACATGCCGGCGGGCAAGGCTGTCTGGAACGGCATCTTCAGCAGTGTGAGTGCCTTCTGCAATGCCGGTTTCGATGTTCTGGGCGGAGGAATGACGAGTTTCGAGCCCTACGCGGGCGACATCACGGTCAACCTGGTCGTCCCGGCGCTCATCATTCTGGGCGGCCTGGGCTTTCTTGTCATCGATGAGCTCAGGCGCCGCCTTTCACGTACACAGCACAAGAGACTGTCGACGCATACCAGGACGGTCCTGGGCGTTACGGCAGTCCTCGTCATCGGTGGAGCCGTTCTGATCTTCATACTGGAAAGCATGACCCCGGGGGTGTTCGCACCCCTGTCTCTGAACGAGCGTGTCCTGACGTCCTGGTTCCAGTCGGTAACGGCAAGAACAGCCGGCTTCGACACCCTGCGCATCGGAGACATGCGTCCCGCGACCCTGATGGTCATCATTCTGCTCATGTTCATCGGAGCGTCGCCAGGGGGCACCGGCGGCGGCGTGAAAACGACCACGTTTGCCGTCGTCGCTGCGTTCGTCTGGAGTGTCATCATCGGCTCGGACCAGACGCACCTCGGCAACAGGGGCGTCCACACGGAAAGCGTCAAGAAAGCTGTCGTCGTATTCGTACTCAGTCTCGGTGTCGTCCTTGGCGGGACGTTCCTGCTGGCCATGATGGATGGGCACCAGTTTCCCATGCTCGGCCTCCTGTTCGAGGTCATGTCGGCTTTCGGGACTGTCGGTCTGAGTACCGGCATCACGCCGGGTCTGTCAGCGGGAGCCAAGATCGTGCTCATCGCGACGATGCTGGCAGGGCGTGTCGGGGTTCTTACGGCAATGTTGACACTGCTTGCTCCCGTACGCAAGCTCGAACGCCGGGTTCACTTCGCTGAAGACGACGTCGCTATAGGATAGGAGGCAGGTACCATGAGACCACAGATAGGCGTCATCGGTCTTGGAAAGTTTGGAAGGTCTTGCGCGATCCGTCTGGCTGAGCTGGGATTCGAGGTCCTGGCAATCGACGAAACGCAGAGCAACGTCGACAGCATCAAAGATGACGTCGCCCTCGCCGTCGTCGCAGACACGACGGACCCGGCCGAACTCGAGGCCGCGGGCATCACAAACTGCGACACCGTGGTCCTGACCATCGGAGCAGAAATTGAGCACAGTGTCCTCACCGCTGCCGTCCTCAAGGAGATGGGCATACGCCACCTTGTGGCGGGCCTCGTCCGACCTGCACGGCAGGCTGCTTTCTCGCATCGGCGCCGATCAGGTCGTCTTTCCTGAACACGATATGGCCATTCGCCTCGCCAACCGGCTCAGCCTTTCCAGCATCTACGATTTCCTGGAGTCGTCTCCCGATTACGATATCCTCGAGGTCCCCATTCCTCACGCCGCAGAGGGTAAGACGCTCCGGGACCTCGACTACCGCGCCCGCTTCGAGATCAACGTGGTCGGCCTTCGACGTGGAGGAGAGATCCTGATTACGCTTCACTCCGACGACGTCCTCGAGCCTGGCGATCGCCTCATCATCCTGGGCAGTGTCGCGAACCTGCACCGGTTCGCCAGCCAGATCCGGTTGTGAGGCGTCAGGTCCCTCTCTACCATTCGAGCAGCTCAGCACTGGGTCTGGTCGCCAGCGTACTCGTTCTGGCAGTACTGACCAGCGCAAGCGGGTGTGCGGCTCCGGGGCACCAGGTCGTCGCCCTCGGTTCCTACGACATGACCGAGGTCAACCGTTTCCTGAGCTCGGCTGCGCCCGCTGCAGGCGGCATGGCCCTAGTCGTCGTGAAGGATGGAAAGGTCATCGAGAGTGCCGGCTACGCCAAATTCGGCCCCGGGACGGTCGTGGACATTGGCTCCGCTTCACGCTGGCTGGCGGCGGCGGCGATGATGACCCTGGTGGACCAGGGCACTCTTGCGCTAAACGACCCCGTCTCCAAGTACCTGCCGGAGTTCACCGGCGAGAAGACTGGCATCACGATACGACAGCTTTGGTCCCATGATTCTGGACTGCCGGCAGCGGACGCCTCAATCGACGACCGGACGCTGACGCTGGAGGAATGTGTCAGACGCATTGCCGCTGGACCCCTGTCCTCTCTGCCCGGCACCGCCGTGAGCGACGGGTCCGTTTCTATCCAGGTCGGAGCCCGTGTCTGCGAGGTCATCAGCGGGATGACATGGCAGGAGTTTTTCCGTGTCCGTATCGCCGAACCACTCGGCATGGCGAGTACGACCTTCAACCTGATGGGTTTCAACCGGAATCCAAACGTGGCCGGCGGCGCCCGCTCGACGGCCGAGGACTATGCCCGGTTCCTGACCATGCTCCTGCAGGGTGGCATCTGGTCCGGCAAGCACATCCTCTCGGAGCAGGCCGTCGCCCAGATCGAGCAGGACCAGGCTGCCGTATCCACTATCGCTGCGACTCCCTATACCGCAGTCGTGTCGCTTCTCCCCTCGACCAGTCGTGCCCGTCCAGGGCTGGGCATGTGGCGGGAGGAAACCGACCCAGGCACCGGAACCCTCCTTATCGCCTCCTGCCCTGGTACCTATGGGTTTGCGCCATGGATCGACCACAAGCTGGACCTCGCAGGGGTCCTATCCATGAAGTACGACTTGGCCAAGGCCGCCTACGCCATCATGCGCGTGCGCCAGCTGGTGCCCCAGGCAATTGCCGCCGGATTCCGCTTCAAGGATGTCCCGACCACATCGTGGGCTTTCGCCGCAGTCGCCGACCTGAGTGCCCGTGGTCTCGTCACCGGGTATGAGGACCGCAAGTTTCATCCGGATAACGCGGTGACGCGAGCAGAGTATGCTAAGCTTGTCTGTACCGCCCTAGATGTCGAGCCCGACACCGTGACGTCCAATCCCTTCAGGGACGTCTCAGCCGCTCACTGGGCGGCAGGCTACGTAGCTGCTGCTGTTGGCAAGGGCTGGCTGACTGGGTACCCTGGAGGCCTCTTCAAGCCCGAAGACCCTGTGAGCATGGCCGAAGTTCTTGCGGCTATCGCACGTTCACAGAGTTGGAACGACACGGCAACACTCCCGTATGCGGACGTCCATCCCGGCTACTGGGCCCACGCGTTCATCGAAGCCTGCTTCGTGAGGAGCATCATCGGAAATCCCGACTCCGGCATCGAATCTGGGGGAAAGCTGAACCCCGAGGGCCATTGCACACGCGCACAGGCATGCGTTGTCCTCAGCCGCCTGCTTGCCTTGATATCGTGACCCTCCGTTTAGAGCTGTTACAACAGGGGCTGTCCATGATGTTACAACAATGGGGACTGTCCCGTGTTACACGTGTTACAAACGCCCGGATTGCTCCGGAGCGTTATGCATCCAGCAAGCTTGGGCAAGAGACTATTCGTCCTCGTCGTCTTCGGCTTCCTCAGCTTCTTCTTCCTTTTCCTCATCGTCCCAGTCGGTGTCAGAGTCGGCAAAGTCCTCGAGGATATCCTGAAGGTCGTCCAGCCGATCCATCAGATCATCGATAGCATCATCCGTCAGGTCGGACGCATCGATCTGTTCATATGCCTCATCAAGCTCTGCACGCAAGCGTGCCGCCTCTTCCACTGCAACGTTGTCCTCGTCCAACTCGCTGATCTTCAGTTCGAGCGCACTGACGATTCCCTCGAGCCGTACTCTCTCGTCATCCATGACTGCCTCCCATGTCAACATGTGGGTGTGATGCCGGCACTATAGAGGAAACGCCCGGCGTTTCAAGCCCCTGACGAAGAAATGCCAGACGGCCGGGCAAGAACCCGGCCGTCTGGAGCGACCCAGCGAGGGCAGGCTACTGTGTCGAAGCCTCGCTCTTGTCGACGGACGAGCCTTCGACGGTCGGTTTCGCCGGTACGTCGACAAGCTCTACGGCAATGGTATAGGACGCCGCCAGGGCGGCGACCGTACCGATGGCCGCCCACACGGGAAGCAGGACCGCACCCACGACACCTGCGGTGAGCGGGACCTCAAACAGCGTGATGCCGTCCTTGTTCTTGATCGTGATACGCCGGACGTTGCCCTGATGGACCAGATCCTTGACCTGCTCGAGCAGTTTCTCCCCGCTGACCTTGAACTCTTCCGTTCGATTACTCATTGCTCGTCTCCTCTGATGTTGTTACAGATTCGCAGGACCACTGCACTGCGCCTGTCCTGTCGTCACCTTGTCTACGCAGGTGCAGGAGCCGAGGTTACACGGGCGCTGGTACGACTGCCCCGTGAGGCTATACTTACTGTGGACGCGGCCTCACCGCGGAGGGGAGGAACCTCATGGAGAAACGACCATTTGGCAAGACCGGTGCCGAACTCCCGATCCTGAGCCTCGGATGCCAGCGACTGGTGGATGAGGAAGGCTGCAGCCAGGGCCAGGCTGTTGCCATCCTCGAACAGGCCCTGAAACGCGGCGTGTGGTACTTTGACACGGCGCCTGCCTACTCGAAGGGCGAAAGCGAACGGCGTGTCGGGTTGGTGGCAACCAGGCGGCGCACGGACATGTGGATAGCCACCAAGGTCAATGAGACCACGCGGGACGGTGCCCGTCGGCAGCTCGAGGCGAGCCTCGACCGACTGCAGACCGACCACGTGGAAGAAGTCCGTCTGCACAACGTCTTCAGCTTCGACCGGCTGGATGCCATGACCGGCAATGGCGGGGCGCTCCAGGCCCTGATCGAGGCGCGTGACGAGGGGCTGGTCCGGTTCATCAGTATCTCGGGACATGCAAATCCCCAGGTGCTTCTCGAGGCCATCCGGCGATTTCCTTTCGACACAGCCCTGTGCGCCGTCTCGGCGCTGGATCATTTCATCTACAGCTTCGCAGAGGAGTTTCTTCCATTTGCGCTCCAGAAATGCATGGGCGTCGTCGGCATGAAGGTCCTGGGCTACAAGGCCCTGGCTGCCGACTGGCAACGAGCACTGCGGTACAGCATGGGTCTGCCGCTCACCACCGTTATTACCGGCTGCTCCACCATCGAACAGCTGGACGGCAACATCGACCTTGCCGAGACCTTCGTGCCGATGACCAGCGTCGAGCGTCTGGCGTTCTTCCGCGACATCCTGCCGATGGTTACACCGCAGAACATGCCGTGGAAGTCCAAGGATTGGGCACGAAAGGACTGGATAGAACGGAAGGAACCATTCGGATTGACACGCACCGACAGCCAGTAATGGTGAGCCGCACCGAAAAAGGGGATGTCCATGCAGCATGAGCTGACCACGCACGTGGACCTGTTGAACGACAGGGGCGAACTGAACGAGAAGGGATGGGCACGCCAGCTGGTGGCTACCTACAATCGTGAGCACATTGCCGCAAGCTGGCTGCGCATCAAGGAGTGGGACTACTACTGTGCCTTGACTCCGGACTACGGCGTAGCCATGACCATCTCAGACATTGGCTACCTAGCCGACATCTCGGTGACTTGGTTGGATTTCGTCAACCGGACTGAGGTCACGGAAACCATCATGAAGCCGTTCACGCGCGGGTCGCTCAACCTGCCGCACACGTCCGAGACAGGTGACATCGCGTACAAGGACGGCCGCATCGACATGCGCTTCACTCGTAACCCTGCGTCACGCGTGCTGACCCTGGATTTCCCGGGTTTCGACCATGGCAAGGGGATCAGGGGCAGCCTGAGACTGGACCAGGACCCAGCACTAGAAAGCATGGTCATCCTGACCCCGTTCGAAAGTGCGCCGAAGGCCTTCTACTACAACCAGAAAGTCAACTGCATGCCCGCGACGGGAACCATCACCGCCGGCGGCGTGGACCATGTCTTCGATCCACGGACCTCGGCCGGCGTCCTTGACTGGGGTCGGGGTGTCTGGACGTACCGCAACACCTGGTACTGGGGTTCCGGCTGCGGCCGTGTGGACGGGCATTCCTTCGGGTTCAACATCGGCTACGGGTTCGGTGACACCAGTGCCGCGAGCGAGAACGCCATCTTCTGGGACGGCAGGGTTCACAAGTTCGACCGCATCGAGTTCCAGATTCCGCCGGACTCCTTCCTCAAGCCGTGGAAGTTCGTAAGCAGCGACGGTCGATTCGACATGGATTTCGAGCCCATCCTGGACCGCCATGCCAAGACTGACATCGGCGTCATCAAGACCATTCAGCATCAGGTCTTTGGGCTCTTCACCGGTGACGCCGTCCTCGACGACGGGACCCGAGTGCACCTCGACCACTTCCTCGGTTTCGCCGAGAAGGTATTCAACGAATGGTGAGGCCATCATGAGTGCAACAAGGATTCTTCCGGTAGCAGTACGCAACGCAGGCGACCTTGCCATGATATGTGCAGGAGAAGGCGCGAAATCCGATCCATTATGGGAACGGGCGACCAAGGCCAAGAGACAGTGGGTCCGTGACCGTCTCGCTGAGCTGGGCACATTTGCCTGGGTCGCCTACAACGGTGCCGACCCCATCGGCATGATCCAGTGCCATCCCGACCGCGACACCATGGGCGTGGGTGTGGCCCTCATCGACTGTATCTGGGTTCCCAAGAAGTCGCGGTGGGGACGGGGCATCGGCAGTAAGCTTCTTGCAGAGGTCGAGGCAACCATGCAGCGCCAGCACCGCTGGTTCGACGGAAAGCCTGCTGACGGCATGGCCGCCATGGCCTTTCATGGCGAAGCCGAGGGCCAGCAGTCCGCCGAATCGTTCTACCTGCACCACGGGTTTGCACACGTAGGTGGCGACCCGGACCTCATGTTCAAGCCCCTCCAGCCTGACACCGTCTGGACCCCGACTCCCCGCGCAGTGGTGACGCCGACGTCTCTGCCCGACGACCAGGCTCGCGTCACGGTGCTGCTCGGACCTCTCTCGTGTCCGTTCCAGTACCGTATCCTCAGCAAGACCGGCACCTATGTCGGCGAGAAGCTTGGCATGACGGTCGTCGAAGTGGACGCGGTGAGCGATCCTGAACGTTATCTGGCTCATGGTGGGCACCCTGGCATCCTCGCGGGCGGCCGCCCGCTCGACTATGACCTTCTGCAGCGTGAGAGGCTCGACAAGGAGCTACGCGGATTGTAGGATCCTCCGAAGAACCACGTGTGCCCTACCGGAGCTCCGCGCCGAGGGCCCCTTCACATCCGAGACCGAGGTCAGCAGCAGCTTCAGTCAGCAGGCGGCTCAGATGAGACCGCAACGCCAAACAGCGGCCCCGTCGTCGTCCGGAGCACATCGGTCCCGGGGATGACGTACGATATGCCGTCCACATTCTCCGGCACCCCGGGGAAGGGGACCGATTCCACGTCTTCGTACGCGACGTCCTTGTAGGTCATTGCAATGCGCGCCATGACGCTGAACGACATGTCGGTTGTCACCGCCGCCTGCACAGCCCGGATGACTGCAGGCAGGCGCAGCAGCGTCCGCACCTCTTTCGTCTGGTCGATGACGGCCGCCAGGAGCTTCTTCTGGCGGGCCACGCGCCCGTGGTCCTCGCCGGACCACGAGCCGAAGTCGCCAACGGCATCCATCCTGAACCGCGAATACTCCAGCGCCTGCTCGCCGTCGAGATGCTGGACACCCGGCTGCAGGTCGATGAGCACGTCGACTCCCTTGTAGAGCATCCTCTCCTCGACGTCGATGGTCACGCCTCCCAGGGCGTCGATGATGGCGGCGAACCCTGCGAAATCGGTTTTGACAGTGTAGTCGATGCGAAGACCTGGCAGCAGGTCTGTTTTGATGGTGTCCGCCAACAGGCTGGTCCCGCCGCCCTGGTAGTATCCGCTGGAAGCCTGGTTCAGCTTGTCGACGCCGTAGCCGGGGATCGTGACGCGCGTGTCGCGCGGGAGAGACAGCAGGCGCACATGCTTCGTGGCCGGGTCCAGCCGCACGAGCATAATAGTGTCTGCGCGCCCGGGGTCATCATTCACGCGGGAGTCAGCTCCAACTAACAAGATGTTGAGGGGTTTGTCGAGGTCAGGCTGCAGCTCGAGAGGAATCGGGGGCACCACGCGCTGCGCAGGAACGGGGTGGTCGGTAGCCCTTGGTACCGAAGGGTTCGGAGTGCCATCAGTAGCGACGGAGGATGCCGGTAGAGCATGTGACACAGCGGCGATTCCGGCAAGCAGTGCCGTTATCGCCAGTAGTGCCAGGACTATGTGCAGAGTGCGCTCTTGTACCGCCATGCTACTCCTTTGTGCCAGTCAGGGAACCTGATCCTCAGTATACAGCATCATGGAGCATCCGTCGTCGGCCGCTCTGGTCTGCCATGCCCACCATGATGGAATCCGGCCTTTTGCTTGTCGATGAGTTCCCGCCTTCGCGGGAACGGCGGAGAGATTGTCCGCGGCTAGAGCATCTTCTAACGGCCTGACGGCGACAAGGCGTGCCACGGCTGGTTGAAACCGGGCAGGGGAGCCACGCTCGGGACAAGATACAGGAGCGCCACCATTACACGCGAATCCCGATTGAGGCGCAGCGGCTCTGCCAGCAGGAGAACCACCAGCAGTCCCAGGACCGCACCGAAGATGCCTCGCCACGGGCTGTGAGGAAAACGCAATCGCCACGCCACCAGCCACAAGCCGGCCACGAATCCAACGGGGTAGGCGAGGACACTTCCAAACAGAGCCCCGATGATATCTCCCCAGCCGGTGCTGGCACCGCTGCCCAGCTTCGCTCCCACCCAACTGCCCAGCAGCAGCATGCAACCTCCCAGGACAACACCCACGACCAGTTCTAGAAACGTCGTGCGCAGTGACTGTTTCATGGGAACGTCACGCTGCACTGTCGTCGCACCTAGAGCACAGGCTTGAGCAGCTCTACCACGTCGCGGGCCGTCAGGATGCGCAGTTTACCGAGCGGACCCTCGGAAAGCGCATTAAACGCGATGTCACGGAGCTCACCGGCTGCAATGCCCAGGTCTCCCAGCGTCGACGGAGCGCCCCAGCGCTGAAACGCCGTCCTCATAGCCGTGATGCCTTCTTCGACTGTACCCGCGCCCCAGACGGTTCTTGCCCACCGCTGGAACTGGCCCGGGTTGTTCTCGCGCTGGTAAGTCATCCAGGCAGGAAGGATGACCGCCATGCCGGCTCCGTAGGCTACTTCGGGGTGCAGGGCACTCATCGCGGACTCGATGCTCCGGGCCGACCAGTCGCTGTCCTCGATGCCCGCGGAGCTCAGACCATTCATGGCCAGCGTCGCCGCCCACGCGAGGTTCGCGCGCGCACCGTAGTCCGCGTGGTCCGCCTGCAGTCGGTCCACCATCTTGATGACCGTGCGCATCAGCCCCTCGTCGAGCGCAAGCGTCGTCTCCTCGAACGACCCCACCAAGTAGGTCGCCATGATGTGGCTGAGGACGCCGATGGCGCCGTTCACGGTCTGGCGCCACGGCAGGCTGGTCTGCACGCTCGGATCCACGATCGCAAACCGGGGATACAGGACAGGAGAGGAAATGCTCCACTTCCTGTGCTGCTCGCTCTGAGTCAGGACGGCCCACGGGTCCATCTCGCTGCCGGAAGCCGAGATCGTCAGAACGACGAAGACGGGGAGCGCCTTGTCGATCGGACACCGTCTCTCAAAACAGCTCCAGAGGTCGTCGACATACACGCCCGCCGCAACACACTTGGCCGTGTCGATGACGCTGCCGCCGCCGACAGCCAGCACTCCGTCCACCTGCTGCTCACGGGCGATCTGCACCAGCTGTTGGGCAAGCGCCAGCTCGGGGTTGGGCCGTACACCCCAGGCTTCTACCGCATCAATACCCGACACGCTTAGGGACTGCGTGACGGCCTGATAGACGCCGTTCTCGCGGATGGAACCGCCGCCGGCAATCAACAGCACCTTGTGAGCGCCTTCGCGAGCGACGGCCGGGCCTACCTGCTGCATCGTCCCGCGACCGAAGATCACCCGCGTCGGATTGTAGAACTCGAAACTGTGCATGCGTCACCCCTTTCGCGCCAGTCCGGCGCATTCTTGTAGAGTAGCACCTGTAATGGACGGCTTCAAGCATGCCTCGTAGGGTGCCCAGTGCTCCAAACATGTACCAGACACCCGGTCCCACGGTTCGACCCGCCACCTGCTCGCTCTGGAGGAAGGCAGAAATCTCATCTTCCATCAACAGGACGATCTCGATCTCCTCGCTCGGCTCCAGCTCCTGCTGAGGATGCTGATTGGGTGGATCTGTCTCGTCGATCTCGGCACTGAAAATGTACTGGTTGTCGTTGGACATCCCGACATTCACCTTCAAGGGGCCGCTCGACGCGATGATGCGTTCCCCTGTCTTTTTCATGTCCCCGTCTTCTTGCCGTCCGCAGCGCGACACCCTGGACAGACGATATCAGCATAGTACCTTTTCGCCGCAGAGCTCGCCGCCGCTAATCCGGATCCACAGTCAATGCGCCGATCCCAGGACGCCAGTCAAACACGGCGATATCTCCAACTCTGTCGAAGCCAAGCCGGACATATAACTGCACCACCTCGGGGTTCGCCTGCAATACGAGGTGCGAGTAGCCCATGCGAGCCGCCCGGGCCAGAACCTGTCGACTGAGCAGGATGCCCGCTCCACGTTTTCGGAACATCTGCGGCACACCAAGCCAGTGCAGTCCCGCCACGCCGTCACCTGCGAACAACAGTGCGCCACCCACTGGGGTCCCGTCCTGCAATGCCATCAGGCGATGCCAGCGGCCAGAGAGGACGCCGGTCTCGGTGAGCACCGACTCCAGATCATGGAACTGTGTCAGGCCAAATCCCTCGAGCACGACGTGCATCCACTGCTCCCGTTTATCCGCGGAGACTGCCTCGACAACCGTGATGTCCGACGGAGCTTCCTCCGCCCCAGTTGCGCCGTCAAGCGGTTGAACCATCCCCGTTAGAGAGTAACGCAGCTCAAGCTCATGACTCGCCAGCCGTGTCGCGAGGTCGTCGGGCCTGGAACAAGGGTCGACATACCAGCTGACCGGTACGGCGTCCCGGTGAAACGGCAGCAGAAGCCGCTTGATGTCCTGATCGGCGGTGTCTGCGCTGAGACGAGCCCTGAAGATGCGATTGCGGTCGCCATGCGGCCCCCGCACACAGGAAACGGAGGCGTCATCCAAGATGTGCGTTCCCGGCTGGCCGTCCACGGTCAGGAAGTACTGTGCCATCTCCTCGCTCACGAGGCAGGCGCCGGCGTTGTCCGTCAGGCTGTCCAGAGCCATGTCAGTCCTCTTCCTCTTCGTGACCGCCGTGACCATTGCCCTCTTCCTGATAGAGGTGACCGGTCACACTGGCAGCGAGGATGGCCCCCAGTGAACGCGGCGAGGCCTTCGCCATGGTCTGCTCTTCGGCCACTACAAGGAACTCGTTGCCCAGCCGTGAGCCATATTCGTGAAGCCTGCCAATCTCCCCAGGTCCTTGGACGTATCGATCCGGCGCTCCTATGATGCTCGTCATCGTCGACCTCCTGTTGCCGGAGCATCGGTGTGGCTGCACGGCAACCCTGTTCCTGCCCCCTATTCTACATGGTGGGCACTCCAGCGCAACCATGTTGCACTATACTGGAAACACGAGTCCGGTGCACCTCTGCCAGACCGCTCAGGAGGAACCATGGCAAAACTTCTCAAAGCACCCTCGACAGCACTGAGCCCCGTCCCCGCCGTCCTCGTGACTGCGGGCACGATGGAAGCATCCGACGTCACAACCCTCGCTTGGGTCGGGACCGTCTGTTCCGAACCCCCGATGATCAGCATCAGCGTCCGTCCGGAACGCTGGCTGCATCACTTCATCGTCGAGGGAGGCGCCTTCGTCGTCAACGTGGCCGATGCTGCACACGCCCGGGAACTCGACCTCTGCGGCATGGTGTCCGGCAAGGATACCGACAAGTGGGAGCTGAGCACTCTTACCCGCGAACAGGGAACGGCCACAGCCGTGCCTCTGGTGGCGGAGTGCCCCCTCAACATCGAGTGTGTCGTTCGCCAGACCCTGCACCTCGGCAGTCACGACCTATTCATCGGTGAGGTCGCCGCCGTCCACATGGACGAGCGCATCCAGGCAGGCGGGCGTGTCCTGGACCCAATCTGCTACCTGAGCGGGCAGTACTGGAAGCTGGGGGACCTTATCGGCCCCATGGGGTTCTCGCGCAAGTAATCGTGGATTCCGGTCGACCACTCTGCAAACCGGTCCCTGACGTCGTACCGTGACGCAATAGTTCGGCATTCGTTCGCATTTGCCCTTGTAGAAATCTCGCGATACCCTATTCTTCGCCTAGAATGCGAGAGGAGAAGGTACCCGCAGCCTTGGCAGATAGTGCAGGGGTCTCGTCTGTATACATCGAGTTCGAGAGAGAAGGAGATGCAAATGAGGAAGTTGCTTGTTGCAGTGACACTGTTGTTGCTGGTCGTCGGTCTGGCGGGGTGCGGAACGGCTAAGCAGCCTGCGACTAATGATTCGGACTCGGATACCTCAGGAAACACCAACAGAACGATTGTCGAGGTCGATGCCAAAAAGGTCGAAGAACTCATCCAGACGGACCGTGACCTCGTCATCATCGACGTATCTGGCAAGTGGGCCGATGGGCACATCGTGGGCGCACTCGACACGCCGCTGGATAAGCTGCAGGAAATCATCAACGGCAACTTCACGCTCAGTGCCAGCAAGCACTACGTCGTCTACTCTCGCGATGAGGAATCCAGCAAGAAGGCGGCCAACATGATGCTGGCAAGCTCCTTCACCGTCATCAACCGCCTAGTAGGCGGGTATGACGCGTGGGTGGCGAACGGCGGCTACACCGAGAAATAGACGCGCTGAACACTGACGACAGTGAAGCCCCGTTCTCGTATGGCCGGGGCTTCTCCATTTCCTGCTGGCAACCGATTTCTAACGCAGTGCGAGGGCACAAATGGCGACACGAGGAGCAGGGTTGAAACGGACAACAAGGTTTTGGTGGCTTGCGGGCATAGTCGTGAGTATCTGTATTCTAGGCGGCATCACCCTGTGGTACGTCTTGACGAGGTGCTAACCAAGCTTGCAGACAGCATCCCGGCCGCCATACCGTATACTGGTTTGTCGCTTCTGGAGCTAACCGCCAGTGGACCCTATCTCCTGTTCGTGACGCCTGTTGGCGTCAACGTGTCTGCAAACGCATGGGCTGTCCGGGGCGGCAAGGTCGTCGGCCATCTGAGCACAATAGGGGGCGTCCTGCGTGCCTCGGCTGGCGATCTGTCAGCTAGCCAGTCCATTGATGGGTTGAGCAAGATGTTGCTGCCCAATCAGCAAACCATCAGCCCGTTCTGAGGCTGCTAACCTCACGGATAAGTAGTGACATCCGTATTGGACTGACGACGCTGCGATTTTCCACTGCACGGATGTGCAGTGGTTTCTGCCACGCGCGGCGATGCATCAAGATCAACTCTGTCTCCGTTCATCGGCTTCCTGAGTCATTCTTCTTTGCAGTTCTAACTACCAGGAATCGAACCCCCTTTTCAGGAATTGAACCTGGGTTTTGGGAATTGGACCCTCATTTGGGGAATTGAACTTGACTGGCGATGATGCCAGTTGCTGACTAGCCTTTCTGTCATTTCGGACTTATGCGTCCACTTGGTTACCGTTGAGAGACCTGACGAAGATCCACGAAATGGAAAGTGCTGCCATTCCCGACCCCCTACCAAATGATGCGGGTTTCCGGGCACGAAACATCAATACTTCAATGTCTCAGTCCATCTGTCAAGTGGAGGGAGTGAGAAATCCGCCAACAACCGGAAGGGGGCGCAGCGCAACCCATGGCAATTCGCTTGCGATTTCGCCTATTCGAACCGAAAAGTGCCGATTCAACTCCCATCTGGGTGATTCAACCCCGAAATCGCCGATTCGCGATGACGTCAGTCAGCGACTCATGTTCCCGCCATTCCGACCTTGCATGCTTCCATGACGATGGCTGAGCGCTCGGATCCAGACAACATCAGCCAAAGTCCCGGTATTCGCGACCGCCAGCAGACTGACGCCGAATTTCCAGTCGCGAGATGGCAGGACACAAGCACATCACTCAGGAGGGCCACTGATCCTGTACCACTTCACAGTCAGCTCGCCCGCCATCAACGCTCTGGATGCCGACTCTACCCTCGTGGTGCTTCGAGCAGGCGAGCGTTGATGGCGACGATGATCGTGGAGAGGGACATAAAGACGGCGCCGACGGCTGGACTCATGATGAAGCCGACCCCGGCAAGCACGCCTGCTGCCAGCGGGATCGCGACAACGTTGTACCCCGTCGCCCAAGCGAGATTCTGCAGCATCTTGCGATACGTGGCACGCGAGAGCCGCACGACTGCGACGACGTCGCGGGGGTCGTCACGGACCAAGATGACGTCCGCCGTCTCGATGGCAACATCGGTGCCGGCGCCAATGGCAATCCCGACATCAGCCTGCGCGAGAGCCGGAGCGTCGTTCACGCCGTCGCCGACCATGGCTACCGTCAAACCCTTCTTCTGCACTTCCTGAATCCTGGCTGCCTTCTCGTGCGGCAGCACTTCGGCGAAGAAGTCATCGAGTCCAAGGTCCTGAGCCACCCATTGCGCGGCAGCGCGTGAGTCGCCGGTCAGCATGATACTCTTGATGCCCATCTGGTGCAGTGCTGCTACGGCGTCGCGAGACTCAGGGCGTATGGTATCTGCCAGCGCGATTGCTCCCTGCGGGACGCCGTCGACCACGACGTAGACGACCGTCTTCGCTTGCGAAGTCAGTATGTCGATTTGAGCCGAGGAGCCAATCAGCCCGTGCTCGACGACGTAGCTGGGTCGTACGACCATGACCATGTGACCGTCCACTTCTGCCTGAGCACCGATCCCGGGGAGTGCAAGGAACTGACTAATCTGGGACGGAGTGATGGAGCGTTCCTGTGCGCTGCGCACGATGCCAAGCGCTATGGGATGCTCCGACTGAGCCTCGACGGCGCTGGCCAGTCTCAGGATCTCCTCCCGCGTGCTCGTCTCGCTCAGGGGGACGATGTCGGTGACACCAAACGACCCCATCGTCAGTGTGCCGGTCTTGTCGAACACGACAGCCTGCAGATTGCGGGCCTGCTCGAAGGCTGTCCTGTTGCGGAGGAGCAGGCCGTTCTGAGCCAGCAGAGCAGTCGAGACAGAGACGACCAGCGGAATGGCAAGTCCCAGGGCATGCGGGCATGTTGTCACCATGACCGTGACCATGCGTTCCAGTGCGAAGGCAAGTCCCTTGCCAAGAAGCAGCCAAACCACCAGTGTCAGCGTGCCGGCGGTGAGGGCGATAATGGTCAGCCAGAAGGCTGCCCGGTCGGCCAGCGCCTGAGTTCTGGACCGCGATTCCTGAGCATGGCGGACCAGGTCGATGACCTGTGCCAGGTAGGTGTCGCTGCCGACCTTCTCGATGATGACCGTCAGGGCACCTTCACCGTTGATCGCGCCGCCGATAACAGCGTCTCCCGGCTTCTTGTCCACCGGGCGCGACTCCCCGGTCAGCATGGCTTGGTTCACGCTCGATGCTCCGCCTTCGACACGCCCGTCGACGGGGACCTTCTCACCGGGCTTGACTAGTACCCGATCTCCGGTCACGAGGTGAGCAACCGGGTGGTCCATTACCGTGCCATCGGGCATGATGACGTGTGCATCAGAGGGCATGAGACGCGCCAGGCTCTCCAGCGCGCGGGAGGCCCCCATCACGGACTTCATCTCCAGCCAGTGACCAAGGAGCATGATATCGATCAGCGTCGCCAGCTCCCAGTAGAAGACCATGCCCTGAAGACCCAGCGAGACTGTGGCGCTGTACACAAAGGCCACCGTGATTGCCATCGCGATGAGTGTCATCATGCCGGGGGTCCTGGCCCTGAGCTCTTCAAACATGCCTTTGAGGAAGGGCATGCCGCCGTACACGTAGATAAACGCCGACAAGGCAAACAGGATCCACGTCGAGCCGGCAAGTTGCAGCTTCGTGCCCAGATGCAGGAGCATCTGCACGGGCTCGGAAAGGAGCAGAACCGGGACGGTCAAGACAAGACAGACGAGGAATCGGGTCTGGAAGTCACGGACCATGTGAGCGTGGTGGTCGTGTCCCTGGTGTTCGTCGTAACCCGTGTGGCCATCCGGCATGTCATGTCCCGCATGCGCCATCTCTGCATGCATGGTGTGGTCATGCTTTTCCTGGTGCATCGCGTGCGTGGCGTCGGTCATATCGTGATGCATGTGCTCGTGGTCTTCCATGTGCGGCCTCCGCTGGACTGGCTTACGAATGCCAGTCTACGTGAAAGGCGCACATACTCAACGTGACCGCGCACAAGACTCGGTGGTGCAGAGTCCATTCCCGTCCACATCGGGCTGTATGCGCAGCACCCTGCCCCCCACGCAGTCATTTCGCACGACAAACCGAACAGAACAAAACGAGCGGCTCGGATTTCTCCGAGCCGCTCGGCCGTTTCGGTTGATAGAGAAGGCCGTGCTAGTGCTTCTCGGGGACGTCTTTGGGCCCTGGCATGCCTTTGCGTGAAGCAGGATTTTCGATGTACTTCTTGGGGTTCCCGTGGAACAGAACAGGCCCTTGCACTTCGTGCTGCAGAACCCGTAGGTCTTGCCTCCGAACTCCTCGGTCTCTACAACTTTGCAGTCTTTGAGTACCATGCCGCAAACTGGATCCACTTCGTTGACACACGCCTTGCTCATTCGAGCCTCCTTGAATGATGGGGCAAGTCATCTCATCGATGACAGGCTTGCCAGGTCAGAATCCAGGGCACCTTCATCGTGTCACTGGTTGCTTAACCTTAGAAGCACCGGCCTACAGAAGCGTCAGGCAAAACTGACTCGCGTTCTTTTTGGTCGCACCTTCATGGAGACATCCTCACCATAGCGCACATTAGAATCCGATTGTGAAGGCATCATAGGCATATCAGGGTGACAACCCAGCGCCTGGTCGGCACCACTTGGCAACCAATGAACGGCCGGCCACTTGGCGCCCAGACAGTCAGGCACCCTAGCGGCCCTGTTCGTGGTGTCAGGCGTCATCTCGGGGCCGATTACCCGGGGACCGTTCTCTCCGCGTTACGGCGTAATCACAATGCGCACCGTTGCTGCCACGCCCTGCACGGGGTAGCTCTGGGCTACGGGGCCGTTGAAGGTCACCTCAACCGTGTCGCCCTCCTTAATCTCCAAGAACGCGAACTGGCTCGTGATGGGGGTCTCGTCTCGCAGTACCTTGGAACTGATGTTCACCGTGACGCTGGCCTTATCGAAGGACGTGTCCTGCTCCAGTTTGCCTTCCACGAGCATTGTGATGCCATCCTTTCCCTGAACGATGTCCCTCACGACGCCCCTGATGCCGATCGTGTCGCTGTCGTCGATGATAGGCTGGACACTCTGCAACAGCTCGGTCCCACTCTTCGCGCAGGCTTCGTCCGGGTCGGCGAAGGAGATATACAGGTTTTCCTTATCGTCCACGACGTACTGGGCAACGTGCAGACCGCTGCCCACGTCTCGCGTCGCGCCAAGTCGCGTGATGATCTCCCTGTACGTCATTCCCTTCGGGATGCTCTCGACGTCACGAGCACGCACGTGTCCGACGGCATTGTAGGGAGAGAATAACTTCTCGAAACTCACGGCACCAGAACTCTTGCATGACGTCAACGATATGACAACCACCATCAGTGCAAGGACAGCCATAATTCTTCTCATCGTTCCTCCACCTCCACTGGGACCGTGCTGAGACAACGAACGCATCCAGACGTCTCCTCACTATGACTTGATATCCTCTGCAGAAGTTCCTTAGACGCCCTCGCGTCCGACGACGGCAGTCCGATGCCGTGTGCTGTGCAGCGCTCCGTCACTGCATGCAACTCACGCGTGTCCCGGCCTCTCGGGACTCTGGTGTCTGGCGAAGGTATCTGTAGACTACCTGATATTGCGCTTGAGGGCCGGATGGTATTCGGACATGTGGCCATCGGTCCGGCCTGACCTGCCCCTGCGGTTCCCCGAGTCACGGACGGTGGGCCTGGGTCTATGGAGTTCGCACGGCGCTGCGATTGCCGGTAAGGTGTCGCTGCTCGCACTATGCGTCGTGATGTACATGTTGGGCAGGCGTCAGGGATCAACGGCCAGACTCTGAGTATTCGCCATCGATGCGGCTGTGAGGCTCCCATGGAGCCAGACGTGAGCATAGTCAACGGAGGTATCATGCGTGCTAGAGTAGTGTACCAGTCCACGACAGGCAACACGAAGAAGGTGGCCGAGGCGATTGCGAACGCAGTGGGCTGCGCAGCAGAGCCGGTGACCACGGCGACGGTGAGTGAGTCGGTGGACATACTGTTCCTGGGGGCAGCGATCCATGGCAACGACGTCGACGCATCGGTGAAGAAGTTCGTCGAAGGGCTCGTTCCGGCCCTCGTCAAACAGGTGACAGTGTTCGGCACGGGCTTCGAGGAGCACAAGGAGAAGGCGGTGGGCGTCATGAAGGACTTGCTTACACAGCGGCGAGTTCATGTGACAGACAAGTGCTACTTCTGCAAGGGCAACTTCCTCTTCTTCAACCGCAGCCACCCGGACGCCCGGGATCTGACCGGGGCAGAGGAGTTCGCGCGGAGCGTCCTCACCGGGTAGCGCTCCGCACGTCCGTTCTAGAGCAGCGGTATCCCTGCAGCGAAACAGGCAGACCGCATGGCATCGGACCAGATACTGGACTGGACCTGGCCGATGTGCACAGTGTGCAGGAGCAGCATGCAGAGCCGCGACTGTCCGATGCCGCCGCCGATCGTCAGAGGCAGGTCGCCCGCAAGCAGGCGGTGATGGTATGGGAGGTCCCGGCTGGCGAGTTCGCCGTGTGCTTCAAGCTGACGCAGCAGGGCAGACGGGTCTACACGGATGCCCATCGACGAGAGTTCGAACGTACAACCCAGGAGGGGGTTCCAGATGAACAGGTCTCCGTTGAGGCCGCGACGTGTCTCGTCCGTGGGCGTCGACCAGTCGTCGTAGTCAGCCGCGCGCCCGTCTTGGGGGTTGCCGTCGCGCAGCGGCGCGCCAATGCCGATGACGAACACCGCGCCCGAGTCACGGCAGATACGGTCCACCCGCTCTTCCGGGGTGTGGTCGGGGTCGTCGGCCTCCAAGTCCTCGCTGTGCACGAAGACCAGCTTATCAGGCAGTTCCGGGGCTGGCACTGAAGGGTAGCGCTCGCACACAAGCTGGCTCGTGCGGAGCAGCACACCGTAGATGTCTCGCACGATTCCCTCTAGGAACGGGACGGTGCGCTCGGTGGCGTCGATGACGCGCTCCCAGTCCCACTGGTCGACGTACACGGAGTGCAGCTTGTCCAGCGTCTCGTCGGGTCGGATGGCATTCATGTCGGTGTAGAGGCCTTCGCCGTGGCCAAAGCCGTAGTCGGCCAGAGCAGCACGCTTCCACTTGGCCAGTGACTGCACGATCTCGGCGTCCTCGCCGATACTGCGGATGCGAAACCGGACCGGGCGCTCGACGCCGTTGAGGTGATCGTTGAGACCGGAGGCGGCAGTCACACACAGCGGCGCCGAAATACGCGCAAGGTTGAGCGCGGCCGCAAGACCGTTCTGAAACGCATCTTTGATAAACTTGATGGCCTGTTCCGTCTCCCGCAGCGACAGTGCGGGCGTATACCCTTCGGGCAGGCAAAGCCTGCCACTGATGTACGTCTGAGCTATCTCCATCTGCATCGTCGTGCCCATCTCCCGTTGCCTCGTCGCCAGCGCCACTGCCGGATGCGAGGGTATTTGATAGAAGATACCAGCAAACGCTGCTCCATTATGTGTGAATTGTGAACGACAGAAAGGGAGACCCCAGTTTGTCACTCGCGCACGGGCTGGAGTCTATGCGTGTTGCTCAGAGTGGGTTCCCGCCTTCGCGGGAACGACAGACAGGGGCGGGATGTAACCTGTGGCGGTGGACCACCGTAGGCTGTCGTGTGGCGTGGATGCAAACCGCGCTGAAAACCAGAACAAGGAGCGGCGACAATGATAGTGCAGTCAATTCCGCATGGGTGGCACAAGGCACGTCTGTGGGTCTGGGCATTTCTGCCCGCGCTTCTACTGCAGTGGGTCCTGGACGGCGCAGTGATGTGGCGTGAAGAAGCTGAAGGCGGCCGAAGCCTGCACCTCTGGTGGCACGATACGGGACCGCAGGGGCAGGGGATCGTCATCACAGCCATCGTCCTCAGCATCGTGGGCTACGTCGTATCCATGTGGATCCGGATGGGCATCATCCACGGCTCGGTGAAGGCTGCGCGTGGCCAGGGTGTGACCGCAGGCGACTTCTTCCTTACGTGGGAGAACGTGGCGCGGTTCATCCTGGGCACGCTCCTGTACAGCCTCATCGTCGGTGTCGGCATGATCCTGCTCATCGTGCCCGGCATCATCTGGGGACTCCGCTACAGCATGTACGGGCACTACATGGTGACGCAGGGTGCAGGACCCGTCGAGGCACTGCAGATGAGTGCCGCGGCGACCGATGGTCACAAGGGTGAGCTACTCGGCCTCTGCCTGCTCTCCATAGGTGTCGTCATCCTGGGAGCCCTGTGCCTTGGTGTCGGGCTTGTCTGGGGCATTCCCACCGTCGACATTGCCTGGAGCGCCGTCTTCCTCGAGCTCTCCGGACAGCAGACGGTCCCGGCGGCCAGCGTGGCGTAGACGGGCATCCAGTCTGTTGCGTGTTTAGGCATCCTTGTGACAAATCGCTCCATACTAGGGGTGTCCCCCCTGCTACAGGGAATGGGTTCCCATGCGTGGGTTCCCGCCTTCGCGGGAACGACGAGAGGGGTGAGCTGTCGTCTGCTACTTCCCGGTCTCCATGACTGCGACTTCACACGGTCTGAGCAGCATGTTATCAGCTGAAGACACTGAGCGCCTGCACGGACCATGTGCATCATGCACGACCTCGACTTCTTTTCCGACAGGCACCGCTGCCCAGCGGTCCGGGTCGATGCGGTCGGGAGACCACGTGAACTGAGCCAGGTACGCAGCTGTCTGTGGCGACGTGTACGGCTCTCCCAGCCTTTCATCGTCGAGCCCCCGCATCGTCGTGCCGTCACCCAGCGACGGAGCCCGGAACCCCGGTGCGCATTCCTTCCTGATCCAGCAGAACCAGTCCGCGTGGTCGGCGATGAGAACGCCGTCTCGCGCCGTTATCCGGAAGGCAAAGTCCAGGACTACCCTCATCCCCAGCCAGTAGCACAGTTCGACAAACGCCCGGAACTCCGTTTCCAGCAGCCCGCCCGCCTCCTCGCCCAGCAGAGGGTCGTGCAGCCCGGCGTCGACCTTGTCCGGCGTCGACCTTGTAGATATCCTTGATGGCATACGGACTGCCTAGCCTGCCCTTCCTGTATCGGTCGCTGCAACTGAACACCGGCAGCAGGTAGACGATGTCGACCCCGTACCGTCGAAGGAGCGGGAGCAGTGCCATCGTCTTCAGGAATGTGCCAGAGCAGACGTCGCCGGCATCATGATGCGGCCAGGCCGTGAACGAACGCACCAACATGCCATAGATGACACTCTGGGTAGGGCGTTTGCTTCCTCCAG
>Ga0209182_10000063_pt1 | contig 23070 bp, 21 predicted proteins | sample LakBais05cmmetaG_FD_185474 | JGI IMG/M metagenome (GOLD analysis project Ga0209182, IMG submission 185474) | Lake sediment microbial communities from Lake Baikal, Russia to study Microbial Dark Matter (Phase II) - Lake Baikal sediment 0-5 cm... | ecosystem: Environmental > Aquatic > Freshwater...
GGCATGGGGCAGTCCTTGTATGATAGTTTCCGGGCCGGTTTTAACGAGGCGCTGTTGTGGGCAGTGCTGGTGGCCGGCGGGCTGGCGCTGGTGGTGAGCATTCTGTTCAGCCGCAGCGTGGTTGCGCCGGTGCGGGCGATGATGATCGTCAGCCAGCGGATTGCCGAAGGCCACTACGAAGAGCGCGTCCACACGAGCGCAGGGGACGAATTGGGCCAGTTGGCGGAGCGGTTCAACCAGATGGCCGGGAATTTGCAGCAGGTGGAGACGATGCGCCGCCAACTCATCGGCGATGTTACTCACGAACTGCGGACCCCGTTAACGGCTATCAAAGGCTCGATGGAAGGCCTGATGGATGGCATTCTGCCACCCACTGCCGAAACTTTCGAACAGATTCACCAGGAAGCAGACCGCCTTTCCCGGCTGGTGGACGATTTGCAAGAACTCAGCCGGGTGGAGGCGCGGGCGTTCAAACTGGACCTTGTACTGGTCGCGGTGGCAGATCTGGTTGAGGCGACACTCAAGCGTTTAGGCCGCCAGTACGAGGAAAAGGGCGTCGCGTTGACCTCCAGCCTGCCGCCGACCCTGTCTCCCGTCCGGGCCGATACTGACCGGATTGGGCAGGTGTTGATCAACCTGCTAGGCAATGCCATGCAAAATACTCCTGAAGGTGGAAGTGTAAATATTTCGGCAGAACAAAAAGGGAGTGATGTTTATGTTTCGGTGAAAGATAACGGTGTGGGTATCCCGCCTGAGCATTTACCGTATATCTTTGACCGTTTTTATCGGGTGGATAAATCCCGTTCTCGGCGAGCAGGTGGTGGTTCGGGGATAGGGTTGACGATTGCCAAATCGCTCGTCGAGGCACATGGAGGAAAAATCTGGGCTGCAAGTGATGGCAATGGGAAAGGAAGTACGTTTATATTTACACTCCCAATCGGCTAGACTGGGTTCGAAGACCAATAGTTGATGAAAACACCGCTGGAGAAGATAAGTCCAGCGGTGTTTTATACTCTTATGGAATGGGTTCCACCACCCCGATTTTATCCGGCACCCAGCCCGGCATTCTGATGTCACGGCAACTGGAGCGAGTCAGAGACAAGGTAAAGCCCTCGTTGCTGGTTATATCCACTTGGATGGATGTGTCCTGTTTGAAGCCGGTATCCACGGTCAGTCTAAGCGTTATCTGATAGCCATTTGGCAAGGAGGCAACGCAACTGGTTTTATCGGGATGGAGGCGGGCTTCGTCGCTGGCAGTCAGCGTAGCGCACACGTTTGTCAACTCGTTTCCGGCGTTGGTGCGGATGATTGGATAGGCATTTGTCACCTCGCCCATCTGGTGGGTGATGTCAAGGCTGGTATTGCAGCCAAGGATGTCCAGCAACAGGTCTGGGGTCGGAGTGAATGTGGAGGTTGTTGTGATAGGCGTAGTGGACGGCGCTTCTGATAACGTAATGATCAAAGGAAGAGCAGTTGTTGTTGGCGTGGCTGATGGGATAAACGGCGGGGTTGGAGATAGAATTGCAGGTAAGGATGAAGGAGAAACGACCGGTGTGTTAATCACCAACGGAATGTTTGTACCACCGCAAGCAGCCAGGAAGAAAAGGGCTGTGAAAGCCAGAATAGTCTTTATCATTATTACCTTCGATTTGATAATTGTATCGGAATTCAGGAAAAAAGCCATTGTATTTTCGCATAAAACGGCGAGAAAATATTTGCCCGTCGTTGGCTGCCCCTCTCAACCAGCGGCGGGTATTTCTGTTACATCTATGAGTTGTTTGCGATCGATGGGCTTTGTTCAGTATTTTGTGCAATCACTACCCTCGGGAATATATTTCTCGTGCTATACTTATTGCATAAAAATCATTTTAACGCATATGAGAGCCTATGGCGCAAGTTTCCAGTGATATTCCTTCTCAACAGAAAGCTGAAGATGCGCTTCGTGAAAGCGATACCAAGTTCCGCATCTTAGCAGAATTGACTGTCTCGGCGATATTTATTTATCAAGGGATGCGATTTAAGTATGTAAATCCTGCTACCGAACACCTGACTGGTTATTCGCGGCAAGAATTATTGGAAATGAAGTTCAATGATCTTTTCCCCGAAAATGCAAAAAAGAGTATGCATAATTGGGGGATGCGGGTGCAGCGAGGCGAAACCCTTTCCTCGCACGGCGAATTCAGGATAATTACTAAAAGCGGGGAAGAACGCTGGATTGATCTCACTACAACCACAATGGATTTTGATAAAAAGCAAGCAGCAATTGGAACAGCTTTCGATATCACTGAGCACAAACGGGCGGAAGTTTTACAGGATGCTGTTTACCGAATTGCCCAGGCGTTGGACCGCTCAAGAGGGCTTGATGACCTTTTTCCAGCCGTACACGCAATTATTGCAGAAGTGATGAATGCCGAGAACTTTTACATAGCATTATATGATAACGACAGAAATCTGCTAAGTTTCCCCTATTTTGTGGACGAAGTGGATATACCACCTCAACCAAGTAAACCGGGCAAGGGTTTAACAGAGTATGTATTGCATACCGGAAAGTCACTTTTAGTTGATTTAGCTTTACACGACGAATTGTGCAAGCGGAGGGAGATAGAACTGGTAGGAGTCCCATCTCCAATCTGGTTAGGCGTGCCTTTAGTGGTTGATAATGAAGTAATCGGTGCAATGGTGGTTCAGCATTACTCCGATCCAAAAGTATATAGTGATCGGGAAAAACGCATTCTTGAGTTTGTATCCTCGCAAGTGGCCATGGTGATTAACCGTAAACGTTCTGAGGATGCGATACGAGAAAGTGAAGAACGCTACCATCGTCGCGCCGACGAATTAGCTGCATTGTATGAAACTGCCCGGGATCTCGCCACGCAACGAGATTTGAAAACCTTGCTCAATACGGTTGCAGACCGCGTTACAACATTGTTAAGATCTCCTGGCTGTACGATATATTTGTTTGATGAAGAGCGCAGAGATTTAGAGGCAGTTATTTCTCGAGGTTTGCCCGGTATGGTTGGAGTGCGTTTGCAATTGGGTGAAGGCATTGCTGGAAAAGTAGCGCAAACTCTTCAGCCGATGGTAATTGATGATCATCGTAAATGGGCAGACCGTTCTCCGAAATTTGCGGATTTGCAGGCAATAGCAGTGGCCGAAGTGCCGATGGTATATAGCAGTGAACTTATAGGAGTAATAACAGTCTATGAAATAGACAGAGGGGATAATTCTCAAAAAAGGAAATATACACAGGCAGATGTGGACCTACTCACAGTTTTTGCCGGTACTGCTGCTGTGGCTGTACATAATACTCGTCTATTTGACGAAACCCGACAACGGCTCCGTGAACTCGAAGTCCTTTATCAAACCAGTCTGGCCGCCATTCAAATAAACAGCGTTCTTACTGTAGCACAGCGTATTGTAGAAACTCTCGCGCAGTTAATGAATTGGCAAAGCAGCTCGATCTGGTTGATTGACACTGTGAATCAAAAGCCAACTTTACTGGCACATAGCAGAATGGGATTAACGGATAAGGCTTTACAATCAGAGGCAGACCAAGTTAACGCCTTGATTACCGATATTGATCAAGGGATTGTGGGATCGGTGTGTTCGTCGGGTCAAACAGTGCGCACCGGAGATGTGAGAACGGTCCCGTATTATGTTGATGCGAATATAGGAACAGTATCAGAATTATGTGTACCCTTAAAAATTGGCGGTAAGATTATTGGTTGCATAAATGTCGAGAGTTGTGAGCCTAATGCTTTTGGTGAACACGATGAACGTATTTTGTCCACCCTAGCTGCGCAAGCAGCCAGCGCTATTGATAACGCCAGTCTTTATCAGGAGGCTTTGCAGGCTGCAGAACGCCGTTCTATTCTGCATCAAGCCAGCCAGGAGATTGCTCGCGCCAGTCAAGATCCTGAGCAAGTATATACCGCTGTCCACAGGGCTGCTACTCAGTTGATGCCCGCCGATGAATTTGTGATTACATTGTTCGATGAGGCTAAACAAGAAATCCACGGGGTTTATTTGATCGCTCGTGGGGAACGCCACCCTAATAATTTCTTTCATGTTGGAAAAGACATTTCCAGCAAGGTTATTAACCGTGGGAAATCAATTCTGATCCAGGATTTTCAAACTTCCACTCAAAGCATTGCCCCCTATACATTCAGCAAGGCAGGGATGACGCGTTCGGTCCTTGCTGTTCCGATGCGGGCGGGTGAAAGAATTATCGGAATGATCTCAGCCCAGAGTTATCAACCGAATATTTACACGAGCGATGACGATGTACTTCTGGAAATGCTGGCCGCGCATGCTGGGGCCGCTATCGAGAATGCCCGCCTGTTTGAGGAAACACGGAAGCGTTTGACTGAATTAGAATTGCTTTATCAGGCCAGTTTGGCAGCCGCACAGATCCAAAATCTGCCTGCGGTCGCTCAACGGATTGTTGATGCAATTGAAAATCTATTGAAATGGACTGGCTCTATCTGGCTTGTGGAAGACCATAAACCAGTCTTGTTGGCGCATTGTACGATGGGACTGACCGGGGAATCGCTTAAGAATGAATTGACCCGAATTGACGATCTCATAACATCTCTTGACGATGGGGTTATTGGCAGGGTTTGCAAGAGCGGAAAGACAGTTTGTACCGGAGATGTTAGAAAAAAATCGCATTACATTGTCACGAATAAAAATATAAATTCAGAGCTATGTGTCCCGCTGAAAGTTGGAGGCAAAACGATCGGGTGCATTAATGTTGAAAGCGAAATCCCGAACGCCTTTAGCGAGCATGATGAGCGCTTACTTACCACCCTGGCAAATCAGGCTGCTGTAGCAATTGAAAATGCGCGCTTATTTGAAGAAACGCGTCGCCGTGCCATTCGCCAGGCTGCGCTCAATGCGATTATTACCGTTTCGACGCGCGCCGGAACCGATCCCGCTGAAATTCTAAATGCTACTTTGGAGCAGACATTGAAAGCCCTGGGCCTGGATATGGGAGCAATCTGGTTATCTTGGTCTACACGCGGTGTCCAAAGAATGGCATCAAAAAACATTCCGCAGTCTATTATTAATACCGTGATGGCAAACGCAGCCCTGACTGCCGGTACTTCACAAACGGGCACACTTGTGGTGGATGATTGGCGAAATATAGAACGCAAATTTTCCGAGCTGTTCGTTTCAATGGGTGTATATTCAACAATTGTTGTTCCTTTGTTGTCGAAGGAAAAACGAATCGGGGGAATGGCAATTGCTTCTCCTGATGCACATCATTGGACAGCCGAAGAGATTTCTTTGGTGGAAGCCATTGGAAGCGAGGTCGGTTCAGCAGCAGAACGTGCCAAATTATTTGAAGAGACTACAGTCCGTCTCGATGAGCTGGAAGCCGTTAATAAAGTTATAACTTCTCTGCGACTGGCCCAATCTTTGCAAGAGATGTTACCACAACTGATGGAAGAAACTCTCAAAATTTTGGGTGTTGATGCTGGCGGCATTTGGTTATATAACTCGGAACGCGGCAAATTGTGTCAAATGATTGGGCGAGGTTGGTGTACGCAAACGGCCCACCTGGAATTGGATCGCGGCGAAAGCTTGCCCGGGAATGTCTTTGCTATTGGTGACATCTACTTCTCTCACGATGTGGCTCAAGATTCGCTGACTTCCCCGGCTATGCGCGAACTGGTTCCTCAGGGTTGGAGCGCGATATGCCTTCCTATCCATAGTGAACAAGAACCGATAGGCGTCTTGTTGGCTTCAACCCCAGTGCCGCATGAATTCACCAGCGAAAATGCACGTCTGCTTGTCACTCTGACAGAATTTGCAGGTATTGCCATACACCGTACGCGCCTGAACGAGCAGTTGGCGCATCATGCAGCCGAACTCGAAGTTCGTGTGGCCGAACGCACTGCTGAACTTCAATCTGCTTTACAGAAAGCGCAGGCCACGGACCGGTTGAAGTCAGAATTTATCATTAATGTCAACCACGAATTGCGTACGCCTTTGACCAACCTGGTACTTTACTATCAGATGTTGCGAACGCAGCCCGCGGTCAAAACCGAGGAGCGCTTGGATGTGATTGGACGCGAACTCCAGCGCTTGCGGAATTTGATCGAGGAATTGCTCAACCTGTCTCGCTTTGACCTCGGGCAGGTGACACTCCGCCCTGTTTATTGCGATTTGAACGCGTTGATTCAGACTCTCATAAATGATCGACGGTCTCTGGCAGAAGAACGCGGCCTTGCATTGAATTCAGACCTTCAGTCGGACCTCGAGCCGGTTTGGTTGGACGAACCGACGATTGTGCAGGCTGTATCCAATCTCCTGACGAATGCCATGAACTATACTCCTCGCGGAGGAAAAATCTTGGTGGCGACAATGACCGAGTTACTTGATAATGAACCCTGGGTAGGTTTTCGTATTCAGGATACGGGTCGAGGTATCGATAGCGAGGATTTGCCCCACCTGTTCGAACGTTTCTTCCGAGGCAAGGCCGGTCATGATTCAGGAGCACCAGGGACGGGCCTTGGGCTGGCAATTGTAAAACAGGTAGTGGAGTATCACCATGGACGAATCGATGTATCAAATGGCCCGGGTGGGCATGGGGCGATATTCACGGTCTGGTTGCCAGCTAAACAGGAGACCGTTTAACTGGTCTCCTGTTTAGCAGCGCCCCCGGCGAGGCTCGAACTCGCAACCACTGGATTCGAAGTCCATTACTCTGTCCATTGAGCTACGGGGGCTGGCCCGGAAATTATACCCGAATTCTGGCCTTGTCCCATTTCAGGACGCATGTTATAATCTCGGCCCGCACCACATAGGCAATAAACTTTTTGTTAAGGAAGATTTCCGATGATTGATTTGAATCAAAACTTCAATACCACCAAGAACCCGAATATCCCCGATTTGAAGGCCGGGGATCAGGTAAGCGTGCATGTTCGCATCAAGGAAGGTGACCGCGAGCGCATTCAGGAGTTCAAAGGTACGGTCATCCGCATGCGCAAGGGCGGTAACAATGCCAACTTCACTGTCCGCCGCACGGCATCCAATGGCATCGGTGTAGAACGTACTTTCCTTCTGCTGTCCCCGCGCATTGGCAAGGTTGTAGTAGACCGCCACACCCATGTCCGCCGGGCGCAGTTATATTTCCTGCGTGGACTGACTGGTAAGAAGGCCCACCTCAAGCAGAAGTTCGAATAATTCAAAAAACGCTAACAATAAAAGGGTGCAGATGCGTTCTGCGCCCTTTTGTATTATTTGCGGAGAGGATATGGCCTATCCAATTATTGGCGTAACAACCTATCAAGGGAAAAATGATAAAGATTTGCCCATCGTGGCTCTTTTGCGTGCTTATGTAGATGCGCTGGTCCAGGCCGGGGGCGTGCCGGTATTAATTCCATCCAATCTGACTGATGGAACTTGCCGGACACTCTGCGGACGCCTGGATGGAATCCTGTTTACCGGCGGAGGAGATATTGCCCTCGACCGGTTTAGCAGCGAGCCACACCCACGCGTAGGCGGCGTGGACGCAGAGCGTGATTCAATCGAATTATCTCTCCTGGATACTCTTGTGCATGATGGAAAACCTTTCCTGGGAATTTGCCGGGGTTTTCAAGTGATCAATGTGGGGCTGGGTGGAACGCTATATACGCACATCGAAGACCAGATGCCGGGCGCCCTGAAACACGATTATTATCCCGATTTTCCGCGTACTTACCTGGCGCATAAGGTTAAGGTGGATGGCGGAACATATCTGGCGAATATTCTGGGTGAGACGAATTTATCTGTGAACAGCCTGCACCATCAAGGCGCGAAAGATATTCCTGCAGCGCTCAAGCCGGCGGCCCATGCTCCGGATGGTCTGGTTGAGGCGGTGGAACTGCCAAACCATCCATTTGGGATTGCCGTCCAGTGGCACCCGGAGTGGCTGACCGACCAGCCGGCCACGCGACGGTTATTCCGGGCGTTTGTGAAGGCAGCCAGGAGCCACCGATGAGCAGCAAAGGCGATATGCGTCCGGTTGGCGTTTTTGATTCCGGGGTGGGGGGCCTCTCGGTTTTGCGTGCCATTCGCCAGCAATTGCCGAATGAGTCCGTACTCTATTTTGGTGACCAGGGGCATGTGCCGTACGGACCGAGACCTCTGGAAGAAGTGCGGGAGTTTTCCGAAGCGATTACCCACTTTTTGCTGGACTTGGGAGCAAAGTTAATCGTGGTAGCATGTAATACGGCTTCGGCAGCGGCGCTCCATTCTCTTCGTCAGACATTTCCCGACATTTCCTTCGTCGGTATGGAACCGGCGGTCAAACCAGCGGCGGAGAATACCCGCACGGGTGTGGTCGGTGTGCTGGCTACTCCGGCGACCTTCCAGGGAGCATTGTACGCTTCGGTCGTTGAGCGCTTTGCCGGCAATGTGGCCCTGCTCCAAAATACTTGTCCGGGACTGGTGCAGCAGATCGAGCTAGGCGCACTGGATGGCAGCGAAACCCGTGCCATCCTCGATTCTGCGTTGCGCCCCATGCTCGATCAGGGAATTGACACCATTGTTTTGGGTTGTACACATTATCCCTTCGTTATCCCGTTAATCCAGGAGATTGTCGGACCGGATGTGCGCGTGATTGACCCGGCGCCGGCGGTAGCGCGTCAGGTCGCCCGGTTGCTGGCTTCGGCCGGGAGGTGGGCGGCATGCCCGAGGTCCGAAACGCTGCGCTTTTTTACCAGCGGCGAAGCGACCCGGTTTGAAGTTCTGCTGCCCAGGCTGCTCGACGAAACGGGAGAGGTCCGGGAAGTCTTCTGGGAAAACAATGAAATCCGTATAAAGTAAACGAGCCGGGTTAACCGGCTCGTTGATCATTATTTTGGGGCGGTCAATTCGTTACCAGGCAACGATATACCCTGTGACAGACTCAAACCCTGCCAGTAAACAAAACCAGATAAACGGATATTTAGGCAGTCGGCAGGCCAACCAGTGAAAGACGAAGGCCAGCGTTGGAAAAATGATAAATGCAACGGCAAGGATGCCCCATTTCATCCATTCCGGATAGAAGAATCGGTAATATCCTGCCCACAAAACCCGTTCAAGTACGAAGGTAAAGCCGAGCCAGAAAAGAGAAGTTCCTATCACGACAGCTCGCCGACCTTTATGGAAGGCGTCCGCTGGCCAGACGAGTCCGAGCAGGAACAGAAGAAGAAGACCGAACAGGCCGAAACTGACCGCTCTCTTGAAGAATAGTGTAGGCGTTAACATGGGAACTGCTAATTCCATTAAAGTGCCCATGGTGCGACTGTCAAGCACTAATGCAGGGGTTCTCTGGGAATCGCCACGGCGATTCTTAAAGACCTAATGCTGGTTGGTCTTCAAAATGGGGTGGTGGTGGAGATAGATGCTACGAGGTTTAGCAGGATTTGCTTCTGCTGCACACTTTCCCCGGCTTTAATTCGCAACCGCGCCACCGTCCCTGCATAGGGAGCGCGAAGTTCATTTTGCATCTTCATGGATTCCAAAATAACGAGAATCTGTCCTTTTTCCACTTGTTGGCCTTCGCGGACCGGCACAGCAACTGCCAGACCGGGCATGGGAGCCTTCAGGGTGAATTCCCGTCCCGGGCTGGCGAGACCAGCCTCCGGGGTCCGCAGCCGCTTCTCGCGCTCGTCTTCGATGTTGACCGAATAGGAACGCCCCAGTAGTAAAACCTGCCAGCCCCCTTCGTCGGGATAAACGTACCCCTCGAAAGATTCGCCATTCACGATCAATGAGTAGAGTGGTTGCCCGCTGACAGCAGCCAAATCCACTTTGAGGATTTCCTTTCCAAAGCGGATGTGGTGCTCATCCAGAATTTCAACCGGGAATTCCAGGCCGTCAACTTCAGCGATATATTTCATCGGTTTGGCCTCGAGCGACGGCCGGCCCACTTCCAGGTTGATTTTTTCCCGAGCTGCCCGTAGACCTGGGCAAGGTGTTCCATTTGCACATGCGCCACCAGTGTTGCCATCAGCGCGGCGATATCCAGATACAGTTCCCGGTTCTCAGCTGCATCCAGCATGGAGAATTGTTCTTCCACGAAACGTGTGTCGTATTTGCCGGTGATGAACGGATAGGTATCCATCATGGTTTGATGGAAAGGGATGTTCGTGCGCACGCCGACAATTTTGTACTCTTCCAGGGCGCGCCGCATACGGACGACGGCCTGGGAGCGCGTCTCGCCCCAGACAATCATCTTCGAGATAAGAGGATCGTAGTAGGGGGAAATCTCAAAACCGGCATATACGCCCGTGTCTATCCGGACCCCCGGACCGGTCGGCGGTTGTGTGAGCGTGATGCGCCCCGAGGATGGCAAAAAACCGTTATAAGGGTCCTCGGCGTTTATGCGACATTCGATGGCTGCCCCGCGCCACCGAATGTCATCCTGTTTGCGGCTCAACTGCCAACCAAAGGCAACCCGGATTTGCTCGGCAACGATATCCATGCCGGTGACAGTCTCCGTGACAGGGTGCTCTACTTGCAGGCGGGTGTTCATTTCCAGGAAATAGAAATTCCGGTCTTTATCCACCAGGAATTCAATCGTCCCGGCATTGGCATAATCCACGGCGCGCGCGGCCTGGACTGCCACCGCGCCCATTCGTTGGCGTAGAGGCTCGTCGTCTGCTAAGAAGGGAGAGGGGGATTCTTCGATGAGTTTTTGGTGACGACGCTGGATGGAACACTCCCGCTCGCCCAAGTGGATTACATTCCCGAACTGGTCAGCCATGATCTGGAATTCGATGTGACGGGCCCCTTCGACCAGTTTCTCCAAATAAACGTTTCCATCACCGAAAGACGATTCCGCTTCGCGCCGCGCCGACTGGATCAGGTCAGGCATCTCTTCTAAATTCCGGACATCCCGCATCCCTTTTCCGCCACCACCAGAGACGGCCTTGATGATCAACGGGAAACCAATTTTCGGGGCGAAGGCAAGCAGTTCGTCGTCCTGGAGTGACCCTTCGCCTTCCGTCCCAGGGACGACCGTAACCCCGGCCTTGGCTACTGTGGCCCGGGCGATAGCTTTATCACCCATCGCGGCGATTGAAGAAGCCTTGGGGCCGATGAAGACCAGCCCGGCGTCTGCGCAAGCGGCGGCGAAGTCGGCGCGTTCGGCCAGGAACCCATAGCCGGGATGGACGGCGTCTGCCGCGCACTTACGGGCAATGTCAATAATCTTGTCGCCGCGTAGATAAGACTCGCGCGCCGGGGATGGTCCAAGCAAATAGGCTTCGTCCGCATAGCGGACGTGCAACGCCTGCCGATCGGCTTCGGAGTAGACGGCGACCGTCTTGATGCCGAGTTCCCGGCATGCGCGTAAGATGCGGACGGCTATCTCACCGCGGTTGGCGATCAGGATTTTCTTGAACATGCTAAATTCGCGGCATTACACTCAACTCTTTTTCACCGACGAATTCGCTGAAGAAGCGGATTTGCAGGGTAAGTTGTTCGGCGAACAACTGCTGCCCGGTAGTCGTGAAGAGCGGATTCTCCTCGCGATAGTGCTCAAGCCGATGAATGCGCTCGCTGAGTTTGGCTGCCAGCTTATCATAATCTTCAATGTCAGCGAAGCACCATTGCAGGATACGGTACGGACCGAAGCGATCCACGTTGTCAGCATCGCTTAGAACTTTCGCTTCCAGTGTGTCAGGATTATCTTCGTCTACGTGGGTGGCAACGGCATAGCAAATATTCTCGATCTGTGCCTGGTTGTATCCCAAGCTATCCAAAACAGGGCGCGCTTTTTCGGCGCCGATGCGCCCGTGTTCGCGGCTATTATCAGCGTTGGTATCGAACCAGGCCACATCGTGGAGCAGGCAGGCGGCCACGATCAGTTCCACATCTGCGGCCTCGTTTTCGGCAATAACCTTTCCAAACTGCGCCACGCGCAACGTGTGTTTCCAGCGATACTCCGCGTTGGAAAGATAGCGGTCAAGGTTGGCTTTGTCCTCGTCCGAGCGGTTCTGGTAGCTTTCTTTCAAGTAAGTCTGGACAAATTCGGAAATCTTTTGCAGGCGGGAATTGAGTTCAGTATTCATGCTTTTTCTTTCCAAAGGAGTTTTTTGAGACCGGTATCCTGATTGAAGTAAATCAGGATTAGACCGATCGTATCTATAACGCCATGAGTCAAAATGGGCATCCAGAGATTATATCCACTCCAGATGAATATATCACCGAGAAGCAATCCAATAATGGCGGTGCTGATTGCCCCGCTTTTTCCCTGGTACCAGTGTGCCAGGCCAAATACAACCGCACTAATCAATAAACCGATGGAAGCGAATACGCCGCTTTTACCAATCAGGGAGCCGAGTGCAGACATCAGGAAGCCACGGAAAATGCTCTCTTCGAGAAAAGAGGCCAGGATCCACGCCACGGCCAGCATGAGGAGCAATTGTTTCCAGTTGCCGCGCATTTTCTCGAGGATGCTTAAGTCGTGGGGTTGATTGGCCATTTTTTCGGCAGCCGGTTCAATGACCAGAGTGGAAACAAATGCAATCACAATCCCCAGCCCAAGACTCCAAAGGATTGTCGCCAGCCAGCTCTTCGGCGCGGAGAATCCGATATCGCTCAGTTTCAGTTTGTCAAAGCCGATGGCAACACCAAGGATAATCACCGCAAGGATAATTCCGATGCCGGGTTGTTTCTTGATGCCAGCCAGAACGACGAGGGCCGTGATGAGCACAACCAGTCCGAGGGAAAACCAAGTCGTAGTTAGCATAAATGTCTCCACATTAGAGTGGAATATTCCCGTGTTTTTTCGATGGGTTGGAGTCGCGTTTGTTCTGAAGCATTTCCAAGGCGTTGATCAAGCGCGGACGGGTTTCACTCGGTTCGATAATATCGTCCAAGTAGCCGCGCTCGGCAGCGATGTAGGGATTGGCAAATTTTTCGCGGTACTCAGTGACCAAGTCCGCTTTGCGCTGCACCGGGTCGTTGGCCTTTTCCATTTCTTTCCGAAAGACGATGCTAACTGCTCCATCAGGGCCCATAACGGCAATCTCGGCGCTTGGCCAGGCCAGGTTGATGTCGCCGCGCAGGTGCTTGCTGGACATGACGATGTAGGCTCCACCATAAGCTTTGCGCAAGACGATGGTCACTTTCGGGACGGTTGCTTCACAGTATGCATAGAGCAGCTTTGCTCCAGAACGGATGATACCACCATGTTCCTGGGTTGGGCCGGGCATGAAGCCGGGCACGTCCACTAGGGTGACGACCGGGATGTTGAACGCATCGCAGAAGCGGACGAAGCGGGCGGCCTTTTCGCTAGCGTCAATGTCGAGCACGCCTGCCAGGACCTGCGGCTGGTTCGCCACAATCCCGACTGAGTGCCCCCCCAGGCGCGCAAACCCAACGACGATATTCTGGGCGAAGGCTTCATGGATTTCGTAGAATTGGCCGCTGTCAACCACGCGCCGGATGACTTCTTTTACGTCGTAAGGCTTTCCGGGGTCGTCTGGGATGATGGAATCTAGTGTCTCATCTGTACGCAGGGAGTCATCACCATTCGGCAAGAACGGTGGGTCTTCCAAGTTGTTTTGAGGTAAGTAGGAAAGTAGTTTGCGGATGAGGTATAACGTGTCCGCTTCGCTTTCGGCAGCTACGTGGCACACCCCGGATTTTTCGGCGTGGACAGCGGCCCCGCCCAGTTCCTCAAACGTCACTTCCTCGTGCGTAACGGCTTTGACCACATCCGGGCCGGTCACGAACATGTTTGACGTGCCGCGTGCCATAAAGACGAAATCGGTCAGAGCCGGTGAATAGACCGCGCCACCGGCACAGGGTCCGAGAATGGCCGAAATCTGAGGGACTACACCTGAGGCAAGTGTGTTATGCAGGAAGATGTCCGCATATCCGACGAGTGACACCACGCCTTCCTGGATGCGCGCCCCGCCCGAATCGTTTAACCCAATGACCGGCGCACCATTCTTAATCGCCAGATCCAGGATTTTGCAAATTTTTCCGGCGTGTACTTCGCCCAGACTGCCGCCAAGGACGGTAAAATCCTGCGAAAAGACGTACACCAGCCGCCCGTCAATGGTACCCCAGCCGGTCACCACGCTGTCACCCGAATACTTTTGTCCATCCAGGCCAAAATCGTGGGTACGGTGGACAACGAATGCATCGGTCTCATGGAACGAGCTTTTGTCGAGCAGCAGGTCCAGGCGTTCACGAGCGGTCAGTTTACCCTTCTGGTGCTGGGCTTCGATGCGTTCGGACCCGCCGCCTAGGCGCGTCTTGGCTTTGCGATCACGCAGACGTTTTAATTTCGGTTTTTCGCTCATAGACATCTCTTTGAAAAAAATTGTCTCGCACGGGGCGAGAATAGAATAAAAAGGACAATGAGCAGGAATACAACGGTAGTTACCAAGGCAAACAGCCAGTTGGCATGCGGCGTTTGTAACGCCAGCCGGTCGAACCAATACCAGGACCCATAACCGGCCGCGCCGCCGAAGGTCCCTGCCCGGGCCCAGACTTTTCCCTGCCAGAGTCCTCTGGCAAGGAATACCGCGGCAAGCAGCCAGAACCCGCCGCTGATGGCGATGTAAACCGGGTGCGTGCCATATTCTTCAAGCGTCTTCCAGAAATAGATAGCGTTCCCTAGGCGTATCCCATTCCAGGCGGCGAGCCACAGCACGATCAGGATCAGGACGGTCACGCGCGCGGGGCGTCTCGTTTTAGATGCGGCCATACTCAGCGGTGTGCCGCCGCCGGCAGAATATAAGCGTAGTAGAGCACTTCTTCTTTATAGCAGCGGGGCACTTCTTTCCAGGTACCGCCCGGGTATTTCTGTTCAATCCGTTTCAGGTCGACGATGTTTTCCGGGATGGCCGCGAAAATGACCGGCTTCCCCGGCGTAAGAGTCAGGCCGTCGATGGCGTCACTGTTCAGGTCGTACATCCCGTTCTGGGGATTGAGGAAGACAACTGTTGGGAAGGCCGCGAAGACTCTGGGCAGGCCAAAAAGGTAATAATCGTATTCCGGGCCGAGGCTTTTCAGTTCCAGCCCGATTTGCTGGGTGAGTTCGCCGGTGGCGTCTTCGAAATAGTCGTCGTAGCGATAGACACCAAAGTAGAAGGCAATGTTTTGCAGGCCCATGGCCACCACCAGGATCACGCTGATCGCCGTCTGCCATTCCTCGTTGAAGATTTTCAGGCGCCTGAGCAGTTCTGTAAATTTGTAGATACCCAGGGCAAGGAAAATGGCGACAGTCGGACCGGTCATAACCAGCCGGGTGTTCGCGGGCGGACTGAGCGTCAGGACCCCGCCGAAGATCACCACCGACCAGAACCAGACCAGCAGCGTCATCATCCTGGTTTCCAGGAGCCGGAAGAAGGCAAATCCCATCCCGAACAAAAAGAAAATGGAGCCGAAAACAGTCAGGTAAGGGATGGGGGAGTTGAAGAAATTCCCGACCGCGGACTGGGAGATATAGACCAGGGCGGTGTCTGTGAATTGTTTCCAGAGGATGGCGGCGATACTCTGTCCGCTGTTCTCCGATTGCCGGACCAGCCAGTTGTTCAGAAAAATGCTTTCCTGTCCCAGCCGGGTCATGAAGATGTCAGGGTGGCGGGAGAAGTAAAAAGCCAGGGGAGAGATCACCAGGACGGCCATGCCCAGGAAGATCAAAATATTCCGCCATTGCGCGCGCAGGTAACCGCGCTGGCGGATAGCGGTATAAGCGATGGCTACCATGGCGAGCGCCAGGACCAGCCGGCTTCCCACATACGTGTAGAATGCCAGGCCGCCTGCCAGCCCGGCCCAGAGATAATCGGCCGGCCGGCCTTTCCGGATAGCGCGCACCGTGAGCCACAGGCCCAGGCAGACGGTGAAGCTGTCGATGATGTTGTTGACGCCGATGCGGCTGAATTGCAGGTGGACGGGGAAAGCTGCCAGGAATCCGGCGGCCAGGGTGGCGACTTTCCTGTCAAACAATTCGCGGGCGAGCAGGTAGAGGAAGAAAACCGCCAGGGTCCCTTCCAGGGCGCTGACAATCCGGACGGCCAGGAATGTTTTTCCGAACACGATTTCGGCCAGGGCGGTGGGCACGAACGACCAATTCGGTTGTCCCGACCAGCCGGCGGCGAAGAAGTCGGTCACTTCCCCAATCAGGATGCGTCGGCCCTCGATCCCAACCGAAGCTTCATCCCCGGACCAGGGGAAGGGATGCTGGGTTAACTGGCAGGTGCGCAAAAAGACCCCGACCAGGACGATCCCCGCCAGGATCAGGATCTCCTGCTTGTTGGTCTTGAACCATTCTTTGACTTGTTCCCATTTGGCAGGCCGCCAGCGGTTGTACCACAGCATGCCGACCACCATGCAAACCATGCTCCCCAGCCAGGCAGCCGCAATCCCGCGGTCCACGGAGGCCGGCCTTTCTGTATCAATCATGGCAAAGATGGCATATAACGTGCAGGCAATGCCGCCAAACCAGAATATGACCGGCATGATTTTGGACCTTGAAAATGAGGTTTCTTCGTCGGTTGGGGGATATTTTTCGTTGAGGATGACTGTGAGCACAAAAAAGATGATCCCCAGAATGGTCAAGACCAATCCCAGGCTCAAGAGTTCGTTCTTCAACATGGAAATGCCGGCGAAAATAAGGATGCAGGCCAGCAGCAAACCGGCGATTCGAAAGATGATTGAAGCACTTCTTTGCATAAAGGGTCTCCTGCTGCAGTTGATTGCCTTTTGGCGATTTTGACAGGGGGGATTATAGCATGGCTGATTGGATATTTATATTGCCTTTTTGTGGGATTCGGATATACTCTTTATAGGTTTACGGAGGGCGACGCCCCATGACAAGCTGGTGGAAATCGAGCAAAACGTTCCCTTTTCGCATCTTCCTGGTTGCTCTGTTCCTGCGGCTGGCTCCGGCCTTGCTCATGAAAGACATGGGCATCGGTCTGGACGATATGTTCCAGTACGATATGCTGGCGCGTTCGATTGCGGCCGGGGATGGCTACCGCTGGTATTCTGAAAAGGATTTGCCGACCGTTTTGCCTTATTTGCACCTCGATCTGACTTCAATAGACTATGACTCGCGGGGTGTATTGACCTCTTTCCGCCCACCGCTCTATCCGGCATTCCTGGCGCTGGTCTATTTTGTGTTCGGAGTGGGGGCGAAGCGCTTTTTTGTCGCCCGGCTGGTGCAGACAGTGCTGGCGGCTTCGATGGCTCCGCTGACGTATGCTATAGCGCGCCGCCTCTTCCCGGACCGGGAGCCTGCCGCGCGTATTTCGGCCTGGGTTATCACCCTGTACCCGATGCTGGTCATCTATCCTCTTTCACTGGCAACCGAGAATTTGTTCTTCGTGCTGGTGTTATGTTCAATACTGGCATTGCTCAAGGCAAAGGAAAGTCTTGAGATTCCGTTTGCGCAAAAGGAAAAAAATTTATTATTTGTGGTCAGGTCCCGCTGGTTTATTCTGTCGGGTATCCTGCTCGGATTGACTTGCCTGACGCGTTCGGTGGCACAAATATTTGCTGTCTTTGCGGTGGCGTGGGTTTGGTTTTTTCTGAAAGAAGGTAAAAAGGCGCTTGTAGTGCTGTTGATGGCGGGTGTGGTCGTGGTTCCTTGGGTAGTACGCAATTCGCTTTTGTACGGACAGTTTACCGGGATTGAGTCTGCTATAGGCTATGACCTCTATCTCGGATATCATCCACAGGGGACGGGGACGTTCCAATACCCACAGTCACTTGACCTGATGACGATGATGAATGATGCCGAACGCGACAAGGTCGGAATTCAAAAAACTCTCGAATTTATCAAAACCGACCCGGGACGTGTCTTCACCCTGTTTCTGCGTCGGACAGGATATTTCTTCGGCCTGGAACGCCGGGTACTGACATTTTTCTATTCCAACGATTTTTTCGGGCATATCCCCGCCCCTGCGCTGGGAGGCATCTTTGCCTTATTCTGTCTGCCGTTCGTTTTTGTGAGTACATCGGGCGTAGCGGGTCTGGCGCTGACACACTGGCGCAAAGAGACCTGGCTGATGGCACTGTTCTTTGCCGGGTATATTACCCCGCATTTGCTTATCATTGCCGAGGACCGCTTCCACCTGACACCTGTCCCGTTCCTCGCGATTCTCGCCGCTCAATGCTGGACCGGAGGATGGTCGTTCATTCGCCAGCGTTGGACCGGGTCGAAGGCCGGTAAGGTCGCGCTGATCCTGGCATCGGCAGCGATCCTGCTCCTGCTGGCGAACTGGGGACTGGAGCTGTGGCGCGACGCCGACAAACTGGCCTTACTTTTCGGTCCGAATGGAAATCAAGCCTATTTCTCATATTGAGTTGCCATGCGCAAATTATTGGGCGAAAAACTTCACCTGGATTGGAAAATTGCCATTCTTACCATCGTCAGCACACTCGTGCTGATGGTGGATTATTACCACTATCCGCTCCTGCCGTGGACGAAGTGGTTTTCCGGCTGGGATTCTACCGGGCTTTCGATGAAGGTACTCGACCGGACTATGCTGTATTTCATCATCCCCATGTTTTTTATTCTGGTGGTCTTCCATGAAAACCCCAAAGATTATGGGTTTTCTTTTGGCGACTGGAAGGCCGGGATTGTTATTATGCTGGGCGCGATAATTTTAATTGCGCCAATCCTGTGGCTGGTGGGACGTGGCGACGCCTCGATGCAGAATTACTATAAGCCGATGGTGGCCGGGTTGCCATGGAGCACCCTCCTCGACCTTTTCGGCTGGGAGTTCATCTTTCGCGGCTGGCTGCTCTTCGGCTACGCCCGCAAATTCGGACCGGAAGCGCTCTGGCTGCAGGCTGTCCCGTTTGCGCTGGCTCATATGGGTAAGCCGGAATTGGAGATGCTTTCGACCATCTTCGGAGGATTTGCCTTTGGCTGGGTGGCCTGGCGGACGAAGTCATTCGTTTACCCATTACTCATCCACTGGTTCGTTGCCTCGTTTATAATTGTTGTCGCGGCAGGTGTACTTGGCTGAGTTTACTGTTCGCCCGGCGACACGGGAGGATTTTCCGGCGATCCGTTCGCTTATTCATACTGTCCAGATCAATCCGATCGGGCTGGATTGGTGGCGCTTCCTGGTGGCGGCGACCCCGCAGGGCAAACTGCTTGGTTGTGGACAGATCAAACCGCATGCAGACGGGTCGCGGGAGATGGCCTCCATAGCGGTCCAGGAGCAGGCCCGAGGTCAAGGTGTGGCGCGGGCAGTTATCGAGGCACTCCTTGCGCTTGAGCCGGAACGGCCTTTATACATAATGTGTCGCGTCCGGTTGAAGCTGTTGTACGTTAAATTCGGATTTCATGCCATAGGGCATGAGGAAATGTCCCCTTATTTTCGGCGAATCAGTCGTGCCGAACGGATTTTTAACTCGAAAGCGCAGCCGGACAACCGGTTGCTGGTGATGTGTTTAGATTGAGGGATGAAGTATGAGAACATTTTTGAATATTGTCTATGGGGTTCTGATTGGCTTGCTGGCTGCAGGTGTCATCTGGTTGGCAGCCTCACGTCCGCGGGGTGACCCGGTAGCCTTATTGCCGACCCCTACGCCAAGTGTGCTTACAGTCTACGTCAGCGGGGCGGTGGCGACCCCGGGCGTGTATACGCTCCCGGACGGCAGCCGTGTGGATGCTGCGGTCCAGGCTGCGGGCGGGTTTGTCCCCGGCGCGGAACCGGAGCGTATCAACCTGGCGGCTTTGCTGGAAGACGGGCAACAGATTGACGTGCCGGGAATTGTCAGCACGAGCCATGTCAATGCGGGGCGGGTGAATATTAATACGGCCACGGTCTCGGAACTGGACGCGCTGCCGGGCATCGGTCCCACGACTGCCCAGACGATTGTGGATTACCGCCTCCAGCACGGCCCATTCCAAATCATCCAAGACATCCAAAATGTGCCCGGTATCGGACCCGCAACTTATGACCGAATCAAAGACTACATCACGGTAGAGCCTTAACATGCCATTTGACCACTTTGACTTGATCGCCGGTCTTTATAACCGGACGGCGCAGTTCAGCCCACCTGCGCTGTTACTTGACTTGCTTGCTTTGCCGCCCAACGGCCTGCTGCTTGATGCAGGCGGCGGGACGGGGCGCGTTGCCGAGGCGCTGCGCAGTATGGTGCGGGAAGTGGTGGTCGCGGACTTGTCGCGCGGTATGTTGCGCCACGCTGCGGACAAGGGCCTGGCGATGGCTTGTACTCCGGCGGAGCATCTCCCGTTTGCTTCCAGTACCTTCGACCGGATCATCATGGCGGACGCGCTGCACCACGTTTTTAACCAGCTCCAAACAGTCGCCGAACTCTGGCGAGTCCTCGCTCCCGGCGGGAGGATCGTCATCATTGAGCCAGATATCCACAAGTTTGCTGTTAAGTTGATTGCCATCGGAGAAAAAATGTTTTTAATGCGCAGCCATTTTCTACCCGCAGAAAAAATTGCAGCTCTCTTTGCGTACCAGAATACTCATGTGCGGGTTATTTCTGATGAATTCAATGTTTGGGTTTGTGCCGAAAAAGTAAGGGAAATGTAATTACACTTTTCTTGAAAAGATGCTACAATTTTCTCAATAACCTTAGATCAGGAGGCTCACATGAACGATAAGTCGAAGCTACTTAAGAAAATGGCAACCTGGACCATTGCCGTCTTTGCCACCGTCTTTGCTGTGTTTATGGCCCTGTTCTGGCTGCTCGTCTATCCGGTGACGGGCGGTTCGGTGTGGAACGTCCTAGGCGCGACCCTGAGCGCAGGTTGGCTGATTTTTGTGATCGCCGCTGTGCTCTGTTTCGGCGCTTATTTTGGTTACAAGCTCTACCTGGATCGCAAGAAATAATCGTCGGTAACAAGAGTACCGGTAGCTGCTACTACCGGTACTCTTGTAATGTAGTGGGGGGATTTTCCGTGCCTAAAGCGTGATGACTTTCCCGGCACGAAGTTGTGCTTCGAGAATGTCGGTCATACCACCGACAATTCCAATATTAACTTTATCTACCAACCCAAAGTAATCCAGACAAGTTGAACAGACGATCAGCCGGACACCTTTCTTTTCCAGCACGACCAGTTGTTCCAAAACCGGCGAACCGTCTAAAACCATTTTGACTCCCTCGGTATAGAAACAGATGGCTGCGGGGAAATCTTCACCTTGAACCAGAAGCTGCAGGTATTTGTCAATCAACATCAGTTGTAACTCCTCGGGTCCTTTCCCCATGCCGTACCTCGTAAGTAAAATGACAGTGTCGTTAGTGGGCATGATTTATTCCTCCTGGATGCCCTCCCGATAAATTTTTAGCCATTCGCGCGCCTCGTGGACCTTGTCTTTGGGGACAAAAATCTGGACACGTCCCATCATGGTTACAAAACTTGAGTGCTCAATGGAAGCCTGGATGAGCTCCACATCAATACCTTCGGCCTCGAGCAGACTTTCAATCATCTCGGCTTCCAGGTGACCGAAAACTTCCGTAAGCTTTTCATACGTTAATTGGTCCATACTTGTATCTCCTGATTTATCATATTCCAAGCCATTTTGCCGTAGCGCCCGGCAACTCCGCCAGCGCCCCCACTCTCAGCGTGCACTGCGGCAGGGACTCGATAAACATCCTGCCGTAAGCTTTGGTCAATACCCGCCGGTCGAGGATGGCGACCACGCCGCGGTCTGATTGGGTGCGGATGAGCCGCCCAAAGCCCTGGCGGAAGCGCAGAATTGCCTCCGGGAGGTGATATTCATTGAAGGGATCTTCAAAGGTCTCGGAGCGCGCCGCCACCAGCGGGTCAGACGGGACGGCAAAAGGCAGTTTGACGATAACCAGCACCGAGAGCGCTTCGCCGGGAATATCCACCCCTTCCCAGAAGGAACGCGTCCCAAGCAGCACGGCGCGTTCGGAGCTTTTGAAGGATTCGAGCAAAGCGTTTGGCGAGGCGCCCTCGCCCTGTTCGTAGACGGTGATGTCACTTTGCGCCAGGGGGGCGCTAATATTTTTCGATGTACGCTTTAACTGTGCGTAGGAGGTGAACAGCACCAGGGTCCGGCCACCGCTGGCCTTGCAGAGTTGGACGAGCGTCCGATCCAGTTGACGCTGGTAATCCGGTGCGTTTGGTTCCGCAATATCATTGGCAATATAAAGCAAAGCTGCGCCCTCGTAGTCGAAGGGAGAGCCAAGGGCCAATTCGTCGGCTTCGTCAGCAGACAGGGTGTTGCGGATGTAGCTGAATTCGCTGTGCGTGGTCAGCGTGGCAGAGGTGAGGATGACGCAACGCTTCTCATGCCAGAGATATTTTTCCACTAATGTGCCAACATGGATGGGGGCAGCGTTCAAAGCAATCCGGTTATTGTTGGGGTTGACTTCCACCCAGTAAACGTAATCAGCAGCGGGATCGGAAATCATCGAGCCGACCATGCTCTCGGCCTCATTCAACCGCCGATAGAGATTGCCCAGATTGCTGATCACATCTTCCAGTGACTCCACGCCATCCGAAAATAGTTCTGCCGCGCCTTTTTGGATTTCACCCAGGATGGCGATAAGCAGGACGAGTGTTTCGCTGGCAGCGCCCCAGGCAATTTCCACAGCATCCCAGCCGGGCTGCGTGCGCGTGGAAGGCAGGATGCGTTCCTGGTAGCTGTAGGAACTGGTGGGCTGGCCCTCGCGCTGTAAGGCAACGAATTCAGCCAGGGCATCAAAGAAGAGGCGCGTTTGTTCTTGCAGGCGATAGATTAAATCGGTGGCGCGCTCGATTTTTTGGTTCAACAGCGCAAAATCCGACGGGCGGATCTGGTTGCGCGTGGCGGTGAGCAAATGCCCCAAAATACCGGAACTGGAGCCGCCGGCTTCGCGGATCAGGCGTTCCATATCAAACTTGGTCAGGCGGAAAGAAAGGGCATCGGTGGTGGCAGCTTCCAGGTGGTGACCTTCATCCACGATGACATGCTCATATTCTGGCAAGACGCGGTTGCCGACGGCCACATCGGTCAGCAACAAAGCGTGGTTGACAATCAGGAGGTGGGCGTTCAGCGAAGCCTGTTTGGCGCGGAAGAACGGGCAGGCTCCGCCAGTCCGTTCCAGGCAGGTCTCACTGGTGCAGGCGTCGTC
>Ga0209182_10000065_pt1 | contig 22764 bp, 15 predicted proteins | sample LakBais05cmmetaG_FD_185474 | JGI IMG/M metagenome (GOLD analysis project Ga0209182, IMG submission 185474) | Lake sediment microbial communities from Lake Baikal, Russia to study Microbial Dark Matter (Phase II) - Lake Baikal sediment 0-5 cm... | ecosystem: Environmental > Aquatic > Freshwater...
CCCATAACGTCGGCTTCTCCCCCGACTTCGACTATTACACGGACGCCTTCTCGAGCTTCGACCAGCCCATGAAATCGACGCTCTGCCAGGCCGACGGGAAAGAGGTCAAGGTCCTTGCCACCTCCGTTCCGACCAAGGAATTCCTCGACCTCAAGCTGGTCAAGCCGGAGCGCTTCACCTTCAAGTCGGCCGACGGCAAGTACGATCTCGACGGGCTCGTTTATTTCCCGGCCCACTTCGACCCCAAGGACAAATATCCGCTCCTACTCTCTGTCTACGGCGGGCCGGGCTCGAAGGGCGTCAGCAACTCCTACAAGATGACCGACGGCAACCAGGCCCTGGCCCAGCTCGGATTCCTCGTCGCGGTCTGCGATTACCGGGGCGTCTCCGGACGGGGCAAGGACTTCCAGAACCTCCACTACATGAAGCTCGGCCAGGTCGAGCTCGAGGACCACGTCGCCTTCGTCAAGGCCCTCGGCCAGCGGCCCTACGCGGACACGACGCGGGTCGGAGTCACCGGCCATTCCTACGGCGGCTATTTCACGTGCCTCGCCCTGCTCAAGGAGCCCGACGTCTTCCACGTCGGCGTCGCCGGCGCGCCAGTCACCGACTGGCGGAACTACGACTCGATCTACACGGAGCGCTACATGCGGCGGCCGCAGGACAACCCCGACGGGTACGAGAAGGGCTCCTGCCTGACCTATGCCAAGAACCTCAAGGGCAAGCTCTTCATCCACCACGGCGCCGTCGACGACAACGTCCATCCCGGCAACACCATCCAGCTCGTCCAGGCCCTGCTCAAGGAAAACAAGAAGTTCGACATGATGATCTACCCCGAGCAGCAGCACGGCATCGCCTTCCAGCGATACGGCGAGAGCCGGGTGGAGTATTTCATCGAGCACCTGAAGCCCGTCGTCAAGTAAGACGGCCGTCGACCAAGGAGCATTCGCATGGCCAAGTTCGAAGGCGTGAAATGGGCCCCCCGGCAGATGCGTTATCTTCTCTCCGAGAAGCAGTTCGACATCCTCGAGTCCGACGCCAAGGTCTATGCCGTGTCCCGTTCGATTTTCTATTCCTCATTCCTCTGCTTCGAGGGGATCCGGTTCTTCTGCAAGAAGGGCGTCGCCGGACGGCTCGAAGTCAACTTCCTCAACTGGCACAAGAACCTGGAGAGGCTCCGGCGAGGCATCGCCTTCAACCTGAGCCGGGCCCAGGCGGCGATCATCCCCTCCGTCGAGGAGATGGAGAACATCATCGTCCACCAGTATTTCAAGGACCCGGCCATCCGGGCCTTCCTCGAGGAGATGGCCGACCAGGGCGCCCAGGGTTACCTGAGGCCGTTCACGGTGGACGAGGAGCAGTCCATGGGGGTCACCTTCCCCAGCCAGCCGGCCATCCGGGCTCTTTTCTGCCGCTACGACAACTACCTCGGCGAGCCGTTCACGGGCGTCGTCATCCCTCACCTGGTCCGGGCCACGGCCGCGAACAAGACCGGCTGGCTCAAGCTGGGCATCAACTACCTCATCAGCCTGAAGGCCATCGACGCCGCCAAGGACGTCGACCCGCAGGCCGCGGCCGCCCTCTTCCTCGACGACAAGACCCACCTCCCTCTCGAGGAACGGCGCATCACCGAGTGGGACTCCTCGTGCTGTCTCTTCGGTTTCCGCGACGGGACGGTGGTCAAGATCCCCGAAAGCGAGCTCATCCTGCCCTCGATCACGATCCAGGGCATGGTGACCATCCTGAGAGAGATGGACGTCAAGGTCGAAGAGCGGCACGTCACGTACGGCGAGCTCGTTCAGAGGGTCCGGTCCCAGGAGCTCGTCGTGGCCGCGAGCATCGGCACGGCCGGGATCATGAACCGCTGCCAGAAACTCCTCTGCGTGGACAAGAATAACGCGGTCACGGCCACGCATCTCCCCGACACGGGGCACCCGGTCTACGCGAAACTGGCCGAGGCCAAGGCCTATTACTGGAACATCTACAAAGAGAAGGTCAAGCTCCCGGCCGGGATGAACCTCTTTAAATACGCGATGTAACATTAATAAAAAAGGGGACAGTTCGGTTTTTTCAGAAAAACCGGACAGCCCCCTTTTTTATTCCGGCCGGGATTAGAGGCCCATGGCGATGAGCATCCAGAACTTGTCGCCAAGTTCCAGGTACTTCTGGATGGCGGCGCGGGCCGTGTCGTTCGTGTATTTCGTCAGGTATTGCTCGACCGTGAACGGTTCCTTGTCCGGCGTTTTGCTGGCCAGGATCTCCTGGATCTTCTTCTCGAGCAGGGGCAGGTCGGCGAAAGCCCTGTTTTCGAATTCAGCGATGGTGTCCTCGACCGTCTTCTTGGTCGCCCCCCACTTCAGGGTCGCCAGGCGGTTGGCCCGGCGGAAAGCCCAGGCCGCGGAATCCAGGCGGAAGCGGTATTGGCCGCAAATCTCGAAACTCGGAGGGAGTTCGGTGGTGCCGGCGAAAATGGGAATGCGGGCGCTCATGGCCGGATTGTCGAAAGCGAACCAGCAAATCGCGCCGACCGAGGGCGGCAGCCAGCCCCGAACTTGAATGACAGTGGCGTAGGCGCACCCCGAGATCGGGATCGTCCGTTGCGGCATGATCGTCCCCGGCTTGAGCGTGTTGACGAGGTTCATCACGTCGCGGGGCATCCAGGCGCTGGCCATCGGGCTGAGCATCATCTCGGGCTCGGCCGGCTGGGCGGGAGCGGCTTCTCCGGCTTTCGGCCTCGGCCGCCCTTTCGGCACGAGCAGATTCTTGGTCATGTCGAGGTCCGTCCCCTCGTACGGGTTACGGTAGATGGCCAGGACGTCGCGGACCGAGAGCTTCTTCTCGGGCTTGACCGAGAACGGCAGTTCCGCCATGTCCATGGTCAGCTTGAGCGATGGCGCGAGGGTGCTGAGGACGAAGAACTCGCGCGTCGAGAACGGCTTGCGGCCGTTGTAGGCTTCCCAGAACTTGAACGACTTGCCGCTCTTCGGATCCCACCAGCCCATGTCCTGGGCCAGCTGGAAGACGTTGTCCGAGGCCATGTAGCGGTCGGGGTCCTTGAGGTTGATCTCGGCGATGCGGGGGATATTAGCCGAAATGCCGACCTGGTCGTCGGGGATACGGACGGCCGCCCAGACAGCGCCTTTTTCGAGCGGCCCGGAGCCCATGATCTCGAAATGCCAGACCTCCTTGCCGTCGGCGATGGTGATGCATTCCCCATAGTCGCCGTAGCCGTACTGCTTGACGAGCTCGCCGGCCAGCTTGATGGCCTCGCGGGCCGTTTTGCAGCGCTCGAGAACGACACGCTCGATCTCCTCGATCATGAACATGCCTTCATTGTTGACGAGCTCGCGCCGGCCGCCGATCGTCGTCTCGCCGATGACCAGGCCGTGCTCGTTCATGGCCGGGTAGGCGGTGTTCATGAAGCGGTAGGTTTCCGCGACCTGAGGGATCTCGCCGGTCTGGACGATGCCGCGAAGGTCCGTCGACGTCTCCGTGTGCATCTTGCCGGAGTAGATCTTGTTCATGAACTTCTCCGGCCACTTCTGGTGCGGGACGATGTTCACCCATTGCCGGTAGGGGCCGTCGCAGGTGTGGCAGGTGATGACCGATCCGTCGACCGTGGCCAGGCGGCCGACCTGGATCGAGGTACAACTTTCGGGGTCGTCGACCCAAGCCTGGGCGGCCGCGCCGAGCGGGTCCTGGGGCTTCTGCGCCGAGACAAACGAAAAAATGGCGAGCAGGACGATCGAAAGGACGAGTCCGCGGCCGACGATCTTTTTAAACCGGGGTTTATTCAAGATAGTCTCCTCTCCGAATGGTCTCAGGAATATGAATGTATGCAATCCGCCGCACTCCTGTCAAGAAGAACCGGGACATGTACCTAAGGTACGTGTCCCGGTTCTTTACGGATGGTTCCCCTTACAGCCCGCGTTGCGTCAGAACCGCCTGGAGACCCGGGGAAGTCACAACGTCCGCTCAGGGATCAAGGGACAGGCGTTCGACGAGAGCTTGATAGGCTTCCGCCGCGGTCATGGACGGCGTCACCGGGATCTCGACGATAAGGGCCCGCCGCTCGCGATAGTAAGAAACGAGCGGCAGGGTCCGCTCGCGGAAAACGGCCAGCCGTTTCTCGACCGCCTCGAGCGTATCGTCGATTCTCTCGGACCTGTCTCCCCCGGGGTCAAGCCGGATCCTCTCCCGTATGACCGCTGCGCCGGCTTCTAGATAAACAACGCGCTCGACGGCGACGACATCGGCCAGGCTCTCGGCCTGCTTCCTGTACCGCGGCAGGCCGTTGAGGATGAACAGGGAATCCGACGTCAGCCTTTTTCTCGCGGCGAACGAGCGGAGGATATTGACGATCATGGGCAGGTCCCGCGCCTCGAACAGGGCTCCCGTCGCCAGGGAATTGCGGACGGACTGGAGTTCTAAAGCCGTGAACCCCGGCTCCGGTTCCAGGGCCGCGGCGAGCCGCCTGAGGTTGGCCCCGAAATCGAAATGGACGCATCGCCGCCCGAGAAATCCCCGCCGCTCGAGCTCTTCGCCCAGCGGGGTTTTTCCCGAGCCCGTCGGCCCCACGAGAAGCCACGACGGCCACGGCCGGTCGGCCAAGGTCAGGCGCCACCGCCCGGAGCGTCCGGGTCGTCCGTTTCTCCCACCGTCAGGTATTGGAAGGCCCGGTCGATGTCGCGGTGGCTGGCGACCAGGACCAGAGTGTCCTGCTCCTTGACTTCGAACTCTGCCCCAGGGCTGGTGAACGATTCCTCTCCCCTGACGACGGCGATGACAGTCGCCCCGGTCCGGCCCCGGAGGTCGAGGCCGCCGAGCGTCTTGCCGGCCGGCCAGGCATCCTTGCCAACGAAATATGTCTCGGCCGTCCCCGCGGCGAGGAGGTCGGTGATCCGCTCGGCCACGGGCCGGATCGCGCTACAGGCACCCCGCAGCATCCCGTAGCACTCGCCGCGGAGTACTTTGACCTGGGCGTCGATGATGTTCCGCGGCAAGTGGTACTTCTCAAGGACCCGGGTGAAGATCTCGATGGAGGTCTCGAACTCCTCGGGGATGACGTCGCCGGCCCCAAGGCCGAGGAGTCCGTCGATTTCTGAAGCGTAGCGGGTCCGGACGATGATGAAGATGTCCGGGTTGAGCTCCCGGACCGCTTTGACACCCCGCCGCGTCATCAACGGGTCGGAGATGGCGAAGACGATGCCCTTGGCCCGGCGCACCCCGGCTTCCTCGAGGATCACCCGGCTGGAGACATCGCCGAAGATGATGGGCTCCTTTTCCGCCGCCGCAGCCCGGACAGTCTCGGGATTAAGCTCGAGGATGACGTAGCCGATCCCGGCCTCCTTGAGGACATGGGCGAGGTTCTTGCCGTTGAGGCCGTATCCGGCGATGATGACGTGGTCCTTGAGGTCCCGGCCGGACTTTCCGCCGTCGGCGGCGATCCTCCTCTTCCACCGCAGCGCCCGCTCGCTCCGGTCGGCCAAGGCCGGAGATATCTGGATGAGGAGCGGCGTCGCCAGGATGGTCAGGATGGACGAGGCGATGAACGCCTGGAAGATGTCATCGGCGAGAAGTCCGTTGGCCCGGCCGACGCCCGCCAGGACAAAGGAAAACTCCCCGATCTGGGCGAGGGCCAGGCCCGTCATCAGGGCGATCCGCGGCCCGTAGCCCAATACAGTCACGGTCATGACCACGACGAGAGCCTTGAGCAGGATGATTGAAGCGACCAGGCCGATGACGGTGAACTTGAACTTCCAGACCGCTCCCGTATCGAGAAGCATGCCCACGGAGATGAAAAACAGGCTGTTGAAAACGTCCTTGAACGGCAGGATATCGGAGACGACCTGGTGGCTGTAGTCGGACTCGGCGATGAGGACGCCGGCCAGGAAGGCGCCCAGGGCGAGAGACAGCCCGAGGGAAGAGGTCAGGAGGGCCATGCCCAGGCAGATAAAAAGCGTGGCGATGAGGAAGACCTCCCTGATGCGCGTCCGGACGACGATGTGGAGGACCCGGGGCATGAGGAACCGGGCGACGGCGAAAACGGCGGCGATCGCGGCCGCGCTCAAGCCGAAGCGCAGGGCGATGGCCCCGGCCGAAACGCTGCCGGCATTGGCCAGGACCGGGACAACGGCGATCATGGGCACGATGGCGATGTCCTGGAAGATCAGGATGCCGAGGGAGATCCGGCCCTGGGGCGCGTCGGTCTCGCCACGGTCGGCCTGGATCTTCAGCACGAGGGCGGTGCTGCTCAGCGAGACGAGAAAGCCATAGAAAAGGGCCTCCCGGAAGCCGACCCCGAAAACGGCGACGATAAGGCCGACGCAGGCTGCCGTTGTCAGCAAGACCTGGAGCCCGCCCCCCGCCCAGAAATTCCTCTGTATCCGCTTGAGCCGGGCCGGCTCGAATTCGAGGCCGATGGTGAACAGGAGCATGACGACGCCGATCTCCGCCAGGATGTTGACGGTCCCCGTATTCTTGATCAGGGACAGGCCGCCCGGCCCGATGAGCACTCCGGTCAGGAGGAACCCGATGACCGACGGCAATTTCAGCTTGTGGGAGAGGTAGATGATGAGAACGGAAGCGGCCAGGACGATGACGAGTTCTTCGAGGGCGAACAGGTCCATAGCGCGGCGAGACTCCTTTCAAGGCTTATAACATGGAAAATCAGGGACGGTCAACCGGGCCATCCCCCCAGAAGGCTAGCCCCGAGGCCGATTATTCACCCCTGATAACCCCCTTGTAGATGATTGCCCCGTGCCCAGCCTGTAGTAGACTAGGATCTGCCGTGATAACCGCGGTTTATACAGTGCCTACAAAGGAGGCCTCTATGAAAAGACTTATGATCGTGGCTTTGGCCGCCCTGTGCGTGGCCGCGCTTCTTCCCCAGACGCTCTCGGCCGGCTTCGGCATCAAGGGCGGGTACTCCCTGTCCAAGTTCACGACTGCACCGGTCGGAGGTATCTTCTCCAACATGCCTTCGCCGGTCGGAGGTATCTTCTTCAGCCTTGGACTTGGTCCCCTCGCCATCCAGCCGGAAGTCCTCTATGTCCGAATGGGCGGAAAGATTGAAATCCTCGAAGATAGTCTTGAAGAAAGGCTCGAATACATTCAAGTGCCGGTTCTCCTCAAGCTGAACGTCATCCCGGCCGGACCCATCCGCCCGTTCATTTATGCCGGGGGCTACGGCGCCTATCTCCTCAAGGCCAATGAGGTAACTTTGATAGACGGCGTAACCGATGAATTGGATGTGACAGAGATCTACCAGAGGTATGATTACGGCGTCGTCGGCGGCGCCGGCCTGGCCTTCAAACTCCCCGGAATCTCCATCTCGATCGAAGGCCGCTACAATTATGGCTTGAAGAACATCCTTACGGACCCGGGCGCGGGCGACTCTTGGAAGAACAGGTCCATGATGGCCCTGGTCGGCATCGGCTTCTGATCCGTCAAGCGCGAGTTTCCGTTACCTCCTGTGCCTCACCCCCCGCGGGGTGAGGTTTTTTTTGGCCTCAGAGTTTAAGCCGGGCGATGAGCGTCTCGAGATAGCGGGACTTCATCTGCTTGGAGGCCATGGCCTGCTTGACCGGCGGCAGTTGGAGAATGACTCCGAGGACCGCCGCCATAGCCCTATGGCTCGCGAGAGCCTGATTGTCGAAGATGAGGTTCTGGAGTTTTCCCCGTTCGATGGCCATCAGGACGACCTTGTGGGCCGAATTGAGAGGCGTGATGACCCGCTCGGTCCTGGAGACGAGGCGGAGGCTTTCCGTCTTACAGACCCGGACGCAGACGGCACAGCCGAGGCAGAGGTTATCGTCGAGCTTGGCTTTTTTCTTTTTTGGGTGACGCGGGTCGTTGGCCGAAACCATGGTCATGGCTTCGACGGGGCAGACGGCCGCGCATTCGCCGCACCCCGTGCACGTCCCGAGGTCGACCACGGGCAGGAAATTCGTCGTGTGGACGGGATGGAGCATCCCGAAGCGACGGGCGGCGATCAGGGCCTCGCAGCAGCAGCCGCAGCAGTTGCAGATGAACGAGACCCTGTTCCTGACGTTCTCGCCGAACTGGACGAGGTTACGGCCGTGCGCCTCGTCGAGCAGGGCCAGCCCTTCGGCCGCGTCGACGGCCCGGGCGTAGCCGTGCCGGATGAGCGAGGCCGCCGTCGTGTTGAAGGTCATGCAGATGTCGAGCGGCGCGTCGCAGGCGTGGCCCGCGTGTGCCATCTTGTGCCGGCAGTAGCAGAGTCCGATCCCCCGGTGGGAAGCCGTCTTGATGACCTCGCTCGCCCGCTCGTAGTCGAGGACGTGGAGGGCGTTCTCATTCGACAGGACGGGCTCGTTGACGAAGGCACGGCCGAGCTGGGTTTCGCCCCGCGTGAACAAAGCCTTGATAAAGTCCTCCTCGACGGTGATGTACTGGTAATAGAGCTCGGCCAGGACCTTCTGGTCGAGGTCGCCCCGGAGCCTCATCATGGAGAACTCGAAAAAGCCGGCCATGGGCGGCGGCAGGACGTAATAGCGGTTCTTACGGCCCTGGACGTCGATGAGCAAGGCCCGGCCGGCCAGGGCGTCCAGGGACTTCTCGGCTTTCGGAAGGCTCGTTTTCCAAGCCCGCGCGGCCGTCGCGGCCGTGAACGGCTTGATGGGCACGAGGGCCACGAGCGACGCCTCCTTTTCGCTCATGAGCAGCTTGAGAATCTCATAGAGCAGCTCGGACGGGGGCGCTCCCTGAGGGTACTTGTTGAGTCGCTTGACGAGCTTCTGGTAACCCGTCCTCGCAGCCATATGGGCCATGGGGTCTTTTTACTAGATTTTGACCGGAATGGCAATCGTGAACGAGTACCTTTACCGCCAGGCCCCGCTTAGGTTAAGCTGGCGGAGATAGAGAGGAGGCCAGGATGAAAACGATCAAGGTCGGGCTCATCGGAACGGGATACATCGGCATGGTCCATCTGGAGATGCTCAGGCGCCTCGGCGGCGTCGAGGTCGCGGCCGTCGCCGACACGAACAAGGTCTTGGCTCGGCAGGCGGCGGAAAAATTCGGGATTCCCCGGGTCTATGATAGCGCCGACGAACTGATCGTAGACCGCAAGGTCGAGGTCATCCATAATTGCGCCCCGAACAACGTCCATTTCGGCATCAACGCCAAGGCCATCCGGGCCGGGAAAGAGGTGCTCTCCGAAAAACCGCTGGCCCTCGATTCCCGGGAATCCTCGGAGCTGCTGGGGCTCGCGGAAAAGCACGGCACTCTGACCGCGATCAATTTCTGCTACCGGTATTACCCGGTCGTCCAGGAGGCCGCGGCCAGGGCACGGCGGGGCGATCTAGGGGACGTCAGGGCCTTCGTCGGGCATTTCCTCCAGGACTGGCTGTTCTACGAGACGGACTACTCCTGGCGGCTCGACCCTAAGGTGGCGGGCAAGGCCAACGTCGTGGCCGATCTGGGCAGTCACTGGTGCGACCTCGTCCAATTCATCACGGGACAGAAGATCGTCGAGGTCATGGCCGAGCTCCACACCTGCCTGCCCAAGCGCCGTAAGCCCAAGGCGGGACCGCTGTCGTTCGGCGCCGGGCAGGCAGGCGAATCGGAAGAGGTCGGCATCGAGCTTGACGACTATGCCTCGCTTTTTCTCAAGCTGGCAAACGGAGCCCGGGGGAACTTCACGACCTGCCAGGCAGCGGCCGGCCGCAAGGTCGACCTCGAGCTCCAGGTCTTCGGCTCGAAAGAATCCTACGCCTGGAGCCACGTCCACCCCAACGCCCTCTGGATCGGCCACCGGGAAAAGGCCAACGAGGTTTTCTACGAGTCCTCGCTCCAGCAGGCCGCGGAAACGCAGAAGTACGCCGCCCTGCCCACCGGCCATCCCATGGGCTACCACGACGCCGTTTTCAACCTGTTCCGGGATTACTACGAAGCCGTGGCGGCGAAGCGGGAAGGGAAACCTTACCGCGCGACCTTCCCCGATTTCCGGACCGGTCACGAGATGATGTGCGTCATCGACGCCGCCGTCGAAGCGAACAAGTCCGGCCGGTGGGTCAAGGTCGGGAAATAGTGGAAAAGTATTCGCTCGTCGTGATCGGCGGCGGGCCGGCCGGACTCTTCTGCGCCTTGAGGGCAGCGGGAAACGGACGTAGGATCCTGATCCTGGAAAAAAAGCCCCACCCGGGCCGGAAGCTCCTCCTTTCCGGTTTGGGCCAGTGCAATATCACCCATGATGAGGACAGCGGATCATTCCTTTCTCATTATGGGGACAACGGTCGGTTTCTCAAGCCCGCCCTGATGAATTTCCAAAATCGGGATTTGATCTCGTTCTTCACCGAACGGGGACTGCCTCTCATGACAGAGCCCGGCGGAAAGGTGTTTCCCCGGTCCCGCAAGGCGTCCGAGATCCTGGATATCCTGGTCAAGGAATGCGCGGCCGCCCACGTGGAGATCCGATGCGAAGACCCGGTCTTGGAGGTCTCCGCCCGCGACGAAGGGTTTTCGATCCGGACCGATCGGGCGGCTTATCGCGCCGGGCAGCTGGTCATTGCGACCGGAGGCATCACCTATCCGGCCACGGGCTCGACGGGAGACGGGTATGTTTTCGCTCGAACCCTAGGGCATAGCGTGACAGAGGTGAGCCCGGCGCTGGCCGCGGTGACCATCGAGGACTACCGATTTTCGGACCTGGCCGGGATTTCTTTTGCGGATGTGATCATTTCCCTTTATCGCGCCGGGCAAAAGGTCAAGCGGCACACCGGAGACTTGCTTCTGACCCATTCCGGGTTGTCCGGGCCGGGGATCCTCGATTTTTCCAGGTTTATCCGTCCGGGTGATACTCTCAGAATATCTTTCCTCTCTGGCCTTGATCATCGGAAAGTTAAAGAGACCCTGTTGAAGCGCATTTCCGCTGCCGGAAACGCCCGGGTCAGGACAGTCTTGACGGCCTATGATCTGCCCGAAAGGTTCGTTAACAGACTCCTGACTTTGGCCAGGATAGACTCTGATCTGACCGGAGCCCATCTCCCCAAGAAAGACCGCTCCGCTCTTATCGAGCTCCTGACCGGATGCCCCTTCGTGGTCGGCCGACTCGGGGGAATTCAGGAGGCGATGGTGACCCGCGGCGGCGTATCGCTGGCCGAGATCGATCCGAAAACGATGGAGTCCAGGCTCGTTCCCGGCCTTTTCTTCGTCGGCGAGGTCCTGGACATCGACGGGGATACCGGCGGATACAATCTGCAGGCCGCGTTCTCGACGGCGGCCCTGGCCGCCCGGAGGATCGTGGAGCGTACTTCGGGATCGGTCTGATCGACCTGCTGATTCGAATTCGGGAGGCAGGGTCACTGCGCGCAAATTCACAAAATCTTGACAAACTTTTGACAACTTCTCCCCAGGAGTCGCTTATACTGATGACGGATGAAGGAGGCACTCAATGAAAAAGAGGTTCTACAAACTGGCCGCGACGGTCTTGGCCTTTTTGATACTCGTTCTTCCCGGGGCCCTTTCTGCTCGGGAGAGGCGGGGGGCTAACCTCGTCATCACACTTAAGAACGGGCAACAAGTCGAAGGCGAACTCATCGCCGTCAAGCCGGATTCGCTTTTTTTACTCAACTTTGCCGGGACGGACCAGTCCGTCGACCTTGTCGGAATCAGAAGCATCAGAATCTACAGAAAATCCAAGGCCGGACTGGGAGCGGCCTGCGGAGCCCTGGCTGGCGGCCTCATATTGGGAATTGCCGCGTCCGACCCTCATCTTGGTGGCCCCGTTTTTGGTGGCTTTGTTGCGATGGGGGGTGGAGCCTGCGGTGGTATAATTGGATTCGGAGCAGGTGCGTTGGCGGGTATAGACAAGACAATTCAACTCGAAAGGAAGTCCGGATTGGAGGACCGGGCGAGGGCCTTGGCCTATTTGCGCAACAAAGCCCGGATTCGCGATTATAAGTAAGCGGGCGTTTGTTCTACAGGCCTCCCTGCTGGTCCGGCATCTCCACTGCCAGCCGTGTGACAGTGGCGTGACAGAACAGGCTGAAAGCGCCGGAAAATTACGGTTTCGGACGGAAGACGATGAGAGGGTCAGGGCTCATCGTAAATCGCTGATAAATCGAATAATCAGGGGAGAAAAAGGAAGCGCGCCCGGGGTGACTCGAACACCCGACCTGCTGATTCGTAGTCAGACGCTCTATCCAACTGAGCTACGGGCGCGCAAGACGGAAAAGCGGCCATAATATAGCGTATCGGGCGGTATTTTGCAACGAGTGCCCGTCGGAATTCGGGGGCGCATACCGTAAAACGGGGACACGTACCAATTCCGGAGAATTGGAACATGTCCCCTTAGAACCGTCCGGGCATCGTCCCCGAATATCGGCCAAGTCAGCTGACCTTGAGGACGGCGGCGCCGTTGACCTTGCCCGCCCTGAGCAGGCGCAGGACATCGTTCGCGGCATCGAGTGGGAAGGTCTGGACGGTCGTCCGGACGGGAATTTCCGCGGCGATCCTCAGCAATTCCTCCCCGTCCTTGCGCGTGGCGTTGGCGACGCTGAGCATCTTCCGCTCGTGGTAGAGGTACCTGCCGTAGTCCATCTCCGGGATGGGCGACATGTGGATGCCGGCCGAAGCCACCGTCCCTCCCCTATCCAGGACCCGCAGGGCGTCGAGATAGAGGCTTCCGACCGGGGCGAAAAGGATAGCGTTCGTCAGCTTCGCGGGCGGCTCCTCTTTGGCCGTACCGACCCAATCCGCTCCGAGCGTCCTGGCCAGCCGCCGGTGCTCCTCGCTCCGCGAGAAAACGTAGACCCGGGCGCCCCGGTGTATGGCTATCTGGAGGGCGATGTGGGCCGAGGCGCCGAAGCCGTAGAGCCCGAGAGTGCCGCCGGGCTGGATCCCGCTGAGCTCGAGCGCCCGGTAACCGACGATCCCGGCACACATCAGCGGCGCGGCCTCCTCGTCGGGAAACCTCTCCGGAACGACGTAGGCGAACTTCTCGGGAAGGGCCATGTACTCAGCGTAGCCGCCGTCGGCATGGTAGCCGTTGAATCGCGCAGTCTCGCAAAGATTCTCCCGGCCGCTCCGGCAGAACCGGCACTCCCCACAAGCCGAGCGCAGCCAGGCCGCGCCGACCCGGTCGCCCACCCTGAACCTTGCTGCCCTCTCCTCCACCTTTTCCACGACGCCGATCACTTCATGACCTGGGATCAAGGGGAGTTTCGCGTCCGGGAGTTCCCCTTCGACGGCGTGTAGGTCCGTGTGACAAACGCCGCAGCAGCGCACCTTTATAAGAATGTCCTCCGGCCCGACGATCGGTACCGGCACATCCCGCAATTCGAGAGGGTTCTCGGCCGCCGGCCGGAAGGCGCCGAGAACCATGGCCCTCATCGTCCCGCAGCCTCCTTGCCTTTGGCCATTTTGCCCTTGATGCGGGCGATGCGCTTCTCGAAGTCCTTCTCCGCCGCAAACGACTTGCCCTTCGATAGCGCCAGCCCCTCCGTCGCGACACGGATGGCTTCCCCGTGGTCCTTGGCCGTGTGCTCGAAATACATCGATAATTCCCGGAAGCAATCGACTTCTTCGCCGGAGGCCATCTCCTGCCAAAAGGCCAACGCTTTCTCCCAGTCCTTGTTTTTCTTGAAATGGCGGGAGAGTTTCTTCCGGGCGTTTTGGGACACCTCGGCCGTGAGGCCTCCCCCCCCGGCCAGGGCTTTCTCGAGGAGGGCCGCCGAGGTCGAGCTGTCGCCCGCCCTCTCGAAGAGCCGGGCCACTCCGTAGAGGTCCATGGCGTCGGCCTCTCCCCTCTCCCCGGCCTCGCGGTTCCTCTCGACGAGGACGGCCCCGGCCACGACGACACCCAGGAGCGACAGCAGGTCCTCCTGGTTGTGGTAGAGGATGGGGTCGATGAGCGAAAAATCGCCGCTTCGGATGTACTGGAAATAGCGGAGGGGAATCTCCGCGCCGGGGATGTCCTCGGACCGCTCGGCCTGGACGATCTGCTGGGCCAGGTTGAAGAGCCGGCAACTGTCGTACTTGTGCTTCCACAGGCTCCGGGCCGAGAAGAGGAAGTCGAGGTGAGGCAGTCCCCGGAGCGGGCAGGGCGTCCGGTGCATGGTGAACCGCGTCTCGACGAGGGGCATGTCGAAAGCTTTGCCGTTGTAGGTGACGATGGACTTGAAATCCATGTCGCGGATGAACTGCCCGACCTCGCGGATGAGGCGGTCCTCCTCAGCCATCTCGTTGAGGAAGAACTGGGTTACCTTGAAGCGCTCGTCGCGGTAGTAGGCCAGGCCGACAAGGAACGGAACCGTGCCCGTCCCGCCGGCGAGGCCCGTCGTCTCGAGGTCGAGGAAGACGGCCGACGAAAGGTCGAGACCCGCGAACTCGGCGTCGCGGCTGAGGAAGCTGAGGATATGGCCCGGGATCTGAAGGCCCATCGAGATGGGGATCTGGCCGTAGCAGGCGCCGAGCATGTAGGAGTTCTCGAAAATCTGGACCGACTCGCGGCGCTTGACCTCGACAGGCCGCGCCGCGGGCCGAACGGCCATGCCCCGCCCCTTGTCAGTCAGGGCGATCAGGCGCTCGAGTTTTTCCTTGACCGAAAGGCGGGCGTCCTCGTCGATCGTCTCCCACGTCGTCTGGATTTTCTGGGCGCGGTTCCGGGCTTCCCGTTCGCGTCTCAACTGCTTGAGTTTATCCTCGAAAGCCATGTGCCCTCTTCGCGGCCGGTCGTGATCGTCGGCTCATATATTAGGCCAAACGGCGGCGTATTTCAAAACTCGCCCAAAATTCACTGTCTGGAAATTCATGGGACACAATCCCTTTTCAGGAGAAAAGGGTTATGTCCCGAATTTCCAGGCTTGAAAACATCCGCCGTTCAGAATATATAAAGAGCGCGAGTCTCAAGAATGCCGCGAACAACGAACCCGGCCCATTTCCTGGCCTTCGATCTGGGGGCTGAAAGCGGCCGGGCCGTCCTCGGGACGCTCCACGGCCGTAAGCTCAGCGTCCACGAGGTCCGCCGCTTCCCCAACACGCCGCTGTCCCTCTCCGGGCACATCCACTGGAACATCTACGCCCTTTTCGACGAGATAAAAACGTCCATGCGGGAAGGGGCGGCCGCCATGGGTGCCAGGCCGGAAAGCGTCGGCGTCGACACCTGGGGGGTCGACTTCGGGCTGCTGGCCCGGAACGGGGACCTCCTCGGCCTGCCTTTCTGCTACCGCGACCACCGGAACATCGGGGCCATGGAGGAATATTTCAAGATCATGCCGCGCGCGGCCCTCTACGAAGCGACGGGCATCCAGTTCATGCCTTTCAACACCCTTTTCCAAATCTACGCCATGGTCCGCGAGAGATCGCCTCAGCTCGACGCCGCCGCCGACCTCCTTTTCATGCCGGACCTGTTCAATTACCTGCTGACCGGCAAGAAAGCTACCGAGTTCACAATCGCCACGACCTCCCAGATCCTGAACCCCAGGACCAAGGCCTGGATCCCCGGCCTTTTCCAGGCGATGGGGTTGTCGAAGAGGATCCTCCAAGATATCATCGAGCCGGGGACGGTCCTCGGGCCGCTCACCGAAAAGGTCGTCGCGGAGACCGGGTTCCGCGGGGTCCCCGTCGTCGCCACGGCCGGCCACGACACAGCGGCGGCCGTCGCGGCAGTCCCGGCCGAGGGCCGCAACTGGGCCTACATCTCGTCGGGGACCTGGTCCCTCGTCGGCGTCGAAGAGAAAGAGCCGGTCATCTCCGAAAAATCACTGGAGTCGAACTTCACCAACGAGGGCGGCGTCGGCGGGACCATCCGCTTCCTCAAGAACGTCACCGGCCTCTGGCTCGTCCAGGGCTGCCGCAAGGCCTGGTCCAAGGACGGACCGCTTTCCTATGAGGACCTCGTCAGGGCGGCGGCCGACGCCCCGGGCTTTGCCGCCTTCGTCGACCCCGACAGCCCGAATTTTCTCAATCCGCCGGACATGCCTGCGGCCTTGAACGAATATTGCCGCAGGACCGGCCAGAAAGCGCCAGAATCGAAGGCGGCCATGGTCCGCGCCCTCCTCGAGAGCCTAGCCTTGAAGTACCGCCGCGTCATCGACCAGCTCCGCCAAGTCCTCGGCCACCCCATCGAAAAAATCCACGTCATCGGCGGCGGCTCGCGCAACGAGCTTCTCTGTCAGTTCACGGCGAACGCGACCGGCCTCGCCGTCATCGCCGGCCCGGCCGAAGCGACGGCCATCGGTAATATCCTCGTCCAGGCCATGGCCATGGGACACGTCTCTTCTCTCGCGGAAATGAGGGCCATCATCCGCGAATCCTTTGAGCTTCGGACCTACGAACCGGCGGACACGGCGGCCTGGGACGCGGCTTACGCCCGCTTTCGGAATGTCCTCGCCGCTTGACAGCCCATGGGAGGAAAGATATAACCATGTCGTTTCTTCGAGGAGGGTTGAGGATGGATTCTACAACTATCGAAAAAACCTATGCGTCGGCCCGGGAACGGTACGCCCAATTGGGGGTCGACACCGACAAGGCCCTGGCCCGCCTTCAGGCGATTTCCATTTCGCTCCACTGCTGGCAGGGCGACGACGTCGGCGGCTTCGAGAACCATGCTGGGGGCCTGGCCGGGAGCGGCCTCCAGGTCACCGGCGCCTTCCCGGGCAGGGCCCGTAATGTCGAGGAGCTCCAGGCCGACATGGCCCAGGCCTTCACCCTCATCCCCGGCCGGCACCGGGTCAACCTCCATGCCATGTACGGCGAATTCGGCGGGAAAACCGTCGACCGCAACGAGATCGAACCCGAGCACTTTCGCGGCTGGGAGGAATGGGCCCGCGGACTCAACCTGAAGATCGATTTCAACGCCACTTGCTTCGCCCATCCCAAGGCCACCTCCGGATTCACCCTCAGCAGCAAGGAGAACGGCATCCGCAAATTCTGGGTGGACCACGTCAAGTGCTGCCGGAAGGTCGCCGCCTCCATCGGCCGCGAGCAGAAGACCCCTTGTCTCCACAACCTCTGGATCCCCGACGGGACGAAGGACGTCCCGGCGGACCGCTGGGGGGCCCGGGCCCTGCTCCTCAAATCGCTCGAAGAGATCTTCGAAGTCGAGTACAGCCCCCAGCAAATGAAGGATTCCCTCGAAAGCAAGCTCTTCGGTATCGGCAGCGAGTCCTTCGTCGTCGGCTCTCACGAATTCTACATGGGCTACGCCTTCACCCGGGGAAAGATCCTCTGCCTGGACATGGGCCACTTCCATCCGACGGAATCCGTGGCCGATAAGATCTCGGCCATCCTCCCCTTCTCCGGGGAGATCCTCCTCCACGTCAGCCGCGGCGTCCGCTGGGACAGCGACCACGTCGTTCTTCTCAACGACGAGCTCCGCGACCTGGCCGCGGAAATCGTCCGCAGCCAGGCGCTCGACCGGGTCCACATCGCCCTCGACTACTTCGACGCCAGCATGAACCGCGTCGGGGCTTGGGTCCTGGGCGCCCGCTCCCTGCTCAAAGGACTGCTCATCGCCCTGCTCGAACCCCTAGAGAAGGTCAAGGAGCTCGATGCCGGCTCCCGGATTCTCGCCCGGCTCTCCCTCCTCGAAGAGCTGAAGGCCCTGCCCTTCGGCGCCGTCTGGGATTGCCACTGCCTCCGCGCCGGGGTCCCGCCGGCGGACGAGTGGCTTCGGGAGATCGAGGCCTACGAGCGTCGGGTCCTCAGCAAGCGCTGAACGGCTGTATCCCGCCTCCTCCTAAGAATTTTTTCCCACGGCGCTCTTTCGGTTGACGAGATCATACTAAAACGAATAAACTGAGAGTGGAATCCGAACAGGCAAAAGGACTCGGTATCCATGCCACCCGTTCAGACGGCTCATCTGCCCAACGAGGATGACCTCGCCCTCGCCGACAGGCATGTCGTCGAGAAAGCCAAGGACATCCTCAACTGCATGGCCAACTCCGTCTCGGCCCTGAAGATCTTCCCCTCCGACCACGCCACGGTCAAGAACTTCGTCGACGCCCTGAGCCACAAGTTCGACGACCTTTTCAAGACTTACAAGAGACTCGAAGTGGGCGTCGAGGAATTCTCCTTCACCTGCGCCGGCCAGGTGGTCTTCACCGACGAGATGACCATCAAGAGCCTGCCCTTTTTCTTCTTCAAGGACGGGACACAGATCCTCTATTTTTACCGCGGACTCGACCGCCAGGAGCTCCAGGGGCTCCTGGAGCTCATCAAGACCGTGTCGCAGAAACCCGGGGGCGACAACGACATCGTCGCCGCCCTCTGGGAGAGCGACTTTTCGAACATCCAGTATTACGCCCCGGACGAGTTCCTGGAGAACCAGATCCTGGCCGAAAAAAGGGAGGGCCAATCCGACCGGAACCTCCCCGAGCTCCCCTCCGACCTGGCCCACGAGACCCTCGAGGTCAAGGTCGACCTGGCGAAGTTCTCGGAAGGGCGGATCGAGCTCAAATCCGAGGACCGGGATAAGTTCCAGTGGGACCTCCGGGGCGACGAACACGCCGAAGAGCGGACCGCCGGGGGCGAATCGCCGAAGACCATCGAGCCCGTGGCCGCTCCCGACGAATCCTCGGGATTGGCTAAGAGCCCAGTCGCGTCCATGGACGCTAGCCTTACTGAGAAGGAGCTCCAGGAGCTCGAATCCCTGGTCAGGGCCAACCGGACACTTTCGCCCGAGGAGGAGTTCGTCAACCTGACCGCGGAGATCGTGTTTCTCGAGGAGAACCTCCAGATCTGCGCCGGGAGTCTCGACGTCCTTCTTGAATTCCATTTGGACGCGATCCGGCAGGGGAATTTCCCTATCGCCACCTACATCATCCGGAAGGTCCAAGAACTCAGGACGCACCTCGGGTCCGGAGCGCCGCAGAAGACCGCGCGCCTCGAATCATGCCTGAAGAAGCTGATCGGCCCCAAGACGCTCGAGGCTCTCGAGACTCTGCTGGGAATGAAGGCGTCCGTCGACTGGACCGCTCTTCTGAGCTTCTTTAAAATGCTCGGCCCGATGACCCTCCCAACGGCGGCCGGCCTCTTCGAAAGACAAACGAACCAGGACATCAGAGACCAGATCCTCGCCTTCATCCAGGAAACGGGCGGCCACGACCCGGGCCTCATCGTCAGCCTGGCGAACGACACCCGGCCCGCCCTTTCCCTGGAGGTCATCGGCATCCTTTCGCGCCTGCCCGGCCAAAAAGGGGTTTTGCACCTCTCGGCCTTTTTGATGTTCAAGAACCGCGACATCAAGCTCGAGGTCATCCACGCCCTCGGCCGGATGGGGAACGAGATGGCCGACCGGATCCTCATGGGCTTTCTGAACGATCCGGACGAAGACCTGAGGATCCAGGCGGCCATGAAGCTCAACCCCACCGAGGAAAAATCACGGATCGTTCATATCATCCATGAAGCGTCCGCGCCGGCCTTCCGGAAAAAGAGCCTCAAGGAAAAGCAGGCCATCCTTTCGTTTCTGGGCCGGACCCGGTCCGAGGAGGCCCTCGGATTCCTCGCCGGCACCCTGGAGAAGACGACGTTCCTTCCGTCGGCCCGGAATCAGGAAATGCGCCTGGCCGCGGTCGCCGGCCTGGAGAGCATGGGAACGGCCGAGGCCGCCGCGGCCCTGGAAACGGGGACCCGGGCGCGCGGAAAGAAAGTCCGGGAGGCCTGCGCCGAGGCGCTGGTCCGGACACACGCGGTGAATCCGACGAAATCATAGGGAAAGAAAGTGGAAGACATCGCAACGAAGAACCCCTCGGACCGGTGGCAGTCCGGCGGGGCCGACCTCAAGGTTTTCCAGAAAGCGGCCGTCGCGCTTGTCATCCGCTTCCACATCGTCGACAAGATCTCCAAAATCCACGACCCGAAAAACGATGCCTTCCAAGAGCAGGGGCAGCTCCTCTTCGGCTCCCTGACGCACCTTCTCCAAGAAGAAGAGGAAGTCTCTTTCCGGGTGCGCCACAGCTCGCTGCTCCTCAACGGCGTCCGCATAAAATCCTCGCTCGGGACATACCCCATCTTCAAGTCCGTCCTGGAGGAGTTCAGGCTGCGCGAGCTCGACGCCCTGGCCTTCAAGCCCGGCCTGACGCTCGAGGAGCTTTACCGTTTCATGCCCATCTTCGCCAGGAGGGACAAGAAGGACAGGTCGATGTACGCCCGGCTCCAGGCCGACATCGACGCCGCGAACATCAGCCACATCGTCCTGGAAAAGGCGTCCATCCTCAAGTCGCCCTCAAACCTCAACCGCAACACGGCCCGGATCTTCTTCCTCAGCATCGTCCATCTCAAGGAGTCGTACAAGCGGAACCAGAAGAACGAGGGCATCAAGGTCCACACGACGCGGCGGCTCATGCAGTCCATCTACAACCACATCGTCGACAACGAATCGTTCGTCTTCGGATTGACCAACCTCAAGAACCACGACGAATACACGCTCAACCATTCGGTCAACGTCTGCCTCCTGGCCACGGCCCTCGGCCGGAGGTTGGGCCTCAACCGGGGAGAGCTCGTCGACCTGGGGATCGCGGCCTTTTTCCACGACCTGGGCAAGCTCGAAACTCCCCTCGAGATCTTGAACAAGCCGGCCAAGCTCAGCGACGGCGAGCGGGAGATCATGGAGCAGCATCCGTTCAAGGGCGCCGAGAAGCTCGTCCTGCTCAAGGAATCGCAGCGCCTTCCCCTCCGGGCCATCCACGTCGCCATGGAGCATCACATCAAGGAGGACCTGACGGGGTACCCGAGATATTTCAAGAAGGAAGATGTCAATCTCTTCAGCAAGATCGTCAAGGTCGTCGACTTCTTCGACGCGGTCACGACGAAGCGCGTCTACCGGACGAAAGTCTTCACCCGGGCCGAGGCCCTGAGCCTCATGCTAGAGCAGAGTGGCACGGAGTTCAACCCCGTCATCCTCAAGGCCTTCGTCAACCTCATGGGCGTCTTCCCCATCGGCTCGCTCGTAGCCCTGAACACGGGCGAGATGGGCATCGTCTTCGACCTCAATCCCGACCCCAAGCTCCTTTTCCGGCCTTCCGTCAAGCTCATCACAGACGCGGCGGGAAACAAGGTCGATGGCGAAATCGTGGACCTCTCCGAGATGGACACGGAAACGAACCGCTACCCCCGGACGATCGCCACGGCCCTGAATCCCCATGACTACGGGATCGAGGTCGCCGACTACTTCCTGGCACAAGCCCAATGAGGACTTGATAGGAGGTTTGTCATAACGCCCTTTCCCGCTACCCGCCTCCGCTGCGAGTATCTCACCGAGCCGTTCGGCGTGGACACGCCGACGCCCCGCTTCTCCTGGCTCGTCGAGAGCTCGACCCGGGGAGACCGTCCAAAAGCCTGCCAGGTCCTCGTCTCATCCGCCCGCGAGCTTCTCCAGAGCGACATCGGCAACTTTTGGGACACGGGGATGATCGACGCGGAACAGAGGCCGAGCCTCGAGTATCTGGGGGAAGCGCTCCAGAGCTGCGCCCGCTACTTCTGGAAGGTCCGCTGGTGGGACCGGGAGGGAGCCGCCAGTCCCTGGAGCGAGCCGGCCTCCTTCGTCACGGCGTTCCTCTATGAAGGAGACTGGAAGCCCAAGTGGATCGGCGCCCGCCAGGTCCAGGAATTCCGCTCCAAGGGGACGGTCCTCCTCGGACACCCCGGCGCCGACGACACCCAGGCGTGCGCGATCTACGTGAGGCGGGACTTCGCCCTCAAGGAAAAAGCCTCCCTGGCCCTGGTCTTCATCTCCGGGCTCGGCCACTACGAACTGCGCCTGAACGGTGAGAAGGTCGGCACGAGCGTCCTCGACCCGGGCTGGACTGACTACAAGCAAAAGAGCCTTTATTCCTCCTACGACGTGACCTCCCTCGTCCGGGACAAGAACGCCGTCGGCGTTATCCTCGGCAACGGCCGCCACATCAAGAGCTACGGCTACGAACAGCCCAAGCTCACCTGCCGGATCGAGGTCGAATACGAGAGCGGCGAGCGGGCGGTCATTTTCTCGGACGAAAGCTGGAAAACGTCGCCGGGCCCCCTCCAGGAAAACGGCCTGTATTTCGGCGAAAGGTACGACGCGCGCCGGCTCATCGACGGCTGGGACCAGCCCGGGTTCGACGACGGCGCCTGGGAGAAGGCCCTTGCCGTCGCCGGCTATCCCCTCGCTTCCCAGATGATGCACCCCGTCCGCGTGACCGAAAGGCTCGCGCCGAAATCCGTCATCCGTCTTGCCTCCGGCGCCTTCGTCTTCGACTTCGGCCAGAACTTCTCCGGCTGGACCCGCCTGCGGGTCGACGGGCCGATGGGCACGGAGGTCAGGCTCCGCCACGCCGAGCTCCTCAACGACGACGGGACCCTCAATTACGGGCCGAACGAAAACGCCGAAGCCACGGACGTCTACATCCTCAGGGGAGGCGGGCCCGAGGTCTACGAACCGCGTTTCACCTATCACGGGTTCCGCTATGTCGAGATGGCCGGCTTTCCCGGCGAGCCCGGACCCGGCGCTCTCGAGGGCTGTTTCGCCCACTCCGACGTCGAGAGAACCGGGACGTTTAGCTGTTCGAACGAGCTCCTCAACCGCGTCCACCGGAACGTCGTCTGGGGCCAGCTCTCCAACCTCATGAGCATCCCGACCGACTGCCCCCAACGGGACGAGCGCCACGGCTGGCTCGGCGACGCCCACCTCTCGGCCGAGGAGGCCGTCTACAATTTTGACATGGCGGCATTTTACGCCAAGTTCCTCGACGACATCCGGCTGGCCCAGAAGGACGACGGGAGTCTGCCCGACGTCGTCCCCCCTTACCTTCCCCGCCTCTACCC
>Ga0209182_10000066_pt1 | contig 22689 bp, 18 predicted proteins | sample LakBais05cmmetaG_FD_185474 | JGI IMG/M metagenome (GOLD analysis project Ga0209182, IMG submission 185474) | Lake sediment microbial communities from Lake Baikal, Russia to study Microbial Dark Matter (Phase II) - Lake Baikal sediment 0-5 cm... | ecosystem: Environmental > Aquatic > Freshwater...
GCGGCGGTGAACAGCACATCATCGATACCATCGTTATTGGGGGCGATCACCGTGACATGACTGCCATCGCGATCTTTCATTATGACAGCCTGCTCGATGGCATGATCATCGAATTCATTAATGACCAGACGGAGCCAGGTCATATCAATGGCTTTTCCGCTGGGATCAATACTGATTTCTTCAACCAGATCGGGAACAAGTTTGGCAAGTACCACAATTTTCATAGCTATTCCTTTCTAGTCACCCATGGATTCAGCTAATAATTCGGCAATATCTCGAATTAATAGATTCTCAGCGCCTTTTACTGTCTTCGAAGCATCTTCAAAACGAGGTGTTTCATATGGACAAGCCACAGCCATAATATCTGCGCCGGCAGCCATGGCTTCCTTTACTCTCCATTCGGATAGGCGGACATGCGCTTTTTCCCATTGGAAACCGTCCAGCCACATTCCACCGCCACCACCGCCACAGCAAAGGCTATTTGTTCGATTGTGAGCCATTTCTACCAATTCAATTCCGGGAATTGCCCCCAGGAGCTGCCGGGGTTCCTCAAAGATGCCATTTGCCCTGCCGAGGTAACACGGATCATGATATGTGACTTTTGCTTTAACCTCATGTTTTAGGAGGGGTTTAAGTAATTCAAGACGTTCAAATAAAAATTGTGTATAGTGCTTTACAGGGTAAGATATTTCCAGCCTGGGATATTCATTTTTAAACGCATTAAATGCATGAGGATCGGTGGTGATGATTTCCTTAAATTCATATCTACTGAGAGCTTTGCCGTTTTTTTCGGCAAGCATTTCAAACAAACCGAATTCACCGGCCAATCGCTGAGAATCTCCATCGCTGTTCTCTTCTGAACCGAGGATACCAAAATTCACTTCAAGTTTGGATAAAATTTTGGCCATGGCTTTTGTAGTGGATTGTACACGCGGATGATAGGATGGATAATCGCCCACAAACCAGAGAATATCGACAGGTTGCTTGTATTTGGCCATCTGTTTGATCTCGGGAATTACATCAGTCGCCCAATCTGCTCGTTTTCGAGGGGATTCTCCCAGCGGGTTGCCATAACGTTGGGAGTTTTCTAATGCGTTCTGAAGCTCGGTTGGAATATTGCCTGCCAGTATAAGCTCCTCTTTTGTGTGCGACATCAGTCCATTGGTAATAGGAATTTTAGAAGGACAGACCTGGGTACAGGCATGACATGATACGCACATCCATACAGTGTCTGTATCAAGTACTTTATCAAATCGATTAGCACGGATATTAGCGATCAACCTGCTTGGGGGATAGGTCATTAAATAACCGAAAGGACAAATCCCACTGCAATCGCCACATTCCAGACATAACCTCAATCTCCCGCCATCTGGAGTGGATTTAAGCACGTTGTCATAAAAAGTTTGAGAACCAGCCGTATTACTGGTCACGGGCAATCTCCTTTCGTATCCTTATTTTTAAAAATCATGATCGCATGACGATGACTACACTATGCGTGAAATAATGCCGGAAACGTATAATGTAATTGAAAGAGTATTGTTGTAAGGGTTTACCCTGGGAATATGAAATAATGACTGAGAACAGGATATTGATATCATTGCAGCGTAGGGTAAGTCTAATCCGTGCATAATTTTACTATGTATTAGACAATATTGGGCAAGGTAATTATGGGAAGGCAGGATTCAATGGATTTAAATATTGACTGAAATTTCAGTATTGCAATATATACTAGATAAAAAAAAGACTGTCAAAAATGGCAGTCTTTTGTAGAATTATTTTGTAGATTTTTTTGCTTTTTTTACATTACCGACGGGAATCGGGTTTCCGCTGGTCTTGGGATGGGGAGGTGGGAAGATCTTTTCGAATTCCTCACGTGTCAGTGTTTCGACTTCAAGCAATTTATTGGCGACTGCTTCCAGATTTTTTCTGTGTTTTTTCAGTGTTTTCAACGCACGATCGTATGCATCGTCGACGAGATGTCGGACTTCGCTGTCGATTTGTTCCGCCACGGCCTCAGAGTAATCACGTTGTTCAGATATTTCACGACCCAAGAAGATCAATTCTTCTTTTTGACCATATACCAATGGTCCAAGGTTTTTACTCATGCCCAGGCGTGTAACCATTGTGCGGGCCATTTGGGTGACTCGTTCAATGTCATTGGAGGCACCTGAGGTAATGTCATTAAAGACCAGGGCTTCAGCTGCACGACCGCCCAATAATGTAACTAGTTCCGCTTCCATTTTTTTCTTGGGCATCAGGTTGCGATCTTCCTGTGGCAGGTTTTTGGTATATCCAAGCGCCATGCCGCGCGAGATGATCGTGATCTTCGACACTGGATCTGCTTCCGGTAGAGCGTTGGCGATGACTGCATGACCGGCTTCGTGATAGGCAATGATGCGTTTTTCTTCGGCGTTGATCAGGCGACTGCGGCGTTCAGGACCGGCGATCACGCGATCGATCGATTCTTCGAAATCCTTTTGCTCGATGCTCTTTTTATTGCCGCGCGCGGCAAGGATGGCAGCTTCATTGACCAGGTTTTCAAGGTCAGCACCGACCAATCCCGGAGTACCTTTGGCAATTGTTCCAAGGTTGACATCGGGAGCCAGTGGTTTGCCCCGGACATGTACTTTTAATATGGCTTCGCGTCCACGCATGTCTGGTTTATCGAGCACCACTCGGCGGTCGAACCTGCCAGGGCGCAACAACGCCGGATCGAGAATGTCGGGACGGTTGGTGGCTGCCATGATGATAATGTTGGTATCGGTGTCAAAACCATCCATCTCTACCAGCAGCTGGTTCAGGGTTTGTTCACGTTCATCATGACTGCCGCCCAAGCCGGCACCACGCTGACGACCGACGGCATCGATCTCATCAACGAAAACGATGCAGGGAGAATGTTTCTTGGCCTGATCAAACAAGTCTCTAACCCGGCTGGCACCGACACCGACAAACATTTCAACAAACTCGGAGCCAGAAATCGAGAAGAATGGTACGCCGGCCTCCCCTGATACAGCCTTGGCGAGCAGTGTCTTGCCCGTGCCGGGGGGGCCAACGAGCAAAACGCCTTTGGGTATACGGGCACCGAGCGCAATGAATTTCTTGGGTTCTTTCAGAAATTCAACCACCTCGGTCAGTTCCTGTTTTGCTTCCTCAACACCTGCGACGTCAGAAAAGGTCACAGTTGGACGGTCACCTGCAAACATGCGCGCGCGGGATTTACCAAAAGCCATGGCTGCACTATTGGACCCTTGCGCCTGGCGCAGGATATACCAGAATACGACCACCAGGACCACCATGGGCAGGATGTACCACAAAGAGGAGAGCAAACTTGTCCAAAAACTTGGAAGCGTTATCTCAATTTTCAGGTTGGCTGAGGTCAAGGCTTCGGGAGTTACCCCGTACTTATTTAATTGATCGATCAGGGATGTTTCGGGTTCCTTGTTGGTTGTGCGTTCAGTTCCATCCTGATAAACGACCGTCAACCTGTTCTCGCTGGCGGTTATTTTTGCGACGGTACCGGATTGAATATCAGAAGCAAGCTGGTTGATGGTTAATGGTTCCGGTGCTGCGCTCTGATTCTTTATAGCCATATATCCCATCACAAGCAGCGAAACCAGCAGTAAAAAATATACCAGATATGTTTGATTTCTGGAATTCATTATTTTCTCCAAATTTGTTTTGCAGCTTAAAATCGCAAAAGCATTATACCAACCTTGAGGTCACGAATCCAGTAATTTATAGATATTATTATAAAGAATTAATAAAAATCATATAAAAACACTCCAAAATGACCTCAAAAAACATAAAAACCCCGAACGGGGTTTTTATGTTTTCGGCTATATATCGATTTGAGGAGAATCGGATATACCTAATGGGATGTTGTCATCTTGATCACTTTGCCAGATTCGTTTGCCACGACTCTGACCACCCGGGGAAGATTTTTACCGCTGGCTGTCTTTGTGGATCCTTTGAAGATGACGAGAATGTTTCCAATGCCAGGCCCTGCCATTTTTTGGGTGATGGGTTTTACCCCCTTCAAATCGGGAAATTGATTGTAAACCTGACTGCAAATGGATTCGATGATGTCTGAGCTCATCATAACTCCTTTCTATCCATTCATTCGATAACGCTTGCGGATAAAAGCGGGCATATCCAGGTTGGTAAGAGCATTGTTGCGATCTGCGGAAGTATTATTGCTTTCAATTAGATATGCAGGCTGTGATGGTTGAAAAGTTGGTTGACCTGGAATGGGTTTGATTGTCCTGGGGATGGGAAGGGGAACTTCCTGATTGACTGCCTTGCCACCCAGCCCGGTAATGATCAGGATCACCTGGGCACGGTCCTGAAGGCGGTCGTCATTCATTAGTCCGGGTATGATTTCAGCTTGATGTCCGGTACGTTCCTGTAACAAGGTCAAGGCTTCGGCAACTTCATAAAAACTGAGGGAACTGTCACCGGTAAAGTTTGCAATGATACCGGTCGCGCTTTCAACGGGGATAGATTCCAGCAGGGGATGGTGCAATGCCTGGTCGATTGCCTGGCGGGCTTTCCCTTCACCCTGCCCATAACCGATGGACATATAAGACCCACCACCTTGCTGCATCAAGCGCTTCAAGTGGGCGAAGTCCACGTTGATCATCCCGGTCTCATTTACCAGTTCTGAAATACTTTGAACACCCTGACGTAAAACATCATCTGCCAGTCTGAATGCCAGGTCAAGCGTCAAATCGCGTGTGGCGACCTCCATAAGTTTATCGTTGGGAATGGATATGAGGGTATCGGTGTAAGGGCGGATCTTATCCAATCCCTGGCGGGCATTCACCTGGCGACGGCCGGATTCAAATGCAAATGGCATGGTGACGATTGCGATCGTAACTGCACCCATATTGTGAGCGATGCGGGAAATAACCGGAGCGGCTCCGGTTCCGGTACCACCGCCCATGCCGGCGGCTATAAAAACCATGTCTGCCCCGGAAAGAGCATCACCGATGGTGCGAATGCTTTCTTCAGCCGCCAGCTGACCGATTTCCGGTTGCCCGCCAGCACCCAGTCCTCTGGTGCAATGCGGACCGAGTTGCAGTTTGACGGGTGCCAGGCAGGCGGATAAAGCCTGGGCGTCGGTGTTGGCGACTACAAAATCAACCCCACTGATTCCCAGTTCTATCATACGGTTAACTGCATTACAGCCGCCACCGCCGACTCCGACTACTTTCAATACCGGCGGCTTGGCTGCTATGGGGGTGTGATGGATTGTCTGTGTATTTGATCCTAAGGTCATGGGTTACCTCTCAGATAGCTGTGATGCAATACTGGTGCCATCGCCGCTGATACGTTCGACCAGACATCCTGCAAGTCTCAGCTGGTCGACGGTATCCTCCGGGATAGATTGGGTATTCCCGATAACGGTTACACGGGCAGCGTGTTTGGCTTCATCAATGGAAAAACCGACGGTGGTTTGATATTTCTTAACGAAAGGTTTGACCACATCCAGGTGCCAGTCTGATACCCCCCATTCATAACTGGGTAACAGGATGTAATGACCAATAAAGCGAGTATTATCAACCGGCGCCGATGATACGCTCTTCGTTGCAGGCACCGGTGAATAGTTGATTGATTTGGAACTCTGCCACTGCCGCAGGGCGCCAACCACAGGCAGGTTTTTCGATCCAGGTTGGAACCAGGCATATTTGGATGCCGGTGTATCTTCAGTCGCCGCCAGGCGTGCAAAATTGACACACAGAATGTATTCCGGCAACGCGGAGATGGTCTTTCCGTTGGCGGAAGGATCCGCTACATCCTCGCCGTTGAGTGCCTGTGTAATCGCCATATTGATGGATGCATGTTCTGAAGGGTTTATCTTGAAGGCAATGTCCGAGAGGTCATTACCAGGCATTCCGACACCCAGCAGCATGATCGGAAGGGATCTGCCAAGTACGGATTCAATGATGGTTTGATACCACTCATAAATATGAAAACCGCGTTGATCTTCCTCATCCTCTGGTGTAAAGTACGGGCGTGCTCCAGCCCAGCGTTCGGGACCGCCTGAACCATAGGATAATGGCTTGCCATGCGTCCAGGCATAGGCCGCAATTACCAGCGTATCAAGTAGTTTGGTCTTTTGCCTGCGTACGATCGATTGCATGATGGATTGTAGAAAGGTTGTATCCCAATAGCTCCCGCCCGGTTCGAGCGGAGGAAAGACCGGAACCATACCCAGTTGAGTGGCACTTTCAGCCAGGGGCAGGTAAATATCCAGGAATCGCTCGACCAGGTCTTCCTGTGCCCAGGTGGCTGAGGACCAGGTTTGATCGGTGTTGGGTCGGTCTGAGAGAATGACATACTTCACGCCCCATTTGGCGTAAGTGGAGAGCAGGGTGGGTAAATCCTTGTTTTTCTGTACTGAAGGGACTGGAAAATTAAAATGGAGGATTGGCTGGATGCCACCCGTAAGCAGACCGCGCACGAACACTTCGGGAATGGCACGATCGGCGGGAGCGGTCAATACCAGCCAGGCGGCGCCCAGTGATTGTAATTCAGGCAACCACGCCCGCAAATCCGACTCGCGGTAATGCTGTGTGTCAGAAAAATAATGGAACCCTAATCTATTCTGCTTTTGCGGCATCTGGTCAGACATGATTTTTTCAGCACTAAGTTCCTGTTTTGAATATCCTCACCTCGCTATGGTGCAAGAACGATGCCAAATAAAGTGGGACAACCTGCTATAATTTCAGCGATGATACTAATCTCCGGTGGTACTGGCTTTGTCAGCCGCGCACTGATCCGAAGACTGAATGAGCTGGGTCACTCGATCCGCATCCTGATACGGCCTGCCGAAAAAAGCCCGAGTTTGCCGGTAGGCATACCGGTCGAAGTAGCAGTGTGCAGTTTGAGCGATCCGCGCGGCTTGAGAGTTGCCATGAAGGGTGTTAAAACCGTATTCCACCTGGCTAGTTCGGAGAGTTCGGGGAATAAAGCTGACCTGATGAAAGTGGATATTCAGGGGACTGAGAATCTGGCGGGTGCTGCCCGAGATGCTGGAGTTGACCGGATCTATTATCTCAGTCATATTGGTGCCGACCGCGCATCCGCTTACCCGATGCTCAAGGCAAAGGGAATTGCAGAGACACACATCCGTAATTCAGGATTGGATTACACCATTTTTAGGACAGGATTGTTATATGGGATCGGGGATCATTTAACCACCGGGTTGGCAAGGCTGCTTAACGGTATGCCGCTGGTTTTTCTTTTGCCTGGCGGGGGTCAGACCCTCATTCAACCCCTGTGGATTGAAGATCTTATAACGTGCATTTTGTGGTCACTGGACGATGAAAAAACTCGCGGACAGACGTATATACTGGGAGGTCCTGAGTTTCTCTCGTTTCGGCGGGTGGTTGAAATCATCATTAGAAAGATCGGCATCCATCGCTGGTTGGTCCCCATCATGCCGGCCTACTTGCGTGCGTTGACTGTCATATTTGAGCAATCTTTTCAGGCTTTTCCGGTTTCGGTTTTCTGGTTGGATTATCTCGCAGCAGATCGAACAACTGCCATCGACTCGGTTGCCCGCAATTTTGGGCTGCTACCGTCATTATTTGAATCCCGCCTGGATTATTTGAGCGGTGAAAACTGGCGTGGCAACCTCTATCAATTGCTTTTCAAACGGATGCGGGGGTAGATCCAGCCAGCTGCTCGATCAATTGCTTTACCTGGCAGTTTGACTTCTTTTCTGCCTGTTGGATCTGTTTAATAGCTGTATGAATTGTGATCATGCGTTCGACCAGACCGGCTTCAGAGCTATCTGGAGTGATGACAGCCAATACAGATGTAATCGCCAGCCACCAAATCAACCGTTTGAAGGCTTCCTGGTCAAACCACAGGATGCCATTGTATGTGTTTACTTTCAAATACGAAGACAAATGGGGGTCTTGAAAGACCCAGGTAAAGAGCTCAACCATCGACTGTGATTTGGTCTTGGCACGCCAGCTTTGTAATGCGAGCATGCCGAGGACGAGGTTATGTAGTAAACGTGCATTTTCATCTTTTAGACCACAGTTGCGAAAAGAGGTAATTAATTCCTGTGAGAGGTGCAGGTCATCAAGGAACCTAATACCTTGATAAGGATGGTTGGCTGAATCATTGACTTCAGCCAGCGGGGCGAGATAAACCCAGTGGAATAAACCCATCCAGTCACCATACTCATCCAGGGGCAAGCTGGATAGATACTTTAACGCTGGTATAAATTGTCTGGCGGTCGGGATGGCGTGGGTCTTTGACAATGTTGGCAGGCTTAATATTATCCCTATGCGTTTGATGACCTCCTCGACTTTTTGGTTAATGTTGGCGATTCCACCAGACCGTTGAGCGGCGGCATTCAGGAAGGATAGATAATCCTGGCGGATGGTGTTCGCCTGCTCGGGCGAAAGGTATCCTGTACCTCTTCCCGCTCGAGCATTCAACAGTCTTTGCAGCACATCCGTGTTTGAAATGGATCTGTAGGGATTTAATACCGGAAGCAACACCAGCTCGCCTAACGCATCATCAATGCTCGAAACGCCTTTACCACCCAGATATGCTTCGAGCCGGGCATAATCATGTTGATTGTTTGAGGTCACTTCTCTGAAAGACAGTAAAACCTGGTTTTGATATGCACCCAATTCGAAGTGAAGACCCTGTTTATGAATACTCTGGCAGTTTCGGATATATTCCAAATTGGAATTCTGATCACGAAATATGACATAAGAATTCGCGCGATGACCCAATCCCAATCCCAATCCCACATCAGTATGGACAAGCCGTTTCGAAGAGCCACTTTTTCGAGTGTAACTCGCTGAACGTTTGATCCAGCCGCTGGCGTGATGGAAGCGATTGTTGTAAAGCACCAGACTGTGCTCACCGTCAGCCTGGTTGGAATAGGCGAAGACATCCTCATTCACCTGGCCGGTATCCATGTAGAAATCATAAAGCAGGAAATGGTCAACCTCAGAATACAGATAGCGGCGATGCAACAGAGGGGATATCTCTCTGCGATGCCGGTCAACTAAAGAGTCATCAACCCCCTCATCCATTAAAGAACGCCGGTATTCCATGCCGTATTTTTCGGCGAAACCTTCGATCTGTCCATGCCCAAACATTGGCAGGCCGGGCATGGTTGCCATTAGCGTGCAAATGCCGAAATATTTATCCCCTTTTCCAAATTGTTCGATGGCAGTTTTCTCATCAGGATTATTCATGAAGTTGACGTAACGCTTGAGGATCTGGGGATCGAACTCAAGTGTGTTCTTAATGACCAGGCGGTAACTGGCGTTTTCTTCATCGCGCAGCATGTTCATGAAGGCACTGTTATAGACGCGATGCATACCGAGCGTGCGGACAAAGAAACCTTCCATCATCCAGAATGCTTCTGCCAGCAGGAGTGTATCCGGGGCTTCACGGGCGACCCGCTCGACCACTTCACGCCAGAACTCCTGTGGCATGAGACGGTCGAAGTTGGATTTTGACATGCCAAACTCAGCCCGGGTGGGGATGGCACCACCGCTGCCTGGTTCTGGGAACCATAGTCTTTGAAAATGTTTCTTGGCCAGCGTCATGGCAGCATCAAACCGTATGATGGGGAAGTGGCGGGCAACGGAAAGGATGGTTTGTATAACCACCTCGCGCACCTGCGGGTTCAAATAATTTAATTGAGCGGTGTCATTCCATGGCATATTGGTACCATCATTGCCATGATAGAGGTACTGCTCGCGTCCGCTGGATCGGTCAATCCGCTTAAAGACAACTGATGCATCGTTCCTTGTGTAATAGTGATCTTCCAGAAAAAGACCAGCCCGCCCATCTGTTGACAGGTCAGGCCCGTTGAAAGTGTAACTCGGGAAGGGGCTGTGTTCGAGCGATAAAAACCAGTCGGGATGCTCGATCACCCAGCTTGAGTCGATGCCCATATGATTGGGTACCATATCGCTAGCCAGGCGGATGCCGTATCGGGCTGCCATGTCGCGTAGTGCCTGGTAGGCAGGATCGCCGCCCAGGTCGCCGGCGATGGCATAATCTGCCAATGAATAGGCGGATGCCACTGCGTCGGGATTACCGCAAAGCTGTTTGATGCGTTGCGAGGCTCGGCTGCGTTCCCACAATCCGATCAGCCACAATCCATTCATGCCAAGACGTACTAAAAGTTCCAACTCCTCGTCGGGGATTTGATCCAGCCGGTTGATCTGTCGTTGGTACTTGCGAGATAATTGATCCAACCAGACGTAGGTATTCTTTGCGATCAGAACACAATTCGGCATCCAATCGCTATCCCGGCTGAACATCTCAGATTCGGCATCCATTTGACCGAATTGATAGACCAGACTGGGTCCGGGACCACCGGGAATGAAGGCTTTTTCCTGTTCGCTAAGAAAATCCAGACTGCCAAGCAGGCGCTGCAGGTAACCGCCCAGCAGCGCTGCCCAATGAGTGCGAATAAACTCAAGTTGTCCTTGCAGGGATTGGGGTGCGGCGACAGCCGGAGCGCGCAACATGGCAATCAGGTTTTGATGGTCAGGACCAAAAAATGGTTGTTTATCAAAGAATGTAAAGAAGTTATCGATCAGGATGAGATAGGGAGTTTCCTTCCTCAGCCCGGAAGCATCGAAAAGTTCATTGTAGGGTGAGAATGCCGGGTTAACATTTGCCAGCCAGAGGAGCAATATCTCTTCGAGAATGATTTCCCGGTTTGTCCGGTCACCGCTTATACCTTTCAGGTATGCATTAACCTCCACAATACCGCGATAAACCGGAACAGACGGGAACTCAATGATAAAACGGGTTAAGACCTTGTCGAGTTCCTCCTGCCCCATCTGATTGGAAAGGAAGCGTAAAGCTTTCTGAGTTATCTGTGGGTCGATCTGCTGTCTGTATAACTCAACAACGAGGTGCAGGATCTCATCGATCATCCCCATTGCATTGATATCTCCGGCTTTCATTTCCCTGGTTGGGGAGTTTGCCCGGTCTTTATGCAGGTTCATTTGATAGGCAAATTGCCTGACAGCCGGGAAATTCGCCAGAATGACATTGCCGGAAAACGAAAAGAGGTCCTCGTCAAAGTGATATAGATCACGTGCAGCTCGGGAGATATGGAACTCCATCATGGAACCTCTGTTTGTCAATAAAAGTATGTAGTTATTTAACCATCAATGGAGATTATAGCATTCCACGGCGAGTGTATCAGGATAGCTGATGCAATGCGTAATATTTTCCCCTCTGACCTTCTATTTCGACATCCTGGTTAATTAATCGTAATGCTGTCAGACCGTCCAATGCAGGTGAGGTTTGATCGACCTTCCATTGAAATAGCCGTTGAATTTCATGGGTAGTTGCTGCTCCGACCGACTTGAAGTACCACGTCAGGATCTGAGCCCTGGCATCATTCTGATGGATGGACCGGGCTTGTTCCGCCAGGTCCGGATAAAAATGGGAGACCGTATCATACAGATAGGAGTAATGCCAACCGCCGGCATCGGTTGTTCCCACAGGCAGTACTTTAAAATCCGCCATCAGTTGATCGAGCGCTTTATTAAAACGAGTTTCACTATCAGGGCTGGAAAGACGTGCAGCTTTGCGCAGCGCAATCGTGTCGAGCGGTCCACGATCCAAGAGTACTTCATAAACCCGTCTGGCTTCCTGGGTCAGACGACCTTCCTGATACTGAATGAGGTAATCTTCTTCGGGTGAACCGTAATTTTCAGAAAGTGCATAAAAATACGGCAGTAGTGAATTTGAAAGGAATGTCCCGCGTCGCTTCAGAATTTTTGCATAGTACCAGTGACGTTTCCCCAACAAGCTGTCCTTCCAACCCCAGGTGACGTGCCCTGGATCGTCATGTTCATTCGCCACAGGCCGGTCACCGGCTGCTGCTACCCAAAGGCTGGGAAGTTGTATCCCTCTGACAGGCCAGAAAAAAATAAACCCGCGCTCATTGACAAATTCAATCGCCTGATCGGGTGTTTTTAATCGCTTAACAGGAGATAGACGATATGTGTTATGGCGAAATTGGGAGAGCTTTTTTTGTGAAAGCACTTGCATCGCAGGTGAATCCTGAAGTGAAATTTTACTCCAGGGATACCGCTTAAATCAAGCACGCCGCAGAATATGCGTAACGATGTTGGATCCGCTACCGCCGATGTTTTGCGCCATGCCAAACCTTGCGTCAGGCACTTGGTTTAGTCCAGCCTCACCACGCAGTTGCTGTACGACCTCGACCAGCTGGTACATACCGGTAGCACCCACCGGATGCCCGCGTGCTTTCAAGCCGCCCATCGTGGCAACCGGAATTCTGCCGTTCACTGAAATATCATTATTAAGAGCAGCTCGTGGACCCTTGCCGCGTTCACAGAATCCACTGGCTTCCAGCGATAATGCGCACATGATGGTGAAGGCATCATGATATTCAAATAGATCGATATCTGACGGACCTGTACCAGCCTGCCCATAGGCGCTTTTTACCGATTTTACGGCTGCACTCAACCAGATGGGATCACGACGATCGTGAGCAGCGATGGTATCTGTTGCCGAGCCTGAACCGGCCACAAGGACCTTTGAATGAGCCATCGTGTTAACCGCATCTGCGGGGACCAGCACGACCGCCGCGGCACCATCCCCCATGGGAGAGGCATCCATGACATTAATCGGATCCGCGATCATCGTACCTTGTTCATAGCTTTCAAGTGTGAGTGTGTTGTGAAAGCGTGCAAAGGGGTTGTTCTTTGCGTTGGAATGGGCATTTATTGAAAATTGAGCAAAGTCTTTATGCTGCCAGCCATATTCCAGCATGTAGCGTCTCATGATCAATGCATTCAAGGCGACAAAGGACACGCCTTGATCCACCTCCCAATCGGCGTCCGCAGCTGTCGCCAGTGCAGCCGTGATTTCAGCAGCGGGTGAATCCGTCATCTTCTCAACGCCGACGACTACCGCGCTTTCCACTTCGCCGGAAGCTATCGCCATCAAACCTGTTCTGAATGCGGCGGCGCCGGAGGAGCAGGCAGATTCAATGCGATAAGCTTCAGCCTGATGTAAACCAACCCAATCGGCAACATAAGCTCCCAAGTGTTGTTGGTGATTGGCGGTGGAAGACATCATATTGCCGATATACAGAGCCTCTGCGCTGTCTCGCTGCGCATCCCTCAAGGCAGCCAGCACTGCTTCACCCGCCAGGTCTCGCAGGGATAGATCCCAATGTTCATCTATTTTTGTCTGACCGATCCCGATCACAGCAACTTCACGCATACCTGTATCCTTTTTGTTGATTGATGTGAGTATTATATGGAACTTAGCTATCAGATGCTATCAGGTCTTGTTAATATTTTAGCAAGGTATATAATCAACTTTATCTGAAGAGATCAACGATGAATGTAGATCCAAAGAAATTATTATTATTTTGTTTAATAGCTATAACAATGGTAATCGCAGGGTTCCTGGTGACCGGGTGTAGGTCCGCTCTGACACCTCAAACGGCAATGTCAACAAATGCTGATCTAAACTCAAATGTATCCATAAATCCGACAATATATTGGGGGGACTCAGTACCCGATGATCTTATATCCAATATTCCAAGGCTGGATAGCATAAATTGGGTCAATGACCAGGAGGCAGCTACTTTTATTATCCATGGAATTGATGATGGTCGCGTGGGTGATACCGATTACCAGCAGTCCATGCGCATTTATGCCCTGGTTGCGCCGTTTCCAACCATTATTGACGATGTTTCTGCAGAAGCTCTTCAAGAGTTTTGGCAGGGTCAGACAGCTCCAGAACTTGTATTTACAACTCTTACCATGAGTGAAGATACTCTGGAGGTAATTTCCAATGTCTGGGGAAAGCCTTCTGATGGGATAATTCAGACACTTTCAACCGGTGAAACCCTGGAGACTTGGCAGGAAATGGCCACTTGGGCGATTATTCCCTTTGAAGAACTTACGTCGCGATGGAAGGTCATCAGTATTGATGGAATTTCACCGTTAAATCCAGATGAGCCTTTAAACAGTTATCCTCTGGCAATAACCTATTATTTAAGCGGTAAACCGGGCAGCGAAGCAATCTGGGAGAATTACTCATCGAAACTCCAACTGGCTGGGAGTAATCGCGATACCGCGAAAATGACCAGTGTCATCATGACCGGTGTTACTGCTCTGGTTCGTGCAACTGCCGATAAGATGGAAATTAATGGAATAAACTATCCGGCTCAGGATATCGGCGATTGGCTTCGGAAAGCTGACATCACCCATATAAATAACGAGATAAGCTTCATTGATGGCTGCCCGCCACCAAATCCGGTTTCGACTTCCCTGATGTTTTGTAGTGATCCCCGGTATATCGGTCTGCTGGAGGATGTCGGAGTGGATGTTGTTGAACTAACTGGCAATCATCTGAATGACTGGAAAACGGACGCTGTCGGTCTTACGTTGGATATGTATCGTGAACGTGGATGGCAGTATTTTGGAGGCGGTCGCAATCTGGAGGACAGCCGCAAGCCGGCACTGTTTGAGCAGAACGGCAACCGGATTGCTTTTATTGGCTGCAATGCTCCAGGTCCTGTTTTCGATTGGGCGACCGAGGAACGGGGGGGTGCAGCGTCGTGTGATGACTATGTCTGGATCATCGATGCGATACGCGCTTTAAAGGCAGAGGGATATCAGGTTGTGGTTACTGTACAATACTATGAAAACTATTCCTACTATGCAGGTGAATTACAGCAAAATGCCTTCCGCCCATTGGCGGATGCAGGCGCGGTTGTTGTGCAAGGCAGCCAGGCCCATACACCCAAAGTGATGGAGTTCCGGCAGGATGCCTTTATTCATTACGGCCTGGGTAATTTATTTTTTGACCAGATGAATGTTTATGACAATGGTAAACGGATCGATTCCACACGCCAGGAATTCATCGACCGGTATACCTTTTATGATAACCACCTGATCAGCATCGAGCTGTTAACTGCCATGCTGGAAGACTATTCAAGACCAAGACCGATGACACTTGATGAAAGACAAGCACTCCTGGAAGCGGTTTTTTCGATTGGCGTTTGGAAATGAGGAGAAGATTCTATGAAATGGTTTGACATTACCGTGGAAGTATCTGCGACGTTGCCGATCTGGCCGGGGGATCCGAGAGTGTGTATTGAAAGGATACAAAAGCTGGAAGATGGGGCGAATGTCAACGTATCCCAAATGGATATGGGTCTACACACCGGGACGCATGTGGACGCGCCATACCACTTTTTAACCGACGGTGCCAAGCTCTCGGAGGTGCCATTGGAGCATTTCTTTGGACCGGTCACGGTCATTGAAATACCGGGAAATGTCGATGTCATTAATGCCGATGTGCTTGGCAATATTGACCATTCATATTTTACCGAACGGATACTATTTAAAACACGTAACTCTGGCTTTTGGTCAGAGACATCAGTGCATTTTCACAACGATTTTGTCGGCATCGATCTGACCGGCGCTGAGTTTCTTGTCGACAGGGGAGTGCATCTGGTGGGAATTGATTATCTCTCGATCGCCCCATTTGGAAACAGCAAACCGACTCACGTAACACTGCTTAAAGCCGGCGTGGCGATAGTCGAGGGGCTTAACCTGTCAGCCGTCCATCCGGGGACTTACGAGCTTTATTGCCTGCCACTAAAACTGGGAAATGCCGAAGCGGCACCGGCACGTGCCATTTTGATCGAGGATTGATCAACGCGGGGTTAATAGTGTAAATCCACCGTCAACCACGATGGTTTGTCCGCGGATCATCGTGGCATCCGGCGAGCAGAGAAATGCAACCACTCCGGCGACATCCGCAGGCGTGGCAAGCCTTCCGACCGGGGTTGTTTGTGCGGTGCGCTCCATCAAGTTACTTTCTGACATTACTGAAAAATGTTTCAAAGCATCGGTTGACACCATTCCAGGCGATACCGCGTTCACAGAGATATTCATGGGTGCAAGCTCGACCGCCAGATATCGTACCAAAGCATCTAAAGCGGCTTTGCTGGCACCGACCGAGATGTATTCGGGCAGGACCCGGTAAGCCCCGGGGCTGCTGATCGCAACAATGGCGCCACCACCACGCTTTTCCATCAACGGCACAGCCTTCTGTGTGGCAAACAGGAAAGAGCGCGCATTCACGTTCATCGTACCCTCCCAGCCATTGGGCTTTTGAGCCATGGCAGGCCGGTTGTAACCGATGGCGGCGTTGCTGATGAAGAAATCCAATTCTCCGAATTCTGCCGTGATGGATTCAAACAAACGGTCGATATCCTCCAGTTTTCCGACATTGGCGCGAAATAGAAGTGCCCGTCTGCCGAGAGCCGTAACCTGATCGAAGACCTCATGGGCAGGTTGTTCATTACGTACAAAGTTCACAATCACGTTGGCGCCCAATTTGGCGAAATGAAGTGCGATGGCGCGCCCGATACCCCGCCCGGCACCGGTGACTAAAACGGTTTTATCCCGAAATGGCATGTTTGACACTAAATATCTCTTTTCAGGAGTTGGGTCACCAGCGTCTCGAGGTTTTGGCAGGCAAGCGGGCTGTTATGGAAAGCCTGGTGGAGCGCATCCAACGAGGAGTGGGTATACGCTTCAACTTTCTCTTTCGCATAGACATATGTCCCTGTCTGCTTGAATAATTCCATCAAGCGAGCGATGGCTTTAGGAGAGGTATGGTCAGCCTGCCAGGTGGCATTAAATTCGGACGAAATGGCCAACGCATGAATGACTGGCAGGGACTTCTTTCCACAAACCAGGTCTGAGTCAGCTGGTTTCCCAGTCTTTGCCTGGTCACCCCAAATGCCAAGAATGTCATCCTGGATCTGGAATGCCAGACCGAGATCGATGCCAAATCGTTCAAGCAGTGTCTGCTCTTTCACTGGCATGCTACCCAATAGGGCTCCCATTTTTGCACAACAACCGAGCAGGGCGGCTGTTTTACCAGAACTCATTGTCAGGTATTCAGTTTCTGTCACCAGCTCCTGGTCTTCAAAACGCATATCAAGATGTTGACCTTCCGTGAGTTTCAGACATGCCTGACTAAAGGTTTCAACCATCTGGTTTACAATTGCCTCGGCATATAGACTGCGGGCATTCAACAATGCCAGATATGCCAGCGTGAACATCGAATCGCCGGTGTTGATCGCCTGAGGGATACCCCAGCGCACCCAGAGTGTGTCTCTGCCATGCCTTATTTTCGATTGGTCCTGGATGTCGTCATGGATGAGCGAAAAGTTATGCAGGTACTCGACAGCAACGGCTGCCGGCAAGGCATGCACCCAGTCCTTCCCGCAGGCATCCACCACCAACAGGATAAGGACAGGACGGATTCGTTTGCCCTGTACAATTTTTCCGGCGTTCTGCTCCTCCCAACCCATGTGATAGGCGATCATTTTACGCAATTCATCAGGTGCATTCGCAAGGGATTGAGCCCAATGTTCCCGCAAAGCATCCTCGATTACTGGTAAGAACCTGGTTTGAACGGGATCAGCCATTATTTTCACGCACGGGGATTACTTCGATAATTTTGGTTTTCGAAAGGGCTTTGAGATTTCGTGCTCCAGCCGCGAACATGGCAATTTTCAATTGCTGTTTAACTTCGTCGACAGCCTGGATGGCTGTATCCAGCGACTGCGTGGCTGCCTTCAGGAAGGGACCTGCGATACCGCCTGCCGTCGCGCCCAGGGCAATGCATTTGGCAATATCGATCCCATCTCTAAGACCACCGGATGCCAGGATGGTTAATCGTGGCAGTTGTTGTTTGACCATACGAATGGACTGGGCAGTTGGTATACCCCAACCACGAAACACCGAGGCAATGTTAGCCAGATGGGTATCCTCCCATCGGTGCAACTCCACTTGAGACCAGGAGGTACCGCCGGCACCTGCCACATCAATGGCAGTCACACCGGCATTGACAAGCTGCCTGGCGACAGCAGCCGAGATACCCCATCCCACTTCCTTGATAACTACCGGGACCGAAAGCTTCCGGCAAACGTTTTCGATCTTTCTGAGAAGTCCTGAAAAGTCTGTTTCACCTTCAGGCTGCAATGCTTCCTGCAGCGGATTCAGGTGAAGGATCAACGCATCAGCGTTGCACTCCTTTACTGCCCGTAAGCAATGCTCGCTTGTGTATCCATAATTCAGTTGAATGGCTCCCAGATTGGCGAAGAGCAGAATGTCCGGAGCAACCCGTCTGACCTGATAGGTGGCGGTTACCTCCGGATGGTCGAGTGCCGCTCGAAAGGAGCCCAACCCCATGGCTACCCGGCTGGTTTGGGCGGTTTCTGCCAGAATGAGGTTCAGCCTGCCTGCGGCTGGAGTACCCCCGGTCATGGAGGATATGATAATGGGGGCTGAGAGTTTGCGCCCAAAAAGCGACAAATTGGTTTCCACTTTATCGAGTGCCATCTCAGGCAATGCCTGATGAACCAGACCAATTCGTTCCAATCCGGTGGTGATGCTCGATTGGACATCCTGTTGCAGGTTGATCTTCAGATGATCTGCCTTGCGTGTCTTTATCCGGGAAACTTTTTTCATTTTATCGTGTTTATAGTAACGGATTTACAAATTGTATCCGATTTTTAAGCCTTGACAGAAGACAGGCGACCATTACAATACATATAATACCAAAAATACTGGAGGACTGCATGGCAAGCACTTTTGACGATGTCAAAGCGGTAATAATGGATGTTCTGAAAATCGATGGCAAAGGGATAAAAACGGAAACCCGCTTCATCGAGGATTTGAAAGCCGATTCGATGGACCAATTCTTCCTGATCGATGGTTTTTGCGAAAAATTTGACCTGACCATCTCCGACGAGGATGCCCGCACTATTAAATCCGTTGAGGATGTGGTCAAATTTGTAGATTCGCATAAAAAGTAAGCGTACAGGTGACTGGTCTTCCAAGAGCTGACCGGAATACCAACTATAAATATGAGCGCGTGGGTATCCATTGCTAGGGGAGCTCATGCGCTCGCAGCTTGCATGACTCGAAAGCTGAGCCGGGTTGAAATAAGGACGTGATGATGGATTTGGTGATGCGTCAAAGATTATTGGTAGGAATACCCGGTAGCGCACATTTTGCTGGTAGTAAGGCGTGTCATGAAGGTGCACAAATATCTGAAAAAAAGGAGAATGTGCTATGTCACAAGATAGGACACGTAAAATAGTAATAGCAGGAGTGATGGCCGCCGTATCCATCCTGCTGGGTGTGACCCGCTGGGGATTTATCCCCTGGTTTGCCGGTGTTTCGTTGACCATCATGCATGTGCCAGTTATTATCGGTGCCATTCTGGAAGGACCCATTGTAGGTCTGGTGATCGGACTGATCTTTGGTCTGTTCAGCATGATCCAGGCTGCGGTGGCTCCAAACGGGCCTGGTGATGTAATCTTCACCAATCCCCTGATCTCAATCTTACCCCGACTTTTTATCGGCCCGGTGGCCTGGCTGGTCTGGAGTGCCCTGAAACGCTGGAAAGTAGCGGGATTGATCGCCACCGGTCTGGCAGGCAGCCTCACCAACTCGGTACTGGTGCTTGGTATGATCGGACTATTGGGGTTATATCCCTGGCAGGTAATTGGCGCAGTCTTCGTAGCCAACAGTCTGCCAGAAATGGCAGTATCTGCCATCATTGTGCTATTTGTAGTGGCTGCCTGGTGGCGGATCCGGGTAGGGAAAAAAGAGGGTTCCAATCTATAGCGGGATAACCAGGATCACCGCGGATATCCCCACAGATATCAGAACAACAAGAGCGTCAATCCATCCAAACCGGTAATGTACCAGGATTGAACGCTCTTTCTGGTTGCCATAACCACGCGCATCCATCGCCAGCGCCATATTTTCCGCCCGCCTCAGAGAGGTGAGAAATAGCGGTAAAAGCAACGGGATGAATAGTCGCACCCTGCTCAACGGGCTGCCGCTACCTTTCTGCCAGGCGGCACCGCGGGAAGCCTGTGCCTTGGCAATTCGTTCCGCGACTTGAGCCAGCAGGGGAATGAAACGCAGGGATACCTGAATGACAACAACCAGGTCATGAACTGGAAGGTGGAGCCATTTCAGGGGAGTCAACAGGCTTTCCAACCCGTGAGTGATCTCGGAAGTGGAAAGTGTCTGGCTCGCAATGGTCAAACCCAAAATCAAGGCGATGAAGCGGATCAGGAGCATGGCACCGGTCAACAAGTCTGATGTGGCGATCACGTTGGTGCCGATCTGGAACAGCCGGGCGCCTTCATCCGGTCGGGGGTTAAAGAACACCTGAAGGATTGCCAGGATAAACAGGAACGGGAGTGGGGAGAGCAATCCACGCAAAGCAAAACGCAGTGGAAAACGCAAGGCGATCATGCTGATGAGGATCACAGTCAACCCAATCAGCAGACCGATCAGATTACGCGAAAGGGTCAGTGCGGCGAGGATCAAACCGAATGCTAGAATGCGTGCCCGGCAATCGATGCGTTCGAGCGGGGTGTCCAGCGACAGGTACTGGCCGAAGGGCAGGTTTCTAAGAAATTCAAAATCGTTCATACCGCCCCTTCCATACAGGCTTTGACAGCAGCCAGTAATTGCTGCTCCTGATAGATCTCCGGTGGCAATGGCCACCCGTGCGAACGCATGTGCTCTGCAACTTTTGGAACAAGCGGAGCAATCAGATCGGCCTTCTCCATTAAACCAGGATCTGCGAAAATATCAGTGGCATTGCCGGTGGCAGCGACGCGACCGGACTGCATCAGGCTTACATGAGACGCGATCTCAGTAATCTCATCAATGTTGTGTGATGAGAGGATCAGGGTCAGCCCATTACGCACCATACGGTTGAGCACACCCAGCAGACCCCTGCGCGAGTGTGGATCAAGACCTGCCAGCGGTTCATCCAGCAACAGGATGCGGGGTGACAGTGCCAGGGCGGATGCCAGGGTTACTTTTTTACGCTCGCCGCCTGAAAGCCCCATGGTGATGCGATCTTTGTATTCATCAAAACCCAGTCCTACCAGTTCCATTGCCGTGCGCACGGTCTGACGCAGTTCAGTGCCTGAAACCCCGGCAAGACGCGGACCAAATGCGATCTCATCACCCACATATTGTTCGAAAAGCTGCATGTCTGGATTCTGGAATACCAGTCCGACCATCTTGCGTAGTGTCTGCATGTTGATGTCGGGATCGTTGAGGTTATACCGATCCACACGAACAGAGCCGGATTGAGGTCGATACAGACCATTGATATGTTGGAGCAGGGTTGATTTACCAGAACCGGTGGCGCCCAGTAGAGCATGTACGTCGCCCTCATTGACTGACAGATCCACACCTTTCAAGGATTGATGCGCGAGTGGTGTGCCTTGTAAATAGACATGCTTTAACCCGCGTACATCGATCAGCGATCTGGTTGATGACTTTTGTTTGAACGCCGGTTTAGTTAGAGCGTGAATGCTATTTCCTTTGAAACCGGGAAGGTGTTCCAAAAGCTCGTCTTCAGTGAGAGCTGTTTTTGGGATGACAGGTAACCATTTGGAAAGTCGCCGTGCAAGACTATTCGCCCGTGGAAGCTCTAGACCGAGTGCTTCCATCTTTTTTGGATTGGAGAATATTTCGTGGGGAGGCCCATCCAGGACGACCCGGCCGCCATCCATCACGATTACCCGTTCAGCCTGGACCGCTTCTTCCATGGCGTGGGTGATAAAGATAACGGTCAGGTCTTGCCGGTGCATCTCCTGGATCGACTGCATCACCGTCTGGCGTCCAAGTGGATCAAGCATGGCGGTTGTTTCATCAAAAATGATGCATTCCGGGCGCATGACCAGGACACCGGCCAGCGCCAGCCTCTGGATCTGACCTGATGACAGCAGGTGGGGCGGACGGTTGCGTTCTTTCCAAAGATTGTATTCATGTAACACTGCCCGGATGCGTTTGATCATCTCGTTGCGTGGGACGCCCATGTTTTCCAGCCCGAATGCCACTTCCTCCTCAACAACTGAGGCGATCATCTGATCTTCAGGATTTTGGAAAACCATCCCAACGGTTGACCGTATGGCTGGGATATTAGCATCGATGTCCGTATCGAGACCGTTGATCCACACTTTTCCATTGGTCGGCCGGTGAAGGGCATTAAAGTGTCTGGCGAGCGTTGTTTTACCGGAGCCGTTGGCACCGACCAACGCAACCAGTTCCCCTTTCTGTATCTCCAGGGTGACGCCCCTGATGGCCGTGACACGAGAACCATTTGGGGCAACATGGTCGAAATTCAACTGATCAACACGAATAAGTGGCTGCATGGAATTCAAGTTGTATGCATGAACCGGCTGTCTTCGAATAAATGCCTTGGGATGAAGGGATAAGTGGTGTCAGGCGATCAGATCAACGACTTCTTCAGGATGACGGGCGACTTTGACCCCCGCGTTTTCCAATGTCTGGATCTTGGAAGCAGCTGAACCGGAACTGCCTTCTATGATCGCACCTGCGTGTCCCATCCGTTTGCCGGGCGGGGAGATCCTGCCGGCAATGAAGGCAACCACCGGTTTTGTCATATTGTTGGTAATATACTCTGATGCCCTTTCTTCATCAGAACCGCCAATTTCGCCGATCAGAACGATCTTATCGGTATCGGGATCTTCTTCGTAGAGTGGCAACAGGTCAATAAAGCTGTTGCCGATGATCGGGTCGCCGCCGATGCCGACGCACGTGC
>Ga0209182_10000068_pt1 | contig 22539 bp, 20 predicted proteins | sample LakBais05cmmetaG_FD_185474 | JGI IMG/M metagenome (GOLD analysis project Ga0209182, IMG submission 185474) | Lake sediment microbial communities from Lake Baikal, Russia to study Microbial Dark Matter (Phase II) - Lake Baikal sediment 0-5 cm... | ecosystem: Environmental > Aquatic > Freshwater...
TCCCCCTCTACTGACCCCCCGCAACCCCCTATGTCTCCTGCGCTCCGTTCTCCCGCGTCAATCAAATTTTCTCTCAGTAAATCCGTGCAGGTATTTACTGGCATCGATATGCTTCTGCCTATTCTTTATCGTTCCGGTCATTGCGGACGCAGCGGTGGTTTATTGGGCGCCGTGGGTAACAAAAACCACGACAAATTCTGCGACCATCAACTGGCACGGAGCAGGCAATAAGGCGGGCGAAATCGAATACGCCACGTCGCGATACTACGACGAGCACAAGAAGTTCGACAACACCATATCATCTCCGACAAAGGCCGCATATCAACATGTAGAACTCACCGGCCTTGAACCGAACACCTCCTATGTCTACCGGGTGAAACCGGAAGGCAATGTGGACGTATTCAACAATCGCACGTTCCGGACGATGCCGGTGAGCGGTCCGTTTACTTTTATTGTCATCAGTGATTCCCAGGAAGGGCATAATTATACGGAGGCGATGCGGTTCAAGCTCGTGGCGGATGCTATAGCAAAAGAAACGGATGTGCTTTTTATCCTCCATGGCGGAGATTATGCCGGGCACGATTCTGAGGGGTTATGGACCAAATATTTCCAGGCAGCCGACGCGATGCTCGCCAAATTCCCCATCTTTACCACTATCGGAAACCATGAATATCATAATTCGGGAGGGGACACACCTACTGACGCCGATCAGTACCATTGGTCGTATGATATAGCCCCCGATGGGCACCTGAACCACTCCTTTGACTGCGCCGGCATTCGGTTTATCATTCTTGACAGCCCGGATCCTAATACTGGTGAAGATCCGCATACTTCCCTGGCCCTTGCCCTGAAACAGGCACCCTGGCTCGAGTCACTGCTCAACAGTAATATGCTGGGGACATTTACCATCCATCACCACCCCATCTGGGATTATTGGAGCCGCACGAATGATCCTAACCTTCAACCATGGGAAACCCTCTATCATGCGTACGGTATCAGCGCAAATTTCGCGGGCCATACCCATACATACCAGAGGTATTCGGTGAAGGGGATCCCCTATTTCATCGTCGGTAATGCCGGAGGCAGATTTGCAGACCTTACCAATGGTGACCCTCCGGAGTGGTATCAGTATGGACAAACAAGGCAGTTGGGATATCTAAAAGTCACCGTAGATCCGGCAAGTAACACGGCGACTGCACAGGAGATTTTCGTCGCCTCTGTACAAGAGGACGATTCCGACGAGACGCCTCAGCTCTATAACCCACCGGTCATTGCCGATTCTATTACATTTCCCCTTTCAAGGAAGGTGTCTGTGAGCGGATCTGGAGGATCTGGAGGATCTGGTGGCGACTGTTTCATTGCCACCGCGGCGTTCGGCTCATACTTTGATCCGCGCGTGAAGATCTTGAGAGACTTCAGAGACACGTTCCTCTTTACGAACCATGCCGGCCAGTCGTTCGTCAACTGGTACTACAAAGTATCTCCCCCCATGGCGGATTTCATACGGACCAGAGAAATCCTGAAAACGCTTGTGAGAATCCTTCTGCTCCCAACAGTGGGCTTTGCTTCCCTCTGCTTGACGGTTGGGGTGCTTCCGACGCTTCTCGGACTTCTCTTCTCTGTGGCCGTTATGTATTTTGGGATACGAAGGTTCTCTCGCTTTCGATATGACAACCCTGGGGAAATCGGCTCCTGCGCACAATCTGTGGCTGAAAATCGATAGGGGGAGCGATCCTGCCCAGAGATTCTACTGAGGAGCCAAGAAACAAGAAACAGCGGACGAAAGGCTGTTCAGGTTGACTGATAAAGATCTCAGGAGGAGATCGGTGCCGTCAAAACGCACGAAAGGGAAAAGAGCATGGAGAGTACCAAGAAGACAGGTTCCGACGGACTAACACGACGACAGGTATTGAAGAATTCCGGGCTGGCCCTGGGCGGTCTCGCACTTGGCAATGCTATCGTTGGTTGCGGGACGGACCAGGCCCGCGCAGGGCAACAATGCGGCACAAACGGCTGCAACTACCCGGTGAACCCTGATACCACGGTGGAATATCTCTACCCGAACGGTCTCGCTCAGTTTACGCCGAACACACCGCTCGATTCCGATGAGATGCGGATCACATTTCTCGGGACAGCGTTCCCTCCCTCACGGCAGGCACAGCAGATGATGAGCATCTTCGTCGAGGTGGGCCCATGGGTCCCGGTCACAGGTGGACCCGGCAAAGCGACGGACTCTTTCGTCTTCGACTGCGGCGTCGGGTCGTATACCAATTACAACGCCATGGGGATTTCGCCAGTCAGAATGGACAAGATCTTCATATCCCATCTGCACGCCGACCACATGAGCGACCTGAGCGCAATCTACTGCTTCGGCCCCTCGGCAGACCGCAAGTGGCCCCTGTACGTCTGGGGACAAGGGCCTTCGGGCGTGCCAAACCCCAGCGGCTCCGGCCCGCTCTACTACGATGATGGCACCTTCGATTTCTGCGATAACCTCCGGAAAGCCATGCGGTGGCACTCGGAGAGCTTCAGCTTCCTCGCGACGAGCTACACCAATTACCCAATTCCCACCCGGCAGAGTTGGGGGCTGCCGTGCGATCCGGTCCCCGTCGGAGAGGATGCTGCGAACGACGGTTTTGCCATGGTCCCCATTGAGCTGGACTGGACGAAGTACGGCAAGGAGCCGGGAGACAACGTTGCCTACAACAACCCGACAACCGGTGTGAAGATCACCCATTTCCCGGTGATCCATTGTCGAAAAGGCTCCATGGGCTACAAGCTCGAGTGGAATGGCCTGACCATGATCTACACGAGTGACACTAGGCCAGAAAGCCGCTGCATCGACCAGGCCAAGAACGGAGGCAAGGGCGTGGACGTGTTCATCCACGAGATGATCCTTCCGCCGGAACTGTTGACCATGAAGAACTATCCGGGCTTAACCTCTCCGCCGCCGCCTGGTACGAATGCGAGCTTTGATAAAGCAGTCCAGAACACGACGAATATCGAAAACAGCTCCCACACTCCCCAGGGAGCCTTCGGGTACCTCCTCAGCCAAATCACGCCCCGTCCGCGGCTCACGGTCATCGCGCATTTCCCGGTGGCCGATGATACCGTCAGTTGCGCCATGAAGAGCGTCCAAGCACACTTCCCGCAAGGCGGCTACCCGGTATTCGGTCGTGATATCATCTGGTCGACGGATCTCATGGTGCTGAGAGTAAAGGCGAGCGGAATCACTCAGCAAATGGGCAAGGTCTCGGGGTACGCGTACAGCGCTCCCCAGGACTCGTCTGCCCCCCTGGGGACTCCGAAATACCACACCGCCGACGGGCAGAGTGATCCGACCGCCCAGCTCGACCAGACGACGCTGATATCGCCAGGCAACAACACCTACTGCGAGAGCGGGTATTGATACGGTGTGGAGGAACGAGAGCTGGTCTGGATCCCCCCGCAATACGGGACCGGACACAGGACGTCAGGACAAAACTGGGCAGGAGAAGCTAACCAGACATGGGAGGTTTCATGCTGTTTGTCCTGGTCGTCTTCAGCGTGTATCTGGGGATGAATTGGTATGTCCTGGCAAGGCTACTCCACCTGTTCGCGATCAACAGGACGGTCTGGTTCTATCTCGTGCTCATCCCCCTGGCCCTGTCGTTCATCGTTGCACTCGCTCTTGAGTCACGATTCGGCAACCAGCTCACCGGCGGATTTTTTGCCCTGGCGATGTTGTGGCTGGGGACGTGCGGGCTGCTGCTCTGGATCCTGCTGGCCCAGCAGATCCTGGCGCTGGTCATACCTCTCCCGCAGCGGGTGTGGGCGATCAGCGTTTGTGGCCTCGCCTGCGGTCTCGCGCTGTATGCCTTCGTCAATGCCCGCACGATCACCGTCCGCCACGAACAGATCCCGCGTCTTCCGCTCAAGATCGCGCACTTGTCGGACATTCACATCGGCTCAATCGGACCGTCGACCCTTGCCGACATCATCGCCAAGACCAATGACCTCAAGCCCGACGCGATTCTCATCACCGGCGACCTGTTCGACAACGCCAACCCCAACACCCGCGCGGTTGCTGCGCAATTGAAGAGGTTTGCTGCCCCGGTCCTGTTCACCTCCGGCAATCATGAAGACTATACCGGACATGACAACGTACGGCAGATGCTTGCGGCAACACAGATCCGCTGGCTGCACAATGAAACGATCGACTTCAACGGTATCCGGATCGTCGGCGTCGATAACAGCCGCGGCACGGAACTGCTGCAGTCCGTGCTCGGCCGGACGCCCCCGTCACCGGCGTATACGATTCTCATGCACCATCAGCCGACAGGATTCGACATCGCCGCCCATCGCGGCATTGGCCTCATGCTCTCCGGCCACGTGCATGACGGCCAGATCTGGCCGTTCAAGTACGTCGTGCGACTGTTCTATCCGTATCTCAAGGGCCTGCACGCGAATGGGGGTGCATTTCTGAATGTCTCGACCGGCACCGGCATCTGGGGCCCGCCGATGCGCCTCGGTTCCCACAGTGAGATCGTATTCCTTGAGCCAATGCGGTGAAGCGACACCTATTTTTGCTGATCGATGATCGCACAGTTGGTGTTGGGATGTCGGGATCCCTCGAACGCCGAGACTGATTGTGACAGCATACTCCGCTGGCGCCCAGGCGCCGCGTTCGTCATCGCGGTCTGGAGGCGAATCCAGCCGGAAACCCGTTGACTTGCCCCCTCCGCCGGGGTAGAAGAGGCCAGATCCTGGCATCAGTCCCTGCTGCTCTCGGAGGGGTCCCAATGCCCATGGCAACCCAGGCACGTCAGCGACAATCACCATCCCTACACCGTCTGCCCCGCCAACGGGACAGCGACTACGGTACGCGCCGGCGGGTGAGCGCTGAACATTCGGCGACGACGTTCTCGTTCTCAGGGGGGGGCAAGCCAATGGATCCCGTGAAGGAGTTGACCGCGTTCGACGCCAGGAAGAAGGTGTTCTCGCTGTTCGAGGAGTTCAAGAAATTCGCTTTCAAGGGGAATGTCGTAGATCTGGCGATCGGCGTGATCATCGGCGCCGCCTTCGGCGCGATCGTGAAGTCGCTTGTCGAAGACATCGTCATGCCGCTGATCGGCCTGATTCTGCCCGGCAACAAGGGGTACGAGGGCTGGGTATGGCAGGTGGGTGACAAGATCATTCCCTACGGCAAGTTCCTTGGGGCGGTGCTCAACTTCCTGATCGTCGCCTTCGTGCTTTACATCTTCATCGTCAAGTTCCTGGGCTGGATCATGAAGTCCCAGAAGGAAGAAGCCGCCGCCCCGCCCCCACCGACAAAGGATCAGGAACTCCTGATGGAGATCCGCGACCTGTTGAAACAAGGGCCCGCCGAACCAGCCGCTGCACCTGACCGCGGCGGCAGTTAGTGTTTTCGGTGTTCAATGCCTGAAATTGAGGAGCGGATATGAAAAAGCACCTCGCGATGCTCTTCACCCTTTCCTTCTTCTGCATCATTTTCCTGTTCCTGTGCGGAGGCCCCGTCATGGCGGCACCGCAAACCGAGACCGAGGATGAGACCGGGGACGAGACCGACACTTCCTCTGTTTCGGGGTATGGATTCACGGTGGAGAGGGGGACCCTCAGCATGCCGGACGGGGTCAAGCTGGCGGTTTCCTACTGGAGGCCCACGGCAAGAATATCGGGCGAAAAATTCCCGGTCTTCTTCGAGATGAACGGGTACCGGAAGGACGACCTGTGTTATCTGTCGTGGGACTATCCCGTCGGCGCCTATTTTGCCAAGCACGGATACGTGGTCGCGAAAGTGGATCTCCGCGGAACCGGCGACAGCGGCGGGGTGATTCCGGAAGCGGAATATTCCGAACAAGAGCTGTCCGACGGCGTGGAAATCATCAACCAACTCTCCAAGAAAGAGTGGTCGAACGGCAAGGTGGGGATGTACGGTCTCTCCTGGGGGGCGTTCAACTCCCTCATGGTCGCCAGGCGCAAACCGCCCGCCCTCAAAGCCATTCTGATCGCGCACGCCTCGGATGATCTCTACTATCAGGATGTCCATTTCATCGACGGCGTCATGCACACGGATGTCTGGGAAGCGATGATTGATACCTACAATGCCCTCCCGGACACGAAAGCGTATGCCCTTACACCGGAGTTTTTCGCCAACCGCTTCGACCGGACACCTTGGCATTACAAATGGAAGGAGAATCTTTCCGACGGCCCCTTCTGGCGCAAGGAGTCCGCGCGGTTCCAGCCCAGCGTGGAACTCCCCGTGTACATCTTTGGAGGCCTGCTTGACGGGTACCGTGACACCGTCGTGCGGTTGCTGAACTCGCCGAACAGACAGGTCAAAGCGGATCTCGGCCCCTGGAAGCACGATTGGCCGCATAACGGGACTCCGGGGCCCAACTACGAGTGGAGAAAGAAGGCGCTGCGCTGGTGGGACCATTGGCTGAAGGGGATCGACAACGGCATCATGGACGAACCGCGTTTCATGGTCTTCATGCGGGACGCTGTTCCGCCTTCAGAAGACCTCCAAACCATCCCAGGACAGTGGCGGTGCGGTGATTGGCCCATCGGGGGGAGCAAGGGGCGCCGGTTCTACCCGGGAGAAAGCCAGAAGCTGATCTCTTCCGCCCCGGGCGAAACCAAACCATACACCCTTGTCTACAAGGCCGGCGCCGGGACCAGCATCCACGGATGGTGGGGCGAGACGAGCGGAGACATGTCCTTTGACGATGAAAGCAGCCTGGTGTTCGATTCCGAACCCCTGAAGGAAGCCGTCGAGATCCTCGGCCTTCCAAAGGTCAACCTGACCGTTTCGGCGGACGCTCCGCTGTACCAATGGTCGGTCCGGCTGGAGGACGTCTGGCCGGACGGGAAGGTGTCGCTGGTCAGTGGAACTCTCATCAACCCTGCCGACCGGGAATCGCGTCTGAAGCCGACTCCGCTGGTCCCGGGCGAAAAGACCAAGCTTGCCGCCGAGATTCATTTTACGACCTGGCGCTTCAGACCGGGACACAAGATCCGCTTGTCCATCGGCAACGCCCAATTCCCCATGGCCTGGCCGACGCCTTACAAAGGCTCCACGAAACTCTATCCGGGGGCCGACACGAGCATCGAACTGCCCGTCGTCGAGAAGAACACCCTGACCGCCGCCTGCGATCTCCCCAAGCCCGAGCAGGAGAAATGGCCGCCCGACGCATCGTATTCGGAACAGAATGAGGGGAAAAGCACGAATATCGATTACAACCCGGAGACGGGCGCGGCGGTGTATTCCTGCGGAATCAATCAGAAGATGACAATCCGCGACACCAAGTACCACATGCAGGAAAAAAACACCTGGAAAGTGAACGACAAGGATCCGGCCCACGCGACTTACGAGGCGGTGACGAATTACGCCATCCAGCCGCCGGGTCGGGATCTACGCCTCATCGTGAAATTCCGCATGGCCTCGGACGAGAAGAACTTCAACCTGATCACAATCCGACAACTATTCGAAGCCAATGAGCTGGTCCGGGAAAAAAAGTGGGAAAAGACGATCCCGCGAAAGAACCAGTAGCTTCGTCGAGCGTTGGGACTGAAGGAGTGTTTGATGAAGATGAGAATGCTGGCAGCGATGTTCTGCTTGTTGTTATTCGGGATTGCCGATGCGAGCGAGAAGGGCGCTGACTCCAAGTACCAGCATCGCAACTACATTGCGACGAGGCAGTATTACGCCAAGCTGATCTCGGGCGCGGTGCCGAATGTCGCAGAGCTGAATCTGCTGATGAACATGCTGCCAAAAGGCGGCGACCTTCATCATCACTACTCCGGTGCGATCTATGCCGAGACGTATCTGGATTGGGTCAAGAAGCAAGACTACTGTGTTTACCATGAAAGTGACACGCAACTGAAGGTTGAGAAATATCGCATCGAGACCAGGCCTTTGGCGCAGCTTTCGGAAACGGCTAGGAAGATCTGCGTCGGCGCCGACGCTGCCCGAAGTGACAACGCTTTTTACCGCGAACTGCTCCAACGCTGGTCGAACAAGGACTACGACAACCATTTTCACGAGCAACCCGCACCGGATCAGCAGTTTTTCGATACCTTTGGCTTTTTCGCCCCGGTTTCCAACTACGCCTACCACGAAGGTCTGCAGTCGCTCAGAGAGCGCGCAATGGCCGAGAATGTCCAGTATCTGGAGACTATGTTGAAATCGTCTCCCGATGTCGACAACCCAGGGTTGGCCAAAATCATTAACGACTTGAACATGAACTCCACAGACGTCGAGATTCAAGAGGCCTTGACTGCCTTCTCTGACTTCATGGCCAACGACGTCGAGGCTAAGACGAGGATTTCCGACTACATCAAGAGTGTGGACGATGTTGCAGCGGGGATCGATACCGCCGATTTCAAGCTCCGATTTCAGGCCTATGTGTCTCGCAACAGTGCTCCGGCAAAGGTGTTTTCCGGCTTGTATTCAGCCTTCGCTGCAGATCAGGCCAGCAAGCTGATTGTTGGTGTCAACATTGTTGGGCCGGAGAACGGCTATGTCGCAATGCGTGACTACTCACTGCACATGCGGATGTTTCGTTTCTTGAAGCAGCGCTTTCCTGGCGTTAAACTGTCGCTCCACGCAGGGGAGCTAGTACTGGGTATGGTTCCCCCTGAGGGCTTGAAGAGCCATATACGTGAAGCCGTGCAGATCGCAGGCGCAGACCGCATCGGGCATGGCGTGGATGTCGCGAACGAGACCAATGCAGACGAACTGCTTGAAATGCTGAGGGCGCGCAAAGTTGCAATCGAAGTGAACCTGACGAGCAACTCTTTCATTCTGGGTGTAAAAAACGAGGCTCATCCGGTGCAAGTGTATCGATATCATGACGTACCATTCGTGATTTCTACCGACGACGCTGGAGTGTCGCGCAACAACTTGAGCAGCGAATACCTTCTATTTGTTAGCCGATACAAACCCTCCTACGAAGAGCTCAAAAAAGTTGCCTACAACAGCATTCGTTACTCTTTCTTGAGCGAGAAGGAAAAGATCGAAGAACTTCAGTCATTGGATCTACGCTTCGCCAGTTTCGAGGCAAGAGTGGCAAAGCTAGCGCGCTCTGTACGAGTAAATAGCACGAGTCAATAACGCCACCGGACACCATTACCGCATGAAGCTCTGCTGGACGCCCGAGAAGACCGCCGCATGCCTCGGCGAGATCATTCCGCTCACCGACATTCTCTTCAGCGGCCAGGGGGATGCGGAGTGGGTCTTCGGCCTGACCGGCGAGCCCGAGGCCGTGCCCGCTTCGGGGTCAAGACGGTGGTCCTCACCCTGGGGGTCGGCGACGCGTTCGCGGCGGGCGGGGTATTGACATGCGGGAAGGGCTCTGGTACAAGCGGATACGGTCTGACGAGAAACAATCGCACGAGAAAGCGACGCCATGATCGGACAGACGAAAATTCCCGGGGGACACTGACGCCCACCCTGTTTCGGGGTGGGCGTTCAGATTTCGACTTCGAGGATGGTGCGCCTCATTGTCCAGGGGGGGGAAGAGCGACTCGATGACCTAGGCCACACAGGAGGGAGGGGAACATGACAGAGCGTGAACGGAGTACCTACAAGGCCTTCGCCGAGGTCAAGGCAACACTCTCGCCCGCGGAAGAGCGCTTCGAGCGCTGGCGCAACACAGTGGGCCTGTTCCTCGGCCCGGCGGTCGCGCTGGTCATCTATCTGATTCCCATGCCGGGCATCAGCCCCAAGGCGCACGTGCTGGCGGCCATCCTGGGATGGATCGGGACGTGGTGGGTCACCGAGCCCATTCCGATCCCCATCAGTGCGCTGGTGGGCTCGGTCCTCTGCGTGCTCTTCGACGTGGCCAACGCGCGGGTGGCCTTTGCGCCGTTCGCCGACCCGACCATCTACCTGTTCCTCGGCAGCTTCATCCTGGCCGAGGGCATGGCCATCCACGGGCTGGACAAGCGCTTCGCCTACGGGATCATGTCCCTGAAGTGGGTGGGGAACAGCACGGCGCGCCTGCTGCTGGCCTACGGGGCCATCTCGGCCTTCATCTCGATGTGGATCAGCAACACCGCCACTACCGCGATGATGTTCCCCATCGGCCTGGGGATCATCTTGCGGTGGCCGACCTGGTCAAGGACACCAGCGGCAAAGACGTGGACCCGACGCGTTTGCGCTACGGCACGGGGATGATGTTGATGGCGGCCTACGCCGCCTCGGCGGGAGGGATCGGGACGCCGGTGGGGACGCCGCCGAACCTCATCGGCATCGCCATGATCGAGAAGTTCGCCAAGGTCAAGATCCCCTTCTTCCAGTGGATGCTCTTCGCCGTGCCCCTGCTCATCATCATGTTCGCCCTCCTGTTCACGCTCATGTACTGGCTGCACAAGCCGGAGGTCTCCCACGTGGAGGGGAGCCAGGAGTACGTCCAGAGGGAGCTGAAGAAGCTCGGTCCGTGGACGCAGGGCCAGAAGAACGCCCTCTTTGCGTTCCTGGTGACCGTGGTGCTCTGGATCATCCCGGGCTTCCTGGCGGTGGCCTACGGGACCGAGGCGAACGCCTACAAGTTCTACAGCGCGCGGATGCCGGAGGCGGTGGCGGCCCTCATCGGCGCGGGGCTGCTGTTCCTGCTGCCCACCGACTGGAAGAACCGCGAGTTCACGATCAACTGGAAGCAGGCCACCAAGATTGACTGGGGCACCTTGCTCCTGTTCGGGGGCGGCATCACGCTGGGCAACCTGATGTTCGAGACGAAGCTGGCCGAGGCGATCGGCAAGAGCCTGCTCCAGCTCAGCGGCGCGACCTCCATGTGGGGGATCACCTTCGCGGCCATCTTCATCGCCATCCTGGTCAGCGAGGCGACCTCGAACACGGCCGCGGCCAACATGGTGATCCCGGTCATCATCTCGCTCTCCATCGCCGCCAACGTCAACCCGGTGCCGCCGGCCATCGGGGCCACGCTGGGGGCGAGCTGGGGGTTCATGCTGCCCGTCTCGACACCGCCGAACGCCATCGTCTACGGCTCGGGCATGATCCCGATCACCAAGATGATCCGCGCCGGATTCATCTTCGACATCCTTGGCGGCCTCCTGCTGTGGGTCGGCCTCCGGATCTTGCTGCCTCTCGTCGGCCTGGCCTGAGCCGGCCCTTCCGTGCGCCCGTTCCCCGGTCTTACGGGCTGGGGAGCGGGCCCTACCCAGTCCGCGCCGCCGCCGGGGTCCGAAATCAGCGGCGGCCTGTGCTCGTGGGACATTTGCCGTTGACACCCGGCGGGGCCTTGGATAGCCTGCGCTCCACGCCTCCCGGCTCCTTTCGGTGATTCCCGGGTGGCCGCGTCGACCTATCGCCAGGAATCCCGCCGACGCAACGAGCCCAGGCGTCGTCGCCCGCTCCATGACCCGCCCCGCGCGTGGTCCTATGACCTGCTCTTTGACCTGCCTGTGCGCCTGCCTGCCCCGCCGGGGCGGTAGGCAGGTCGCACCTGTCTGCCGTCGCGTGGCGACAGGCAGGCGCAGACAGGCGACCTTCCCATCCTCGATCCGGCCTGCCTGCCGGCAGGTGCGCGCATAGCCGGGGCCGAGGGACCGGTCTGTCTCGTCTGATCTCCCCCTCCCTCAAAACCCGGAAGATTCCGCTTTCCCCGCCCCTCCTCCGGTGGTAGCGTTCCAGCCACCGTCGGGTTCCCCCTGGGTTGTTGTGCCCGGTTCCGGTGTGTTGGGGTCCCGCGCCGCGCCGGCTTGGTCGGTCCCGGCCGTGCCCGTTTCCAACTTCCTGAACGATTGAGGCGCGCGAGATCGCGAGATGCGTCGGCCGAGGCTGTGGGTGAATCTCTGGGCAAGACACAAGACGTTCGCTGAAGGAGTTGATCGGGCCTTTCTCTTTCCCCCGACAAAACGTCGGGAAGGGTAGGCCTATTTGCAGGAGGGGGAGCATGGTAATCGTAGAGCAACAAGATGACCGAAAAGTGAGTTTTGAGTTGTTGAAGAAGTTTGGCATGAAGTGGGCGGTGCTGGCCGCATTGGTCATCGACCTCGGGAGGCGAGGAGTCCGCGTCCCGTCTGATACGAATGATCAGCTCAAGCTGGCCCGGATGAAGATCATGTCCGGGTGCTTCTCGCCATGCGAGATCGGGTGCGCATTCGGCAAATTGGAGGGGCAACTCATTGCGGTCGGCTCGGCGCTTGGAGAGGACTACCTGCGGCCGTGGTCCGATCTGTTGGGCCAGGCCATGGAGGGGCGGATCGATCCTCGCCGGATTTCGGACATTCCGGCCCTCGAGCCAATTGCCAACGAATGCAACTGGCTGGCGTGTCGCTGCGGCGAGACGGCTACCCTCCCCGAAACCGTACGGCCTGAGGCGGGAAGTAGCTGTAGCTGAGGGCGGGGTTGGTGGTGCCACCCCTCCGGGAACGGGCGTTCAACCGGGCCGCCGGGGTCGGGGCGAACGATTTCCGGAGGAAGCGGGGGAACTGGGCGCAACGCCTCCGACGTGATCACCTTCCACAGCAACGGTTTCCATGATGGGGGACGCTGCTACTTCTGTCACCTTCCGCCGAAGCTGGACACGACGCCGGTGAGCCTCCGGAGCCCGCTCGATCCGCGCCGCGCGGCCTTGGGGGATGCCGACGCCCGTCGCGCGTGCGAAGCCCCCGAGGGCGTCGGGCGCGGCGAGGACCGCCCGGCTAGTGCGAGGCGGTGTAGCCCTGTCGCTCCACGAATTGCCCCAGGGTCCAGTAGGCATGGCCGCCGTACGCCAGCGGATTGGCCTTGCCCAGGTCGATCTGGCCCCGGGCGTCCAGGATCGCCTCGTCCACCTGCACCGCTACGACGGTCCCCAGGAACAGATCGTGGGTGCCGAGATGGAGGGTCTGCGTCACCTGGCACTCGATGGTGAGCGGGCACTCCTTGATCACCGCCGTGTGAATGACTTGCGTGGGGACGGGTGTCAGACCCATCGCCTTGAACTTGTCTTCCGCATGCCCCGACACCGTCCCGCACCAATCCACGACGCGGACCATCTCCGCCGTGGGGACGTTGACCGCGAACTCGCCGGACTCCTGCACCAGCGCGTGGGAATAGCGCGACGGGCGGATGCTGACGCCGATGATCGGCGGCTCGGAGCAGAGCGTCCCCACCCATGCCAGCGTGATGATGTTGGGCCTGTCCACGGGGCCGCAGGTGATCAGGCAGGGCGGGAGTGGGTAGAGGTACGTACCGGGCTGCTTCGCGATCTTGGCCATCGGTTGGGCTCCTTTCGGTTGGGAATCAGACGGTGGTTGCTTCTCAGGAAGTGACAGCTCTGTTCTGACCTTGCCCCATGACGCCGGGTGCCGTCTCTACTCCGGAAGGCGGGATCGGTTTCATCGCTCCGGCCAGTTGACCAGGGCCATCCCACCCGTCACCAGTCCACCCCCGACCAGCAGCTTGGCGGTGAAAGGCTCTTGGAGCAGCACGCCTCCCAGGAAGATGCCGAAGATCGGCGTGAAAAATGTGAACGCGGAGATATTACTCACAGGATAGACCTGGATCAACCAGAACCAGACCAGGTAGCTGGCAAAGGCCACGATGATGCCCTGGTAAGCCATGGAGGCGAGGACGACGGGGCCAAGACTCGAGATGGGGTGCGGCTCCAGGAAGAGACTCATCAGCGAGAGCTGCAGCGCCGAAAACCCAAGCTGATAGAAGAGCATCTGGGAAGGGGTCATGGAGGTCCGGACGACCCGCTTGAGATAGAGAGAGGTCGCCGCCCACAGGAACCCTCCTGTCAGGCTGAGACAGTCACCCAAGAGCTGGAGCCGCGTCGAGTATCCCAAGCTGTCCCAGAAGGTTGCAACCACCCCAATAAACGCCAGGACGAGACCGACGACCTTTCGCGTCGTGATCGGCTCGGCGGGCAGCAGCCAGTGTGCCCCCACGGCGACGAAGAGGGGGGCGGTGTAGAGAAGGATCACGGCGTGAGAGGCGGTCGTGTAGTTCAGGCCAAGGTAGACGAAAGCGAACTCGGTCCCAAAGAGAAGGCCGATAGCCAGACCGTGGAAGAGGGTTCGGTCCCGATGCACGAGGGGCATGCCGCGCAGTCGCGCCCAAAACGCCACCAGGGCGCACGCCACGATGGACCGAATGGCGGCCTGAAAGATAGGGCTCACCCCCCGATTGGCCGCCCTGATGGAGACCTGGCTCAGCCCCCAGAGGAAGCAGAGGCTCACCACTATCGCGATGGCCCGGCCATCCAGGGCCCGTTTCGAAGTGTGCAAAAAGTCACCCCCACCGGAGAATTCGGGTGACTATAGCCTGAATTGGGGCAGGAGGGAAGCGTCGATAGAGCAATCAGTGGCGGGATTCATGAAAGTCCCAGTCTGCAGAGTTCACCTACTGGGTGAATATTATGATTGAATCCTTCTTGAAATCTTCGGCAGAGAACTCCAGACCTGATCGTGGGCGATGGCTAGACGATGTCGGGGGAGTAGAAGGCGCGACGCTGGCGAAACTCCTCGCTGTCCGGGGGGTCGGTGGCTGGCGCCCGACGTGTGAGGTCCTCGTAGATCTCACGGCACAGGGGACCCACGGCGGCCTCCACGGCTGGGGTTAGCCCCTCGGCGATGGTGCAGGTGTCGCCGGCCTCGATGGCCAGAATCTCTACCTCCATCGGCATGCGGATGCCCATCCGCTCGGCCAACTGAAAGGCCACCCCAATGCTCACCTCGTGGGCATTGACGAGGCGGCTGCTTCCCGAGACATCGTCCAGGCTAAGCCGACGCACCCGACCCGGCTGAGGGTCCGGTAGCGTCAGGCAGTCCACCAGGATGGCGCGACGATAGTCCCGGAGCAGTTCGATTAGCTCGAATCCCGCGCGGGTGCTCGCCAGGACGTCCACGCCGGGGATCGGCGCCACCTCCAGCAGTTGTCGGAGGGCCGAGACGACGGCCAAGCCCACCCCATCGTCGCGGAGGACTGGGTTCCCAAGCCCCAAGACGACGGTACGGTCGCTGGCCGGCGTGGGACTCGGAGGAGGTGCTGGTGGCGTCGTCATGTCACACAATTTGGGACCGCCTCACGCGGCTGCTTCGAACCGACTGCCGGCTCCAGCCATCCAGGATCCGTCGGGCATGTGCGACGTAGTCCGGCAGCGCTCGATCTACCGAAACGCTCAAACCTTCCCGAAGGCAGTAGAGATCCTCCACCTCCATGGCGAGGATGCAGAGCTCCGTGGGGACCGACACGCCGAGACACTCGGCCAGCCCGAGAACCTCCGGGATTCCGGCATAGTGGGAAGAGGAGTCAGGGGACGCGCGGAAATCCTCGCGTGAGAATGCAAGCACGGTCCCCGCCGGATGGCATCCGGTCAAAATAGCGTCGAGCAGGAGGGCGTGACTCCGTCCCTCCAGGAAATCGAGGAGCGCCAGGCCGGTCTCCGCTGCCTCTACGACCTCGATCTCCTCCCCGTAGTGCCCGCGGAGGAAGCGGGCGGCAACGAGGCCCACGGCATCGTCGGCAAGGATATCGTTTCCGAGGCCGAGCACCACAATGCGCTGCGGAGGAGCGTTCACCGCCGGAGCTCCTGGATGACCAGACCGGACGCGTCACGAATCGATACGATCAGCGGCATCTGGCCGGGAAGCGAGTGCGTCGCACACCCGTGACACGGGTCGTAGGCCCTGAAGGCCATCTCGATCATGTTGAGCAGGCCGTCGTCCACCTTGCCCTGATGGATCAGCCCCTTGGCGCTCTTCTCCACCCCCATGGCCATGCGTGCCGAGTTCCCCTGGGTGGCCACAATGAGGTTGGCTTTCCGGATGAGCCCGCGCTCGTCCGTTTCATAGTGGTGGATCAGAGTCCCGCGGGGGGCCTCCACCACGCCGACCCCCGCCTTGGGGGTGGCAGTGGGAATGGTGCGGATCTCCGTGCCCGTGAGCCCGGGATCGTTGGCCAGTTCCTGCATCCGCTCGGCGGCCTGGAGCATCTCGATGACCCGGGCCCAGTGGTTCGCCAGGGTGTAGTGGACGGGCTTGCCGCCCAGGGTGGCCACGTATTCCTCGTAGGCCTTCTGGGCTTCGGGGGTGGCCATGCTCTCGGCCACGTTCAGCCGCGCGAGCGGCGCCACGGCGTAGATGCTGCTCTCCGGGCCGTCCACGAACCCCTTCCAGCCCAGGGGCTTCAGGTAGCAGAACTTCCCGTAGCTCCACGGCTCGACCCGCTCGCTGATGTAGGCGAGGTAGTGCTGTGCCGGGAAGCTGGCGTACTCCGTGCCGGCGGGGTCCACGACCCGGATCTTCCCGGCATAAAAGTCGGGCTGATTGCGGCCGTTCACCAGGCCCATGTAATAGGTGCGGTGGGTGTAGGTGTCCGACGTGATGAGTTTGAGGTACCGGTCGTTCTTCAGGACGATGTCCTTGAAGATCTGCAGGGTGAAGCGGGCGAAGTCAACGGCGTCGCGAGCCAGTTGCTGGATGCCGGGAAGGTCTACCGGGGCCAATCCTTTGGAGACTCCCCCGGGGAGCCCAAAGACGGGATGAATGACCTTTCCTCCGAAATAGCTGATCATCTCCCGCAACCGCCGCCGCATGGCGATGACTCGCTTGCCCACGTCCACGCCTACCTTCTGGATGACCCCGACCACGTTTCGCAGCTCCTTAGGCGCATCCGGACCGACGATGAAGTCCGGCCCGCCCAGGAAATATACGTGGAGGGCATGGTCTTCGAGCATGAAGGCGTTGTAGACGAGATCCCGGATCTTGAGGGCTGTGGGCGGCGGCTGGACCTGGTAGAGGTCGTCCAGGGCTTTGGTCGCAGCCATATGATGGGCCGTGGGGCAGACCCCGCAGATCCGGCTGGTGATCTGGGGCATGTCCTCGGCGGGACGGCCGATGCAGAAGGTCTCGAATCCGCGGAGTTCCGGTACCTGGAAGTACGCGCGCTCCACCTCGCCCCGCTCATCGAGGAAGATTTCGATCTTGCCATGGCCCTCCAGCCGAGTGACGGGATCGATGGTGATGGTCTGTCGTCGGACGTTCGCCGCGTCCCCTGGGGCGTGGGCGGGGTTCCGCGCGGCCTGGATGCGCTCCTGCATCTCTTTGTGGTCTCCTCTGTCCATGTTACGTCCAGGGCCCTACCCGCTTGCGGAGCAGGGACCCGGCGAGGCTGTATCGATAGAATGTGCCCAGGGGGTCCGGGATGGTCGCCAGGGTCCGCTCGATGTCCGGCTCGGTTGAGGCAGCGATGTTGGAGCAGAGCGACGACAGCATCTTGGCCCCTTGGTCCTTCACTCTGGAGGTCGGGCCGAAACACCCGCTGCACGGCATATTGCCGCGAACGCACGCGGCCTCACAGCCGCCGCGGGTTGCCGGACCCATGCACACCAGGCCCTGCGCCAGGAGACATTTCTGGGGATCGAGCCGGGTGAGGTGCGGCCGTTTGAACTCCTCCAGCCGGAGATCCGTGGGCTTGCTGTCCTTGCGCGGGCATTGCTCGCACAGGGCGATGTCGGGGGCCAAGACGCTTCCTTTGGCGGGAAGCTCCCCCGACAGCAGCCTCGTTATGGCCTGCTGGAGCATCTCCGGGGTGGGCGGACAGCCGGGCAGGGAGTAATCCACGGGGACCACTTGGGCCAGGGTCCGGACGACCTGGTGGAGTTGGGGGAGGGTTACCGTCCGGCCGTTGTCCTGGGTTTTCGGCTGGGGGAGAACCTTGTCCGGGTTCTGGACAGAAGGGCAGTCCTCATAGGCGAGCCGGAGAATCTGGTCGCGCCCGAACTGGTTCCCCAAACCAGGAATCCCCCCCAGTTGAGCGCAGGCGCCGTAGGCAATGACCAGTTGACTCTTCCGTCGGAGCAGCCGAGCCATCTCCTCCTGCTCGGACGTTCGAATGGCGCCGTTGATCATGCTGGCGAGGAGTGACCTCTCCGGCATGGCCTCGACGTCGGATCGTTTGAAATCCATGGCCACCGGCCAGAACCGAATATCCACCATGCCGACGAGGTCGAGGATGCCTTCGGCGAGGTCCAAGACCGACTCCTCGCAGCCGCCGCAGGAAGCGCACCAGTAGAAGGCCACTGTGGGCTTACCCGGCATGCGCGCCGACCTCCTTCGCCTCGGCTTGGACTGCCTGCTCCAGTGGCGCGAGCTCCCTGTCCCATCCCTGGAATCGCCGAGGCAGGCCCAAGGGGCCGAGCGCTCGGAGCTTGGCCACCATGTCGTTGATGACGAGCTTCACCTTCTCCCCCTCGGAAGCCGAGATCCATTCGAGCCGGAAGCGATCATCCTGGATGCCCATCCCTCGCAGGATCCGGCGAAGCATCTGCACGCGCCGGATGGCCTTATAGTTTCCCTCGACGTAGTGGCAGTCGCCGATGTGGCAGCCCCCGATCAGCACTCCGTCCGCGCCCTTGGCGAAGGCCTCCAAAACGAACTGTGGGTCGACGCGCCCCGAGCACATCACCCGGATGATGCGGACGTTGTGCGCGTGCTTCATGCGCGACACGCCGGCCAGATCCGCGGCGGTGTAGGTGCACCAGTTGCAGAAGAAGGCCACGATGCGCGGCTCCCATTTGGCGGGAAGATTCCCGTTCGATGGTTTTTCAGTCGGCTGCGACACGATTGGCCTCCCTCACGCTAGACCCGGGCCAGCTCCGATACGGTTCACTTAAGCCGTTCGTGCTGAGCTTGTCGAAGCATGAATGGCTTAACCGCCCACCCTTCGACAAGCTCAGGGTGAACGGTTAAGACTTAAGTGAACAGCATTGGGGCCAGCTCCGAGAGCAGCCCGTCAATTTCGTTGAAGATCTGCTCGTCCTCGAAGAGGTTCTGCACGATAGAGCCGGACGGGCAGGCCGCCGCGCAGGTGCCGCAGCCTTTGCACAGGGCCTCGTTGATCCACGCCTTCTTCTTGTCTTCGAGGAAGGAGATCGCCTTGTAGGGGCACAGCGGCACGCACGACTTGCAGCCAGAGCAGTCTTCTTCGCGGATGAAAGCGGTGTTCGGCTCGAGTTCGATGTGACCCGCGTCGATCAGCACCAGGGCCTCGGCGGCCGCGGCGCCCGCTTGGGCCACGGCGTCAGGGATGTCGCGGGGACCCTGGCAGGCCCCGGCGATGAATATCCCGTCGGTGAAGGTATTCACCGGGGCCAGCTTGGGATGGCGCTCAAGGAAAAACCCCTCGGTGGAGCAGGAGATGTTGAAGAGGCGCCGGACCTCCTGGGAGTCGGCGCGGGGCTCGAGGCCGACCGCGAGAATGACCATGTCTAGAGGGATGCGCCGCACCGTCCCCACGAGCGTGTCCTCGACGCGGACCACCAGCTTGCCCTCTTCTTCGGGAGACCGGGACCAGTCCGAGACCTCGGCGACCCTCCCGCGGATGAAGTGGACGCCCTCCTTGAGCAGCTTGTCGTAGAACTCTTCGTAGCCCTTGCCCGGCGTGCGCATGTCGATGTAGAAGCTGTAAATGGTGGCGTCGGTGTGCTCCCTGATCAGATGGGCCAGCTTCAAGGAGTACATGCAGCAGACCCGCGAACACCAGCGGTTGGTCTTCTCGTCGCGGGACCCCACGCAGTGGATGATCCCGACCGCTTTGGGCTTGCGGCCGTCCCGCAGGATCACCTCGCCGCCGGTGGGCCCGGAGGCATTGATGAGACGCTCGACTTCCAGGGCGGTGTACACGTTGGGATAGAGCCCGTAGCCGTAGTACGGGAGGCGGCTCGCGTCAAAGGCCTGAAAACCCGTGGCCAGGATGATGCTGCCGACCTCGATCTCCTCGAACTCTACGATCTGCCGGAAATCGATCGCCTTGCGATCACAGGCCTCGGCACAACTCTGCCTGCACCTGCCGGACTTCAACTGAATGCAGGCCTCGGGATCGAAGAGGACGAGTTGCGGGGTCGCCTGGGGAAACGGGATGTAGACGGGCTTGCGCTTACTCAGGCCCTGGTTGAACCCGTCCGGAAAACGCGCCTCTTTGTGGATGCAAGCGGCGATGCACTCCAGACAGCCCACACACAAATCTTCCTTGATGTAGCGGGGCTTCCGCTTCACCTTGATCTTGTAGTTTCCGACGAAGCCGTCCACGCCAACCACCTCCGAGTAGGTCCACAGCGTGATATTGGGATGGTTCTTCACCGCGGACATCTTGGGGGTGAGGATGCAGGCGGCGCAGTCCAGCGTCGGAAAGGTCTTGTCGAACATCGCCATGTGGCCGCCAATGGTCGGCTCCCGCTCGACGAGGTACACCTTCTTGCCGGCGTTCGCCAACGTCAGGGCGGCGTGGATCCCAGTAATGCCACCTCCCACCACCAGGACACTGGCAGTGATGGGCACCTTCTTCTGCTGCAGGGCCTTGTGGTGGGCCACCCGGTAGACGGCGGCGCGGACGAGATCCTTGCCCTTCTCGGTGGCCGGCCCTCGCTCGTCGTTGACCCACGAGACGTTCTCCCGGAGATTCACCATTTGGAGAAAATACGGGTTGAGCCCACCCTGCGCCGTCGCGTTCCGGAAGGTGTGCTCGTGAAGAAGTGGCGAACAGGAGGCCACGATGATGCGGTCGAGGCAGTGATCCCGGATGTCGTGTTGGATCAACTCTTGACCCGGGCCGGAGCACATGTACTTGTACTCGCGTGACACGACCACGCCGGGGAGTCCCGCCGCGTATTCGGCCACTGCCTTGACGTCCACGATGCCCGCGATGTTCGTCCCGCAATGGCAGACGTACACGCCGATGCGGGGGGTGCCGTTCGCCCCGGAGTCACGCATGGGCAGGCTGACCTCCTTCGTGGCGGGCGAAGGCCGGCTCGGGCGAAACGAAGAGGCGCCGTATACCGAGGTCCGCGTCGGAGATTCCGAAGGCCTTGCCCATGAGTTGCGTCAGGTACAGGACCGGAAGCGGGGTGGAATCCCGGAACGCGCGCCCGATCTTTTGCTGGTAGCACTCCAGGTTGAACTGGCAGAGCGGACAGACGGTGATGATCATCTCGGCCCCCCGCTGGGCGGCATCCCGCAGGAGAATCTCGCTCAGGCGCAGGCCCACATCGGGGATGGTGCCGGTCAAGGCGCCTCCGCAACATCGCGTTTTCAGCGGCCAGCGGACCGGCTTTGCCCCTAGGACCTCCACGAGGCGGTCCATGGTGGTGGGGTCGTGCGCCGAGTCGAAGGTGGCAAAGGGGCGCACCACCTGGCAGCCGTAATAGCAGGCGACCTTCAAGCCGTTGAGACGGCGCTTCACCGCCTTGGCGATGCGCCGAAGACCCATGTCGTTGACGAAGACGTCCAGGGGATGGCGCACTTGGACGACACCCTGGTACTCAAGATCGATTGCCTGGAGACCGGCGTGGACCCGGCGTGCGAGGTCGCCGTGCTGGGCGACGTAGCGCTGGGTCTTCGTCAGCACCAGGAAACAGGCGCTGCACGGCGCCAGCAGGCGCGGCGGTCCCTTCTCGGGGGCTTGGCGGGCAGCCCGCTCGGCCAGCGCCAGATTCCGCGCCGCCAGGCTGAAGGCCTGGGTCTCATCCACAGACATGTAGGAGGTCGCCCCGCAGCAATTCCAGTCGTCGAGCTCCCAGATCGGGGTGTCCAACTCCCGGAACACGGCGAGCAAGGACTCCTCGTACGGCTTGCCGTTGCTCTTGAGGGAACAGCCGGGATAGTACCAGTAACTCACGACGCTCCCTCCTCCTCCGCGGCTTTCGCCGCACGCAACAGCGCGCGAACACTGCTCCGGTGTCGCGTGCGTTCCTGCCGGAGTGACAGCCGGCCGGTGCGCCAGAGACGCCAGGCGACGGGCGCGTTCCGGAGCATCTGCAGCGGGTTCGTCTTGAGGAAGAACCTGAGCATCAGGGGCAGCTCGTTGCTGCGGCCGTTGCGCTCGACGCCGCGGAAGAACTCGCGGGCGAGCACGGGAATGGCAAAGCGTCTCGGGTAGACTCCCTGGGCCATGGCTTCTTGCTTCAGGGCGTACATCACGTCGGTGATTTTGATTTCCCGGGGGCAGTCGACCGTGCAGGCGTAGCAGGATGCGCACAGCCAGATGGTGACGCAGTGCAGGACCTCTTCGCGGAACCCCTCCCGGACCATGGCAATGATCTTCCTGGGAGTGTAGTCCATATAGTGGCTGACCGGGCAGGTCCCGCTGCACGTGCCGCACTGGATGCAGGAGAACAGCTTCTCCCCGTACGCCTTGCGCGCGATCCGCTCGCCGAAAGTCGCGTCGAGATCCGATTCGAAGGCAATCTGCCTTCGAATTTCCTTCGGCCCGGGCATCCGTTGGACGGGGCGGGAGAAATCCCCGCCGATCATTCGCTTCCACATCGGTCGAAGCCTCCTGGTTTACGCGGAGGTGTGAGTTTAAGGGGAGAGGGGCGAATCTGCGCTCCGACTATCATCCACGAGAGCAGACAATGGACGGCGCCGGAGTCGGTGTGGGGCGGCGGCGTCCGCCCCCCGGTGGGCATGCCGGAGCAGTCGCGCAACTCACGCGGGGAGCGGTGGAGCCGTTACATGGGACGCGTGAGGCTGACGGGCCCGGGCCTGAACCGCGGCGAGGTAGATGGCCAACGGGCGGTAGAGCAGGTG
>Ga0209182_10000070_pt1 | contig 22312 bp, 22 predicted proteins | sample LakBais05cmmetaG_FD_185474 | JGI IMG/M metagenome (GOLD analysis project Ga0209182, IMG submission 185474) | Lake sediment microbial communities from Lake Baikal, Russia to study Microbial Dark Matter (Phase II) - Lake Baikal sediment 0-5 cm... | ecosystem: Environmental > Aquatic > Freshwater...
TTCCCGGGACTAACCTTCACGCCCGCGACACGCGACGACGCGACGTTCGTGACACCTCTCATCTACGACATCGGCCGCAGAGACCTCGACCGGCTGTTCACGGGTCTCGCTGCCGGGTTGTCACCTACCGATGTTGTCGAGAGTTTCTACCGGGCTCCTGGTGGGATGTTCTCCTGGCGCAACACGGAGGTGGCTCTCGTTGGTGGGATCCCCGCTGGCTTCATCACTGCGTACAGAACGGCGTCAAGGAACGGCAGCTCTGCCTGGCTAGCCCGGGCGGCTGGACAGCTCGGGGTCCACGCGCTCCTGCTCCTTGCCTGGCGTGGTGCGGTTGTGGCCAGAGCGATGCAGCGTCACTTGCCCGGCAGCTGGTATGTGGCATTCGTGGGTGTGGACCCGCTGCAACAGTCACTCGGCATCGGTTCATCTCTCCTCGGGAGGTCCATCCAGACGGCCCGCGCGTCCGGGTGCTCCTATGTCGAGCTGGATGTCAATGTCGACAACCCGCGTGCCCAGGCACTGTACGAGCGGCTCGGGTTCCACGTCCTGCACGCCGACCGCCGGCGAACGTCCTTCGTCATGGTCGAGACGAGGCGCATGGTCCTGCAGCTGCAGGAATGAGTGGAACAGATGCACGCAGCCGACGTGCCGGCGCTAGGAATGGGAGCTACGGTCGGTCTATGACACCGTGGAGAGCATGGCAATGCCCAGCCTGTTCCGAGAGCGCACCTAGATTCTCGAGGACAAGGAACCACTGGTCCGGTTCCGCCAGCAGCGCGGATGGAGGAAGGACCTCCTCGCTCCCGACGTCCTTATTGCAGGGTCTTCATCACGGCCCCAAGGGGTACGTCTGGGTTGGTTGGCCTTGTCCACCTACCCCGCGCGCGTAGACTGAGAAGTCAGGAGGCAACACCATGGCGACCGAGATGATCCACCTGCACATAGAAGAAACCGGAGAGGAAGTCCTTTACCCGCGAGGGGTCCGTCTGGACTCGCTGGCCAAGGACTACGCAGCATACCACACGTCACGCATCATGGCGGCACGCGTCAACAACGACATCCGTGAGCTGTTCAAGACGCTGAACCACGACGCCACCGTCCGGTTCATCGACATGACGATGGAAGACGGAGCACGCATCTACCAGCGTGGTCTCGTGTTCATCCTGTACGCCGCGGCACGCGACCTCTTTCCCGGCCGCAGACTCCGCGTCCTTCATTCGCTCGGGCAGGGGCTCTTCTGCGACTTCCAGGAGATGCGCGCGACCGATGACGAGGTTGTCCACATCAAGCAGCGCATGCATGAGCTCATCGACCAGGACCTGGAGTACCAGAAGCAGGAGCTATACAAGTGGGATGCCCTGAAGCTGCTGGACGGCATGGGCATGCATGACAAGGCAGAGCTGCTGCGCTTCCGCAGCAAGTCCACGGTCAACATTTACTACCTGGGCAACCACCCCAACTACTTCTACGGCTTCATGCCGCACAGCACCGGCGATACGCCGCTCTACGACCTCATCCCCTATCGCACCGGCATGGTGCTCATCTTCCCGGGCATCACCAGCCCCATTGCCCTGCCGGACTACGTGCCTCAGACCAAGCTGGCCGACGTCTTCGACGAGGCGGAGGAGTGGGGACGCATTATCGGCGTGGAAACGGCGGGGGACCTCAACGATGTCGTGGCCAATGGCCGCAGCCGCGAGCTCATCATGGTGAGCGAGATGCTACACGAGAAGAAGATTGCGCAACTGGCCGACCGTGTTACCGCCTCGGGGGCTCACCTGGTCCTCATCGCGGGCCCGTCCTCGTCAGGCAAGACAACATTCAGCAAGCGACTGGCTCTGCAACTCAGGGTCAACGGCTTCGACCCTCACGCCATCTCGCTGGACGACTACTTCGTCGACCGCGACAAAACACCTCGGGGCGCGGAGGGCAAGCCCGACTTCGAATGTCTGGAGTCGCTGAATACGGCGCGGTTCAACAGTGACCTCAACCGCGTCCTGGCCGGCGAGACCGTCACGCTGCCGCGGTACAGCTTCAAGATCGGGACCTCCTCCGACGTCGGCGATACTGTCGTTCCCAACGACCGCACCATCCTCGTCGTCGAGGGCATCCATGGTCTGAACCCGAAACTGACCTCCCAGATACCGAACAGCGCTAAGTACCGCATCTACGTCTCGGCCCTCACCTTCCTCAACCTGGACGCCGACAATCGCATCCCGACGACGGACGTGCGTATCCTGCGGCGCATGGTGCGAGACCACAACTTCCGCGGGTACTCGGCCCTGCAGACCCTGCAGATCTGGCACTCCGTCCGCATGGGAGAGGAACGGCACATCTTCCCCTTCCAGGAGAACGCCGACGCCATGTTCAACTCGTCGCTCGTGTACGAGCTGGCCTTCCTCAAGAACTACGCCATGCAGTTGCTGTTGCAGATCGACAACACCGTCCCAGAGTACTCCGAGGCGCGCCGGCTGATCCGATTCCTGGACTACTTCCTACCCGTGATGGACGTCGACGTCATCCCCAGCACCTCCATCATCCGCGAGTTCATCGGCAACAGCTTCTTCGACTACTAGGCGGAGGGCCCTATGCACACGGACCGAATCATGCAACTGGCACTGGAGATGGCAGGACTCACAGAGGTCCCGGAGGACACGCAGGTGTACGTGCCCGGCGAGATCACCAGGGCACTGGTGTGCATCGACGTCGACACCGGTCTGCTGCGCATCGCCCGTGACTTGGGCTACGACGGCGTCATCGTGCATCACCCGCAGGGAGACGACGCCATGCTGAACCTTCACCTCGTCATGAACCGGCAACTGCAGACCCTCAGGAAGGCAGGGGTACCGGAGGACGAGGCACGTGAGGCTCTGCGGCCGCGCCAGTTCAGCGTAGAACGCACCAACCACATGCGGAACTGGGACTACATGCCCAGCGTCGCCCGCCTCATGGGGATGCCGTTCATGAACGTCCATTATCCCTGCGACCTCATGATGGAACACATCGTGGATGCCCACGTTCAGCGGCGCCTAGCCGAAACCGGTCCTGCAGCGACCGTACAGGACCTGACCGACATCCTCCTGGAAATCCCTGAGTTCGCACACGCGAAGACACGTCCCGCGGTGGTCGTCGGGGACCCTGCTGCGCCAGCCGCCAAGGTCGTCACCGCCTTCGCGGGCGGCACCAATGGTGGTGCTGCCGTCGTGGAAGCATACTGGCGCCACGGCGTCGGGACCGTAATGATCCTGCACATGGAGGTCGCCGACATCCTGAAACTGCGTCAGTCAGAGGTCAAAGGGACCCTCGTCGTCGTCGGGCACATCGCCTCAGACTCCGTCGGAGTCAATGCGCTCATCCGGGTTCTGCAGGCAAGCGGGCTCGATCTGACGCCAATGGGCGGCATCGTGCCGGGGGCGTGAGAGCAGTTCAAGGAGAAAGCGATGCATGCTAGAACACCGGATGTAGGTGACAACCGCAGACTGCTTCGACTCACCATCATCGGCGCAGTCTTCATGGCACTTGCCGGGTCGGCCCTGCACTTTGCCTATGACTTGTCGGGTCAGAGCGCTCTCGTAGGTCTTTTCTCCCCCGTCAATGAGTCCGTCTGGGAACATGCAAAGCTGGTCTTCCTGCCGCCTCTCCTCTGGTATGGGTTCACGGCTCTGTCACTGGGGCGAGGCCGGTCGCACGAGCTAGTGGGTTCATCAGCTGTCGCGCTGTGGTTCATGCCGCTGTTCCAGATAGCGTTCTACTATGCCTACGCCGCGGTCGCACACGGTGACCTGTTTGTGATGGACATTGTCGACTTCACGCTGACAGTCGTCCTGGGACAGGTGCTGTTCTACCAGCTGTCTACCCGCCTTCACTGCACGCGAGCCAGTCGCGTCGCGGCTGTGCTCTCGATCGTTGCCCTGGCCTGTGTCTTCGTCGTCTTCACGGTGCGGCCACTGCATATCCGCCTGTTCATGGACTCGCAGACAGGCACGTACGGCATACCCACGAGGTAGGCTCCTGACCAGACTGGCATTCCCCTACTCGCCGTCCGATTTAGGGCATTCCGGCAGGCGAACGTCAGAATGTTCTGTCGATGCTCTCTTAGATCTGAACAGAACTGCCTGCACAAGGTCGATGACGGTCGTACTGACCGGGATCACGCTGATAGCGGGACCCCCCGCATGCGCTGATCCCGCACTGGAGCGACATGGACGGCAGGGAGCCCCCTCAGAACGACGTGTCTGCGGGAGCCCTGCTCTTTCAGTGGATGACCACCCCCTGTCCGGTTGTCTCGATAGGAGGCAGCCACTCCAGCGGATTGGTCGGTTCGCCATCCTGGCGCACCTCAAAGTGAAGGTGGGGACCACTACTGAAGCCCGTGTTGCCCGCATACCCGAGGAGCTGTCCTTTCTGGACGCGTTCGTAGGGCTGGACCGCGAACTTCCACAGGTGGCCGTAGACGGTGGCAATGCCTCCACCATGCAGCACAACGACCATGTTGCCATAGGCAGTCTTGCGACCGATGTACAGGACGACCCCATCAGCGGGCGCAAGGATGGGTGAGCCGTAGGGAGCGCGCAGGTCGACGCCCCGGTGGAACGCCTCTTCACCGATGATGGGGTGCATGCGTTCGCCATAGGGCGATGTGACCTTCATGGGTCCCGTCAGTGGCCATGTCAGTTTCCCCACCGGCTGCAACTGATGGACGACCGAATTGTCGACACCTGCGATGACAGACCGGACCAGTTGGTCCTCGCGGTTGCCCTGGCGTATCATGGCCTCCTGGTCTCCGGCCTCGACCGCAGCCACGTCTGCCGCCTCTTCTGCCTCGGTCATCTGCAGAATGCGCTCCTGTTGTGCCACCTGGGCATTACGGACGACGTCGACCTCCTGCCACAGGAGGCGTTGTCTGGCCCGCCAGACGTCCAGCGACTGCACGTAGGCGACCGCATGACGCTCGTCGGCACGGTCACGGCTGAATCCGACCGAAACCACGACTGCCGCTGCAACTGCTATCACCAGCAAGATCCATCCCGCTACCTTGCGCGTGTTCACTCTCTGGACCTCCACGTTCGCGGCACAGACTCATCTGGACCTAACTTTTTAGTATATGGCGGTCGCCGGCCTGGGCAACGGCAACAACGCTTCACCGTAACCATGATGCCTTCGCCGTCATGCCGGCAAGGGAGGGCATCCGGCAGCAGGTCAACGATGGGTTCCCGCACACGCGGGAATGACAGACCAGAAGAACGGCCCCGCCGGCGTCACGAGGACGGACGGCCACGGTCCTACTGCTTTGCCGGAAGGTCCTGCTGCGCTGCCAGCGCATGGTCGATCTCCTGCAGGACGCGCTTGGCGCTGCGCCAATCCAGCATCAGGACGGGCAAGTCCCTCTTGTGTGCCTCGTTGATCACCTTACCCGAGAAGGAATGGCTGATGTACGACGTCAGGACGACCACGAGGCGGGTAGTGGAAAGGAGTGCCGGGTCGAGGTCTTCCTTGCCGTTTGTAGCGATACAGACGCTGTTGGGAAGCCATGTCTGCAGGTTTCGGGACAGTGTCTCATGTCCACCGGCGACCAGGACCCGTTCAGTGATGGAGCGCACTGTGTACTGCACTTCGGCCTCGGGCTCGTCGCGCGCCGAGAGAATGCCCAGCAGCCGCGAGATCTCGGCCTCGCGCGCGCTCAGCCGGTCGCGTGCCCGGTCCAGCTCGCCGGTCAGGCGGTGCGCCTCGCGCAATTGCATCACAAGGTCTGCGCGTGCCCTGCGCAGTTCCTCGCCGTCTGCGGGAGCGCCAAACGATGGAGTCGGCTGATAGGAGGTTGGTGACTGTGTCACCGGCACCTGCCTCAGGGCAAAGAGTCCGGCGAGCATGCTGACAGCTGTCCCGTCATCGAGTCCGGCATCGGCTCCGGCAAGCAGGAAAGCAGCCTGCCAGACATCACCCGGTCCTGGAGAGACGGCCTGGTTCACCTCCGCTACCTGTCTGAGAACGTCACGGGCAGCGCTCAGGCGCGTTGTAAGCTCCAGGTCTCCAGAGTCCCCACCGGTCGCTCGCCACCACAGCTGGTTATACCTCAAAGCAGCATCATAGCGGGCCCGGCTTGCCGGATCGATCTCCGCCGCTGCCAGGGTCAGCTGGTGCAGCGCCTTGACGAGGGAATGATCCAGAGCCTCACGCAACGGGGTCTCCGCTACCGGGACACCGCAGACGCCGGCGTACCATGCCAGCACCACCAGTTCCGCATCGGGCTCTTGCTCCCGTTCCCTCGGATGCATCGCCCTGAACCGCTCCAGGCTAAACCTCTCTCCGGCGCTGACCGTCTGCCACGCGCGGCGCCAGCCATCCCGCATGATCTCACCCAGGCAGGCCCGCGCCCGCTGGTCGTGCTGTGCCGCCACCGATACTCCCACCAGCCTGCACGCGTACGCGGCGTCTTCTATGGACAGGGTCACCAACGCCGGGTGACGCACGAGCATGCTACCCGCCGCCTGCGCGTCCCACGTGGGGTCAGCCAGCCGCAGCGCGTCATCGATATGCCGATGCAGATGGGCATTCACGGCACAGGCCGCAAGCGCAAACGGAGCGATATCGGGCCGGATAGACGGATGTACGGAAGGAATGACGGGGCCGGGGCGCTGTCCCCTAGCTAGTTGCCCTTTCAGTGCCTGCGCCAGCCGTGCTTTCTCCTTCTCATCCATCGCTCACCTCCCGGAATGGACAGTATATTGCCGGTGGCAGCATTGTCACGCCGCAGGCATCAACATTCTGAAAGGGCGCAGGAACTGCATGTATTGTACCAAACCTCGCTGGACAGCCATCCGCAAGGGTCTCTGGTTCCTAGTGCGTCACGCATGGGTGGCGCCGATGGAGTCTGGCGTTGCACCATATTCGGCCGGCGCCGAGATGGACATCAAGTCAGTTGATTCCTACAGATGGATCTCTCCCGGCCAAGGATCGTGCAGGCAGACGCCCCAGATTCGGTCGACGGCCCGCAGGGCTACCTCGTTCTGCAGCAGGTGGATCCAGAACGCGCCGCGTTCCGTGAGCCATAGCCGGTCGGCCTCTTCGCGGACCATACCGAGCAGTCGCGCCTTGGCCAGCAGCAGCCACAACTTGCCTGCATCAACGCGAAAGTGGTCCCGCAGCTGCCCGATGTCCAGGCTCGAGTCATACAGGCGCCAATAGAGCCAGAACGACCGTTCCATGGCCGGCGTAAACGCCATGGACAGCGCCACCGGGGAACGACCCACAGCACACGCCGCCGTGTACTCTGACACAGAGAAAGTGTTGAACCAGGACAACCCTTGGATGTGCGACCCGGAGCCCGCCCCAAAGCCGAGGTACTCGTCTCGTGTGACCGAGGAATACCGTGGACCCTGACCCTTCTGGAACCCCCAGACCGACACGCGCCGATAGCCATGACCCTCAAGGAAGGTATGCATTGCGTGATACATGACGCGCCGCTCACGAGTGGGCGGCATGCGCAGCTCGGGCAGGCCCTGCGAGCGCCCCGCCGTCGAATAGGGGAACGAGAACAAGGGGTAGCAGGTCACCTGGTCCACTCCCAGCTGTGTCACGAGTTCCAGGTCGTGCAGGAAATCCTGGACTGTCTGCCCGGGGAGGCAGAACATCAGGTCGACGTTTAGCGACTGGAACCCTGCAGCCTGCGCGACGCTCACTGCCTCGCGCGCCGCTTCACCGCTGTATGTTCGGCCGATAGCTCGCAGGAGACGGTCGTCAAAGCTCTGCACGCCGAGGCTGAGGACGTCGACGCCAAGGGTGCGCAGACGCGTTACCACGGCTGGCGTGATGTCGCCGACTGTCGTCTCCAGACCAACCTCCCCCGCGATGTCGAACGCCCCGTGGAAGCCCTCCAGCATCCGCCCAAGCTGGTTTAGCATGGTCGTGGGCGTACCGCCTCCAATGTAGAGGGACGATGCCTGAATTCTCTGCTCACCGCCCACGTACCTGGCGAGTTCCGCGAGGACCGCCTGCGCATATGGTTCCGCCAGATCGGGGTCATACGCGATACGGTCGTATGGGCAGTAGGGGCACAGGCTCCGGCAGAAGGGGATGTGCAGATACAGTCCTGTCCGCGTGACGGCGGGCGGCGTGAACCCGGCAACCGGGCGCAGGACAAAGTCCCGGTCGGGTCCGGCGAGATACCTTCGGCCTGTCCGTGCCAACACCCTGGTCAAGTTCATGCCGGTCCGGCTCCCTGTGCCTGTCATACGGATTTCATACGTAGTATACCATCACCATGAGCGAAACCGTGCTACAATTCTCGTTGGACCACCCATGTTTGTGGTTTCGCAAGGGGACATCACCGCCTCCTCCACGCAGAGGAGCGGCCGTGATTGTTGCGCCTAGGATGCCGCTGATAACCCACATGGAGGTTTGGCGTGAAAACACCGCTTAAAAGAAAGACTGTCACTCTGACTCAATTCGCCATGCTTCTCGCTATTGAGGCTGTAGTCTGCTTTACACCGCTCGGCTCCCTTCCGGCGGTGGGACCGATCGTCGCGACGCTCGCCATGGTCCCCGTCATCATCACGGCCATCCTTCTCGGCACCGGCGCGGGCGCAGCCATGGGGGCGTTCGCCGGCCTCTTCAGCTTCCTGGTCTGGACGTTCACCCCGCCGAACCCTCTCGTCGCGTTTGTCTTTACTCCGTTCTACACGCTCGGGACCACGCGAGGCAATGTGTGGAGCCTTGTCATTTGCTTTGTGCCGAGGATCCTTGTCGGCGTGGTAGCGGGCGCCTGTTTCAAGCTGTTCACCGGCCTGAAATGGAAGAGTGGCGTCGTCTATGGCCTCAGTGGAGCGCTGGGCAGTCTCGCGAACACCTTTGGAGTCCTTGGGGGCATCTATGTGTTCTTTGGCCACAGCTACGCCACGGTGCTCGGGAAAGGGTTCGACGTGCTTCTCGGATTGATCGGCCTGACCATCCTGACGAGCGGCATTCCCGAAGCGGTGATCGGCGGGGTGGCCGCGTACGCCGTCTGCCGGCCCATACAGAAGCATATGAAGCACGATCTTGACTAGATACGACCGTAGCAGGACGAGAGGCTGATCCTGGCAGGTTCCGGTCACATCGATGGCAAGGTGGTCACGGGCGTCATCATCGCCTTCATCCGGGTGCTGACAGGGACGGTGTAACAGGTGAGCTCAGGAGATCAAGAGCCCGTGGGTTTGCGTCCACGGGCTCTTCTGTCTGACATCGGCAGTTCTGCAATAAAGTGGGAAGAGAAAAGAGCCGGGTCAGTATGTCTGACCCGGCTCTGGCACCAAGAGGAGCAAGCCCTTCGTTGTGCGTTATGCCTATGAAACAGGAGACTCAAAGAGGTCGTTGGAAGGAAAGGAGATATATCCTGGAGATCCTGGCGTCTTGAGGGTGAAGCCCTGTTGCCCCTTCGCGTCAAAACTCATGATCGAAGTCTTGTCGGCACGCAGGCTTCCAAGGACTGCTCCGGATGCGTCCACAGCATAGTACATACTGTTCCAGTAGACATCGGGATACTCAATAATCAGCGTATCGCTGTCGCTTGCCAACTGTGCCTGGAGTGGCCACTCGGCGTCCGTCGGGCCTTTGCTGTAAAGCTGCACAAGCAACGCATTGAGTGTTTCCGGCAAGATCACCGAGGGCGAGGCCGCTGCCGTGTCGATGCAGCCGATTTTCGTATGACTGCGAGTGAAATAGAGAAGCGACCCGACGCACCTAAAGCTTGGATCCTCACCAGAATAGAAACCTCCACCGAACGCGGATGCATCGCCGCACCGTACCCACGATCCTACCCCGTTCTTGATGCGAAGAAGCCAAAGGGAGAATGGCTTGGCAAACGGCGCCTTATCCTGTGGTGTTTCAAAGAGAACAGACCCGTCGGCAATGCCGCCGCTGCCGTACAAGACATCTACCTGCAGGCCGGATGGAACGAGAACAGTCAGCGTCTGCGCCTTGGAACCGGAGGCAAGGCTTTGCTCCGTTATCGTCACTGCTGTTCTGCCCAACTCCCCAAGAGTGACGAACGCGTTTTCCTCCAACACGTACCATCGCGCACGAAAGATATTGAGGGCAGAGGGATGATCCATTCCTAGAGGAGGGATGAGAAGGTTGAGGTCTTTTGACGTTGCCGTCAGGAGTTCCCAGTGCTGAACGGCAAGAAGAGGCGAACCGGAGAGCCAGAAGAGCCCGGTCTCATGGTCTGCGATAGTTGCATGCAGGACGGATGCGCCGGTACTCTTCAGTGTGTTTGCTGGACACTCCACACGAGAGGAACCGCATCGTATGCGGAAGACGTGACGTTGGTCAGCATCAGAGCGCTGACCTGTGGTCCCTCCACTGGAACAACTTTCGGTGCACAACCTGTCGCTACCAGAACCACAGCCAGCAGGATGCTCGTGAATGTAGCGACACTCGAATGATACTGCGGTCTCATCGTTTTCATACTATGCACCTCCAACGCCGTGATGTAGATTTTAGTTCCCCGACGAAGTCCGCTTGAACTGACTTGCGGCGGGAACGTAGACAAAAGGATAATCTTGCCAACCGGGTTGGAGAACTCCGGTCACATCAAAAAACCTTCCAACGACGATCTGCGGATACCCGTCACCCTTGTACACTATCGTACCATCGGAAAGCTTGTCCGCCTTCTCTGACAAAGGAGTGCAGAGATAAAGGAATATCGTGTTCCCGGGTTGCAGCTCCTCAAATGGAATAGGAGGCATAATCTCCCCTCTGACGGATCTCGTATCGAGAACTTCCAGAACCTTCACAGTGACAGAGAAGTCTGAAGGATATTTCCCTTCTTCCTTGAGAATTGACAGAGGAACGATATCTCCATAGGGAGACACAGACGTTCCTTCCGCACTGGGCGTCGTCAAGTCATCTCCCACGGGAACCTCAACTATTCCAACGACTCTTGGTGCGCAACCCACCACAAGAAACACTGCAAGTAGGATGCTCAGGAACATGATGATCCTTGAAGAGGTTCGTGATTTCGTTGTTTTCATGCTGTGTGCCTCCAACAGGTGCTTCCGAAAAGAGAGGTGGACAGGGACCCGGTCACCAAAGCCCTTCAATGTGCCCGCTTTTCAAGAATAGCTGGCGGAGTAATTTTCTCGTCGATGAGACGTGTGTCATTTTCCATCATGTGAACCCTCCTGATGATGTCTCATGCTCGTCCACAGCAGCTTTGCTCTAGTTTTCATCCATCCCCACGCTCGCTGAGGCAGCACGACGTACAGGAGGATCAGGACGCTCAGGACGACCCACAGCCAGAAGACGGAGAGTGCCAGCCACGAGGGTGAGAGAACCAGAAGGAGGAGGGGAAGAAAACCGGGTAAGATGACCAGGAACCGAACAGCCATCTGGAGGTACACAAAAACATAGTCGATCCCTATGAGTCCTACATAGTGTCCCACGAGGGAGGGCAGCCAGCGCAGCTGGACTGCTGTCGCCTCTTTCCAGGACAGGGCACCCTGGTCGGTGAACCGGCGCACGATCCCATCAACAAGACCAGGGTAGTCCCTGTTGAAGTCCTCTTCTGATTGCTGGGGATAGTCCTCGATGAAGATGCGCAGGGTCGTCTTTCCACGAGTAACGACGGCGACCAGACGTTCAGGTCGTCCCGGCTCGTCCGGTACAGCATCGGCATGCGATCCCCACCAGAAGATCATCCGGGCATCCATGTCCTTGGGGGCACCATAGACTCTGCGGGTGAGTTCCTCCCAGGTATCTATCCCCCACGTATTGTGGAACCGGGTATCGTGGGTCCGAGCATAGAGTATGCCCGGCTCTGTGTTGATTGCCCTGAAGAACAACTCTCCCTTGACTGTACGGAAGTTCGCGTAGGCATAGAGGAGAGGAGTGCAGACCAGGAAGGCACAGATGAGCCATATCTTGATCCATGTTCTGATCCAACGCTGTCTTCTGGTCATGTCCGATGTCTCGTCCTTGTCCACACCAGTCTCGCTCTAGCCTTCATCCATCCCCATGCTCTCTGTGGCAGCACGACGCACAACACGCTCAGGACGACCCACAGCCAGAAGATGGGGAGTGCCAGCCACGAAGGAATAAGCACGAGCATTGCCAGAATCGGTAGCCCAGGAGCCCCAAGGATCGCTGCAAGCGTGCAGTTCACTCCAAGTGGAGCTATGTCGACCATGCCCGGAAAATGGGTGTGTTCGATAACATACCAGGGCAGCAGCTCCATCCGTGCCCGCAGAGCTTCGATCAGGGAAACACGAGGTGGAGCCTTGAACTGGTTCACAAGCCCGGACACGAATGCGGGATGCAGCTGGGAGAACTCAGATTGCGAGAGTCTGGTGTCCACGTCGATGTGTAGCGTCGCATTCCTTCCCTCAACGGTCGTTGTGTACCGGGGGTATCCATCCGGTATGATCACAGATGCGACGGGCCCTCTTCCATATTCCAGCTGGAGATGTACCTGGGCATATTCGTCTGCTGTATTCACAATGGTCTCCCTCCACTCTGTGCTGAACCATGTCGACCGGCCCACGCCATACGTTCCCTGCAACGACCGGACGACAGTCGAGAACGCATCCCCTCCGTGGGCGCGGAACTGACTGTAAGCAAAGAAAAGTGGTGTGCAGACAAGGAGAGTGTAGACAACAACTACCCTGCGCCATTCTCTTCTCATCCTGGAGCCGGCATGCTGACCGCTGGTGGTCTGATCTGGTATGGGATGCGGGGGTATACTATCAAATGTACTCACAGAGTGACCTCCTTTCGTATGCCGTTCCGACCTCTCTCTTCAAGGACGGTGAACCTTGAGGTGCCGGCAGTCCAAGAGAGCACCGAGAGAAAGCCCCAGAACAGGATATGTTCCTCTCTCCGCATGCGGTCCAACACTTGCCCAGGAGGACAGTAGCCTCCCGCGCGGCAGCAACGTCACTGGTTGTGCGGTGCAAAATCGATGAATGTCGGGTTGGTGAAGGCCCAAGAGGAGACAGAACCATTATAGAATGTGACCTTAACGCGGACGTACGTGTCGGCAGCTACGTACATACTATAGTCCATGTTTATGGTGGTCTGACCATAGATGAATGGTTGGCTCGTTGTTCCTGTTGCCGTGGTGATGGTTACGACGGCATAGCCGCTGGGTGGAATGGACACGGCAGACGACGCATAGACATTGACATTGACGTAGCCAGCTGCCGACTTCTGCATGTAGTAGCCCGGCAGATAGACACCCCCAGTCGTGATCTTGTGGACCAGCAGTGACCCGTCCGATGACGCGGATGCTCGTCCATTTTCCAAGGCACTGTACACCGATGGTCTGTAGCTCCCTGGAGGGCTGGAGGAACCAGTGTAGATGTAGGTCATGTTCGTGCCCAAGTAGTCGGGCAGGTAGATTTGGCCATGATAGTCACTGCCGGCGAGACCGACACAGAACCGATGGTTGGGGTCCTGCATGGTGGCAGACAAGTGTCCCCGCAGGTAGGTATCCCAATCTCCGAGCTGGGCGGCGTTGACGATACTGCCGCAGCTGATCAGTTCGATGCCTCTGAACCCGGTGTAGGAGCCATTGGACCAGTCACTCCAGTTGAAAGAGGAATTGTAGGGATGGGCGATAATGCCGAAACCACCAGCGCTGTTCGAATTGTTGATGAGGCCCTGTTTCGATACATAGCTTGCGGCATAGGTCGAGTTCTTGTACGACAAGAGATGGCTGCCTCCGGATCCTTCTTGGGTTGCCAGTTCCTCCCCCGGGCACACGGTGATGCCGTAGGTAGTTTGGGCGCTCGTACAATCGACACCGTAGCTCGTCCATTCGCTGGCCTCCAGACGCGGTTGCAGGGCCGAGTGTGCAAAGTCTCCTGCATGATCAGTACTGATGGTCCATTTCAGTCCTCGGTCGTTTGCGGTACTTACATTCCTCCCTATGGGCCATCCACCATCGCTCCAAGTCGAGTGGATGTGCCCGTCTCCTGGATACCAACCCCACTGAGAGGGGAGTGACGTCAGGTAGAACAGGTTCGTCGTTTGGGAGATCGTAGAGATCGAACCATCCGAACTTTGAATCGTGATGTCGAGGCGGACAGGAATCACATCGGATGGCTCAATCTTCGTATTGAGCTTGTCCAGGGGGATGGTGAGCGAGAGGAGTCGTGCCTGCGACAGCACCTTCTCCGCTGCAGCAGCTTCCACATTCGCAGTCGTAGTCCTCAGCAACAGCCATGCTGTTTCGACGGTTCTCGTTCGTTCTTCGCTCGGCCCCATGGTCGCTGCCTTGGCGATCAACGCTTGCGCCGTTGCCAGACTCTTCTCGTCAGGCTGGACAATGCCGATGCTGCTTCGTATCTCCTCGTCTGTCAATCCCTGCAAGGAAGAGGGGGCGAGAGTCTCACCCGGGGTCTCTTCCAGAACGGGAGTACCATCCCGGAGAACGACCTCGATCTTCTGGATGCACATGTCTGAGGTTCCCTTGTTTATCACCATGATGGGAACAGAGATCTTGTCTGCAGGGTACCGCGAGAAAACGCTCAGAGGAACGTGACAGAAGACCCCTCGAACCTCACTCCGTACCCGGCCGACACCGGAAAACGTGACGAACATCAGCACCAACAAGACTGCCACAAGCCTCTTTATGTTGCCTCCTTTGGCATTGCGCATCTATACGACGCGTCGCTATCTTCGCTTCTGTTCAACGTACTTGTGTTTTCCCTTGTTTTTCATTGTAGTTCACCTTGCCTCTTCATGCACTCATGGCCCGCGCCTCCTTTCACCAGTGGCTCACATTGTAGAAACCGAAAGTAACGAAATGGTAACGATTCCTGGTTTCCTCCCAGCTTATGCCCAACCTATTCGTTCATGTCCCTGCCACCAACGGGGAGATTGCTGACGATTTCTCCTCTCACCCATATAGCGGACATCGCGCCGAAAGTCCGAAAAGTCTTCCGAGCCTTCTCTTCATCAGCACAAGAACAGGGGGACAAGGTGTGCAGAATACGTGTGAATCTACACTAGTTCTGAGCCACGGATGGAGTGTGGTAGCTGAAGCCTTCGAGCACTTCACCCGTCTCCCAAACGTAACACAGAGCAAATGGTAACGCTTGACCCCATGGGTGACAGATATCTTGACAACTTGTCCCAGGGAGGCATGTTCTGTCGGCTGAGCGACGACGGGGTCATTCAGTATCCCATGTACGCCTGCCTGCCGAAGGAGATGGCGTATGACAAGAACCCCTGACGGGTTTAGACTTCATCGGCTTCCAGGTTCCCTGCATCTCTGAGGTGAGAGACTTGGTGACCGAGGCGGCAGAGGTCGTTCCCGACTGCCACTATGTGGGATGGGACGTCGTCATCGCAGACAGGGGTCCCCTGCCGATCGAAGGGAATGGGCAGCCGAGCGTGGACCTGCCCCAGTGCTACCTCCATGTCTGCAAGAAAGAAGACATGGTCCACGTGATGGAACAGGCCCTCGACATCAAGCTGCGCTAGTTCCATGGGGTCAAGCGTTACAATTCGCCGAGTGTTACATTCGTTGCACAAGTCAGGCAGCTGTCCTGGCCCTTTAGAGAGCGTCGTGCAGTCCTGCACCAGGAATTCCACGTTATGCTGCTGTTGTTGTGAAACCACCGGGGTTTTCTCAGGGAAAACAACACAGACATGGCGTGACGATATTACAGACAGGAGGTGACGGTGATGTACATAGATTCAGCTGACGCCAGTCCGACGGCGGCGCCATAGCGAACCGGGAAAACGGAGGGCGAAGCGATATGCGTTTTGCCCAATCATGGAATGCGGATCAATGGGCCGTTTCGCGGCATCGCTACTGTATCTTCTTTCCTCGAACAACAGAACAACCTCGTACCACCGCACCTCTCATTCCCGCCCACGCCCTCGGTGGCAGCACGACGTACAGCACGCTGAGGACCACCCACAGCCAGAATATGGGCAGAGCAAGAAACGAGGGAGTAATCAACATGAGGAGAAAGAAGGGCAGGACAGTCATAGAGGCGAAAGGATATATAAGTGCCAGCAGGAAACCAGATGAATCGATTGCATTCCACCCCCCGTTGGAAATCATGGAATACGGAAGACCGAGTGCGGCTATCAGAGGCGATATTCGCGGGGACGCGCTGGTTTGAGATCCGGCATTCAGACTGGTGGAAAGGAAGCTCCAGAGCTTCCCGTTATGAGACAGCGTTGCACAAAAGTAGAACTCTCCCCCGAGGAGGGTCATCAACAGAAGAAAGGCGGCGAGCTTCCTCAGGAACGGCCTCGTAACAGGCAGGTGACGCACTGCAATGACCTCGACGATAACCGCAACGACCAAAGATACGACCGTTGTCAGCACGATGTCAATGGAGGTCAATATGGAAGCGCCGGTCCACATTTCAGCCAGTATGGACTTCCTAGCAACTGCCTTGAATACGATGTACAGCAGTCCCCAGCAGCCCACGACATTGCCAAGAAGCAGCCCAATCTTCGATGTACGCACGCCTTCGTTGTTCATGATTGCTCCTTCGGAATTATGTCTGTTTGTGCCATAACGCACAGAACCTCGGGTTCCCATCCGCCGTAGCCATACTGCCTATCGACCGAGGCCTTGACCTCCACCACGAGTATAGTGAGGTATCGATGTCCTGACCGACCGACAAATGTCATCCCTTCTTAACTATGTGTGTGGTATCGTCGGGACAAGCGCTCCAGTCTGAAGCGCTGGAGCGCTCGTGTATTGCTAACTTCTGAATCTAGCCGTTGGCACTCGCTCTACCACGCCGAGGGATTTCCATAGGGGTGGTCTGCATACACTGTCCAAGGAGTACCTGTACCGCGCTTTATGGTGACAGTCCACCTGGGCCAGACATAGGAGAGTGCGGGGCCAATGTCGTACCAGACGTCTGGCTGATTGGCCGTCATCGAATAGGTGGGGCCAACACTTGGATATGCAAATATCTGGCTTTGATAGTGTGGCGACAACGGTGACACAATGCCAATATACGCGCTGGGCGTTGGACTTGAGTATATCTTCCCTGCGCACTTCTGCTCGATCTTGCCTTCTGTGAGAGTAACCTGTGGATCACGGTACAACACCATGCCGGATGTGGTTACTGGCCTAAAGAATATGTAGAGGACGTTGTTCTGAGTCATTTCGACTTTATCGTAGTTTTCGATGATACGGATGTGAACCGACCAGCTGGAATCCCAGTTTTCAAATGAATCCGTGAAGCTTCCACTGGCTATCATTGAGCCTAGTTGTTGGGGGGTCATTGAAGAGTACTTCAGTGCCGTTGCAGCATCGACACGGCAACTGCGCAGCGTTATTGTCATGTCTTGTGTGTCAGATATTCTTTTGCGAGTTTGCCCCTCCGACAACGTGACTGAGTTAATAGTCCTGACTCCTGGCGCAGTCTGTGTCGTCATGTATTCACATATTCCGTTCTCGATTCTGGCAAATGCTGCGTTAGGAACAGTGATTACTGCATCCGTGTTGGGTTTCAAACCAGCAGTTGAATCAGCAGCTCTTGTTCCTCCCGCCGAGAACAGACAGAGACAGATGACTAGGGCGATACATATGCTGCGTGGAACAGTGCTGAATCTTGTCAATCTCATAAGACCACCTCCTTTGAATATCATGTTTGCCTTGTCACACTTTCTCGAAATTCTGCTTCAGCACCATTGCCTCTATTGATCATTCATGACCCGCGCCTCCCTCCAGCATGAAGTCCACCCCGCAAACCGAATGTGACAAGGCGACAACGACTCCTTCCGTATCACCGACGTGACAGGAGGGAGATTGCGGCGACATCTTCTCTCTCCATATAGAGCACATAGACCTCGTCAAGAATCAGAAACGCATCCTGTGAAAACGTCGAAAGGCCATGCTGTTGCATTGCTGAAAATTGACTCGCAGGTGGACCGCCGACACTAGTTCTGAGCTACGGATGGGGTGTTGTAGCTGAAGCCTTCGAGCACTTCGCCCGTCTCAGCATCGAGGACGACATTTGCGTCTCCAAACACATACGGATCTCTGGTCGAAGGAATCTGTTTGCCACTGGCATCCATCATGCAGGGACCGGAGCGGAGCATGCGCACACCGTGAAAGGTCACGATCCAGACGGGGACGTCTTTCATGACCCTGGTTGTTCCAGGCAACGTCAGGGGAGACTTGTCCGGGCCTGCGGGGTAGTCGGAGAGACCCGTGTACATGGCCGTGATATGTTCTGCGTCCCCCACGATCGTATCGCCGCCCACTTCGCGCTTCGCGATGGCGATGGCCGTGTCTTCGGTGACGCTCGGCATTCCATCAATTGCCGTGAGTTCTATGCCGAAATCCGCAATCCTCAAATAGAAATACTGCATATCGCTGACCCTGAGAGAACTCTGAGTGGAACCGTCTGTATGAACTGCAGGTCGAGAGGTGTGGGCAAGAGCAACTGCAACACAACCACTGACTCCAAGCATTACCACAATTACGGCGATAAGAATCCGTCTACGCAAGGAAGGCCTCCCTAGTACCGTGTATCCCATATCTCCCACGCGGTAGCACCGTAGGAAATGTTGTTGCTCATTGTGGACAGATCATGGTGCTCCGTGACACCGGCAGAAACCCACGTGTTGCTTGTATTCTTGTACTGCGCTGCACCCATCGTTACCGGGTTGCTTACGGAACCAGGACATTGATCGCTTGTGTCGTAGGTCTCCCCGAAGAACTGAACTTGGCTGGGTGTCCACTGAAGATCGCTCAGCGCCAAGGTGCCAAGCTGCGTTCCGTTGAGTTTGAAGTACATCGTCGTCGAGTCGTTCCCGACCATGTAGTCGTTGTGGCTGCCAGAAGTCGCCGTGGCAAACCACTTCCGGTCCCACTTGTTCGTTACCTCAGAGCTGTATTCGTAGAAGTATTTTGGATCACTCCAGCCTGCCATCTTCGCCCATCCTACTTGAGCGTAATTCTGCTGTCCAGCAGACTGGTCGCAGGTCATGGCCCATGCGAACAGCGACGAACCAGTTACAACATAGGGGTTCTGCGTTTCGATGGTGAGCGCTGCTCCCCGGTTGGCAACCACCTTACGACCTCCGTTGAAGAACCAGCCTGTAGAGGCGCACGTAGATGAAAACCCTGTAAGAACTGTCGCCATGATTAGTGCTAACCCAGTGATGACTATCAAGACACCCTTCCTCATTAGCCCTTCACCTCCTTGTTCTGAATGTTGCTCCGCACGAGTCTCGAATTCAGACTCCAATACTCGCAGCAGCCAAATCGGCGTCACAATGCCCCTCCTGCAGTTGCAGCTTTCGATCCCCATCCAACCTCCTCTCATCTATATAACGGAGATCGTCCAAAATGTCCGAAGTACCACGAGTCTCCCACCAATATGTGCTCTCATTAAGCTACTCCAGGGCCTGATACGCCCAGAACCCTCCCAGCATGCCAACGCGCTAGTTGCTTGGCCAAACCTTGGATGTGCGGTCGGCCGGTTCATTGCTGTGTTGCGTAACGGACTGCCCGCGCATATACTGGCAGTAGAGGTGACAGTGGAACCAGATCTGCAGGAGAAAAGCGACCAGCGGTTGCTGATACTGGCACGGGAGGACTCGCGCGCGTTTGCAGTCCTGTACTCCCGCCATCATCGTCATGTCTACACGTATGCTCTCGGGATCCTGCACGACAGGGACCTGGCCGAGGATGTTGCCGAGGAGACCTTTGCACAGCTTATCAGCCACCTTGGCTGGCTCGCCTCGACACGACGGCCCCTGCTGCCATGGTTGTACTGCGTGGCACGCAACCGTGCGATGGACGAACTAGGGAGGAGAACCAGAACGGGACTGCTCGGCGTCACCGAAATCGTCTGTAGCGACTGCGATGATGACACGGTGAAGAATATCGAAGCGCACTCCCCGGAAATCCTGAACGCTGTCAGTTCGTTGAACCCATTTGAGTGTGCGTGTGTGACAATGCGACATCTTGAGCGAATGGCGACGAGAGACGTTGCGCGTGAGCTGGGATGTCGTCCACGCAAAGTGACAGCAGCTCTCAATCATGCATACGGACTTCTGCGCCGCAAGCTTTCGGACATTTGACCTCATGTGCGTTATATAGGTGAGAGGCAACCTCATGCAAACCGATGACAGGGACATAGAGCAACTGTTGGAGAAAACAGACTGGCAGCCAGTTGCGGATGATGCCCATACCCAGGCGTCGCTTGCACGCCTGATTGCCCGCTTGGACCAGCGGCGGCACAGAATGCGCGTGGTCGCACGGACATCCTGTGTCTTGGGAATCGTTATCCTCGTCATGGTTGCAGGCATGGAGTGGCACCGTTGGACACGACCGATGGTAAAGGCAGTCCACGAGACGCAAACGATTCCCGCCAGCGTCGTGCAGTTGTCCCCTGCGGGAGCAGGCTCTGCTCCCAGTGCGTTGCGTCGGGTGCTTGCCTCGCTGACCGGTCGCGATCCACGCGGGCTTCTGACAAGCGTCCGCGAGGTCGCCGGCACCAGGCTGTTGCGAGCCGAATTGGCGGGCGGGACCGGCTACTTGCTCTTGCTGCCGGGGCATGGCATCGTTGGCATTGTCGCCTCCTCGTCACAGTCGTCATCGCTCACCGAGGGCGTCGTTCGTATCGCCCCTCATGATGCACCCACGCTGACAGCGCAGGATCTGGCGACTGGTGAGGAAATCGCTTCACGCGATGCGAGCGTGGCAGCTTTGGGGCGGGTCGTCGAGGCACACCCTATGACCGTAGCAGTCTATCAGCGCGCGATACCATACCCTGGAGGCGAGCAACAGAAACCAGGGCTCCCGTATGACCCCACCATGCTGTACCTCAGCAGTGGCTACGTACACTTGCACCGGGTTGTGACAATTCCACTGGCAACAGGAGACCCGCGCACTGTAGGTCTCTCTGCGCTCGTCGACATCGATATACAACGCGTCATCTCCATCGTGGACACGACCACCATTTCCGGCGTCATCCTAACCGACGATCCCGGACCTCAGGTGGTGCTCTCAGAGCCATAAAGACGCGACAGCAGCGGACAGCGCGGAACGCGAACTGGATTGATCCCGATCGCCTCGGGTCTTCTCGGAGAAGAGGGGTTCCTGGAAATCGCGATCGTGTTCGTCGGGGCGCTGATCGAGATGGTGTGGTGGGCGGCTCCCAAGAGGTCAAGAGCCTGGATGTACACACTCAGGGACTCTTCTGCTCGACATGAATGGTATTGCAGGTTCTGTAGAGCTGACCCCACTTGCGCACATTGGACGCTAGGCGCCGCCGTGGTACAATGCTCGGTGTAGTAATCCTTTGCGGGAGGAACTCATGAGTGTACTGGAAGAGATACGGGCCAAGGCGAAGACCCTTCACCGCACCGTCATTCTGCCCGAGGGCAATGAAGACCGCACTCTGAAAGCGGCACAGATGCTGGTCGGCGGCGGACTGGCCGACGTCATCCTGGTCGAGGACGAGACATCCATCCGCGCAAACGCGACCCGCCTGGGCGTCGACCTGACCGGGGTGCAGATTGTGGATCCGAAGACGTCGCCCAAGGCAGCCGAGTTTGCCACCCTTATCTATGAGAAGCGCAAGGCCAAGGGCATGACGCCTGAGAAAGCGGCTGAGCTGTCCGTGGACCCCATTTACTTCGCCACCTGCATGCTGGAAACCGGCATGGCACACGCGCTGGTCACGGGCGCGGTTCACAGCACCGGCGATATGCTGCGGCCCGCGCTGCAGATCGTTGGCACCGCTCCCGGTGGCAAGACGGTCAGCTCCATGTTCCTCATGGTCCTTAAGGACGGCAAGTTGCTAGGATTTGGTGACTGCGCCGTCATCCCTGACCCCACCGTCGAACAGCTGGCGGATGTAGCGGTTGCCACCGCGAAGACGTACAAGACACTGACGGGCATCGATCCCGCCGTCGCGATGCTGTCCTTCAGCACCAAGGGCTCTGCCGAGCACGATATGGTCACCAAAGTCCGTGAGGCGACTGCACTGGCTCACCAGAAGGCACCCGAGCTCCTGCTTGACGGCGAACTGCAGTTCGATGCCGCGTACGTGCCGTCCGTTGCTGCGCGCAAGGCTCCGGGCAGCCCGGTTGCAGGCAAGGCAAACGTGTTCATCTTCCCCGAGCTCAACGCCGGCAATATCGGCTACAAGCTGGTCCAGCGGCTAGCGGGCGCTCAGGCTATCGGGCCTATCTCCCAGGGTCTTGCCAAGCCGGCCAACGACCTATCCCGCGGCTGTTCGGCCGAGGACATCCGCGACGTCTGCTGCATCGCCCTGCTGAACGCCTAGTTACAGGGACTGGCCCACACGACATAGGAATCTGGGGGGCAGCCGTGTGC
>Ga0209182_10000071_pt1 | contig 22294 bp, 20 predicted proteins | sample LakBais05cmmetaG_FD_185474 | JGI IMG/M metagenome (GOLD analysis project Ga0209182, IMG submission 185474) | Lake sediment microbial communities from Lake Baikal, Russia to study Microbial Dark Matter (Phase II) - Lake Baikal sediment 0-5 cm... | ecosystem: Environmental > Aquatic > Freshwater...
GAGCCCGATACCGTAGACCTCGCCACCCACGCGGAACAGCAGGATCTGCTCCCGGGGGATCGGCGTCACGGTCCGACCGCGCGCCTGCCTCGTCACCAGCGTACGACTCTCCAACCGCTCTCCCTTCGACGCCTCGGGGTTCCCCCCGTGAGGGCGAGGTGACAATATCTATCGCCCCGCCTGCTGTCAAGGCATTTCCCCCCCCGCAGTGTCGAAGTGAAATGCCGTAACTCCGCAACTATAGGCGGTGCAGAAAGGAATCATTCCCCGGACAGACTACTTTATGGCGCCCATGGTCAGTCCGCGGACGATGTACTTCTGGACGAAGAGACTCAGGATCAACTGGGGGAGCACCGAGACGAGGGAAGCGGCCGCCATCTGGCCCCAGAGGACCTGCTCGTAGGAGATGAACTGGATGGCCCCCACCGTGACGGGAAATGTCTGCCGCCCCGCCAGCATGAGGGGATAGTTGAATGCGTTCCAGCTGAACATGAACCCCAGGATGACGGTGACCGCCATGCCGGGGAGACTCAGGGGCAAGATCACTTTCGTCAGGATCCCCCACCAGGAGCAGCCGTCGATCTTGGCCGCCTCCTCCACCTCCAGCGGAATCTCCATGAAGAAGCTGCGCAGCATCCAGATGGTGAACGGCAGCGTGATGAGCTGATAGGCCAGGATCAGCCCGGAATACGTGTTGTACAAGCCGACCCGCTGGAACAGGATGTACAGCGGGATCAGGAACGTGATGAACGGCGCGAAGCGGAAGCTCAAAAACAGAAAGGCGATTGGCTCCTTGAATCGAAAACTGTGGCGCGCCAAAGCGTACGAGGCCGGCACTCCCGCGAGAAAGGACAGGGCCACCGCTCCGCAGGAGATCACGATGCTGTTGAGAAAGAAGCGCGGGAAGTCCGGCCGCGTCGAGGAATACTGTCCCCGTTTCTGTCCGATGAAGATCGCCAGATAGTTGTCCGTGGTCGGCTCGAAGACCAGTTTGGGTGGCGCGGCAATCACGTCCAGCGGTTGCTTGAGCGAGGTGAGCAGGATCCAGAAGAACGGGAAAGCCGTCCAGACCACCAGCAGTAAGACCGCCAGGCTGACGAGAAGCCGTCCGGTCCATTTCCGGACAAGAGACGTCGGAGCGCACGCCGTCGCCATCGGTCGCCTCATGTCGTGGTCTGCTCGGCCGCGCGCTTCCAGTACCCCATCAGAAAGTAACTGGCGAGAAAGACCAGGGCCAGCAGAACCATCGCGTAGGCCATCCCCATCCCCATCTGGTACCATTGGAAGGCAAAGAAGAAGGCCCGCATGTGCAGATTCATGGTGGCGTCCGCCGGTCCGCCCACGGTGGTCGCATAGATGACGTCAAAAATGCGAAGGGCGTCCATGACCCGGAACGTGGCGGCCAGAACGATGAACGGCTTGAGCAGCGGTAGTGTGATAAAGCGAAAGACGTTCCAGCCTGACGCCCCATCCACCAGGGCCGCCTCGTACGGTTCGTACGGGAGCGACTGGAGGCCTCCCAGGAGGATCAGCGCGACGAAGGGCAGATTCCCCCACGTATCGATGATCAGGATGGAGACCATGGCGGAGTCCACCGATCCCAGCCAGTTGATGGGCCCGAGGCCGAGAAAGGAGAGAAGGTGATTCAGGATCCCCGATTTGGTGGAGGCCATCATGATCTTCCACATGAGGGCCGTGATGACCGGGGGCATCATGAGCGGCATGAGCATCATGGCGCGCAGCACCCCTCGCCCGACGATCCGGGAGTGGAGCAGCAACGCCACGCCCAGCCCGAGGCCCACCTGCACGATGACGCCGATCGCCGCATAACCCAGGGTGAACTTCAGCGAATAGGCGAAGAGCGGCTCTTTCGCCAGGGCCAGATAGTTGCCGAGGCCCACGAATCGGAACAGGTGCGGATACTGGAGGTAGTAGCTGGTCAGGCTGTAATAGAGACCGAGGCAGAACGGATACAGCATGCCGACCAGCAGCAAGAATGCCGGCAGGAGCAGGATATAAGGCAGGACAGCCTCGTGCGTGCGGCTCCGCATTCGGAATGGATCCCCTCAGACAAGGCTTGTCCGGAAAGACCGGCGCGATCCGTGAACCCGCCGAGCCGCGGGCCCACGGATCGTCCGATCGTCGAGCTCTACTTCTTCAAGCCCACCTCGACCAGCACCTTGTCCATCTCGGCGCTGGCCTTCTTCAGCGCCTCTTCCGAAGTCGCCCGCTTGAAGTAGATTTCGTGCAGCGCGCGCGCCCAGATGTCGCCCAGCCTGGTCCGCTCCGGATTCGGCACCCAGCCGACTCGCGCCGTCTTGAGGTTCTCCTGCACCGTCTTGACGTAGCCGCCGCTCCCCCAGTCCCCCATGACCTTCTGGACCTGGGCGTTGTTCATCACGGAGGCTCGGGATGGATTGTAGTTCCGGAACTCCACTGTCGCGTTCAGGAGCGTGCGAGGCGACGTGGCCCATTGGATGAACAGCCAGGCCGCCTCCTTGTTCTTGGTGGCCTTGCTCATCCCTAGCGCCCACGTCCAGAGCGCCGAATAGGTCACTCCGCCCGGACCCGGCGGGACCAACGCGTATCCCACCTTGCCGGCAACCTTGGACTTCTTCGGATCCTCATAGGTCGCCGCAAAGAAATCCGCGTCGGCGATCATGCCCGCCTGGCCCGTTGCGAAGCTCTCCATCGCGTCGTACCAGGTCATGTTGGCCCAGTTCGCCGGTCCGCTTTCCCGGACCATGTCCACCCACAACTGGGTGAACTTGACGGATCGGGGATCGTGGAATGCGGAGTTCAGCTTCTCGTCCGATTCGTGCCACTTCCCGTCCGCGTAGGACTTGATCCCACTGATGAAGCCAGTGGCGATGGTCGAGGCGGCGGGGATACCCCGGGCCACGACCCCGTCGATCCCGGCGTGCTTCTTCACCAGCCGTGCTGCCTCCGCCATCTCTTCCATGGAGGTCGGCACCTTGATCTTGTGTTGGTCGAAGATATCCTTGCGGTAGGCCAGGATGTAGCTCTCCGCTAGGACCGGAATGGACCAGAGCTTCCCGTCTCCCACGCCGCCGCCCAGCTTCATGTTCCAGCGATTGGCGGCGATCAGGCCGGGGAAGAAGTCCTCCAGCTTGTACCAGGACTTATCCGTCAGCTTGGGGTCGTTCAGGAAGTCGTCCAGCGGGGCCAACCAGCCCGGCGTCGCATACTGCCAGTTGCGCATCGGACCGGTCATGATCACCGTGAACTCCCCCCGCTGCTGGGATAGGTCCACCACGAGCTTGGAGAAGTATTCCTGCTCCGGCAGGATGAGGTACTCCACCTTGATCCCGGTGAGGCTCTCGAACTCCGAAATGAGCGGCAGCAGGGACTCGGTGAAGGGGTGCTTGTTCAGGCCGATGGTCAGCTTCTGGCCCTCGAACTGGCGCCAGTTGATCTTGGCCTGGCGATAGTAGGCGAGGCCCGAAGCTTCCCCCGCCACCGCATCGCCGATCGGCCCGAGACAGGCCAACGCCAGAAACCACAATCCAACCCATGCGAGCCACCGAGAATGCGTTTTCATCGTTCGATCCTCCCTTCAGGGGCCTACCCTGGAATCACCAGACCGAAACGCCACCAGAACGTCTCACCCCCCTTCGACACGATCCCCTGAGGACGGGATAGCCTTCGGATTGGTTGGAACGGACAAATCGGATCCAAGACGAGACGACCTCACCAGCCCAACACCGAGCACAGATTCGCGCCGCCGACAAAGCCCCTTTTGCCATATCATAAGGTTGGTGGGTGGACTCGCTCCTCTTCCTTTCCCGCCCGTGACTGTGCGCATTCCTTTGAATTGAATACGTCGCAGTTCATCCCCGCATCCTTGGTACGAGCCCGAGGGCGATCGCGCGCCGCTCAATGCTAGCCCACGCCTTTTCGGTCAGGGGGGGGAGCGGCCGGGCACAGGACGATGTGGAAAACAGCTTCTTGTGAGCTAGTATGTGCTTACATGCACTCTGCGAAGAGCCTTCCTTCACGAAAACCAACAGTTCCTGCACATCCATGATACGGTCTTGATGCCGCCGAGCTGCGGCGAGATCCCCGGTCCGCACCGCATCCCAGAGACCCAAAAAGGACTCCGGAATGATGTTTCCCAGCGTGACCACGGCGCCGTGTCCTCCCAGAACGAGGGCGCTCAGACAATTATAATCCTCTCCCACCATGATCCGAAACTCCGGGCGGGTACGCAGGAGCCGTACCACACGATGGAAGTAGAGCAGATCCGGTCCAGCGCTCACCTTAATTCCGACGACCTCCGGGATGGCCGCCAGTTCGGCCACAGTCTCGGGTTCGATACTCAGCTTCGTTTCGCCCGGCTGGTGATATAGCCACAACGGCAGCCCGCCCTCTACTGCCAGAGTTCGGAAGAATGAATGCAGCCCCCCCTGGTCCACAACGGCGTAATAGGGTGGAGTTGCCATGACCGCGTCGGCTCCCGCCTTACGGGCATCCTCAATGAGCCGAAGCGATTCCCGTGTTCCACACGCGCCCGCAATCGCGATGATCGGAACTCGTCCCTGCGTCTCTCCGACGACGATCTCCACAGTGCGGCGTCGCTCCTCAGGTGATAGATTGAAAAACTCCCCGGTGCCACTTGGGGCAAGAAAGCCGTGGACTCCACACGCCAGGAGGTACCGGACCAGCTTTCGCAGATCGCGCTCGATGATCCGCTCCCGCTTATCCAACGGGCTGAATAAGGGGACCACGATCCCCTCGAGCGCGTCCCAGTCCTTGAACATTGGTCTGACCTCCCGTTAGTAGCGCACTGCGGTTGTTGCCAACCCGAGGCGGGCACCAAGGGACTCGCAGGGTCGCAACTTGGCAAAGGCGCGGCGAAAACACAAAGAGCGAAACATGCAGCCCGCTTTCTTATCGCAGATGCTCGAGCGAGTCAATCACAAAGATATGGGATCGCGATCCGGTGAAGACCGCTTGGCGCCCTGGCCATCTCTCCCTGCGCCTGCTTTGCCATTGACACCTCCGGTGGGCTGCGATAGGGTTATTTTTGCTAGGCATTCGGAGCGGCAGGAAAGGGGAACCCGATGAGTATCGTGTATTTCAACAAGCAGTTTGTGCCTCTTGCCGAAGCCAATCTGAGTATTCGGACAAACGCATTGCACTACGGAAGCGCCGTCTTCGAGGGCATCCGGGCCTACTGGAACTCGAATGAACAGCAACTGTTCGTCTTCAAGCTGCCCGAGCACTACGAACGGATGCTGAACAGTTGCAAGGTGCTGAAGCTGAAGGTGGGTCACGATGTGAAGGATCTCTGCGCCCTCACGGTCGATCTCCTGCGACGGAATCAGCCGAAGGAGGACTCCTACATCCGCCCCATCGCCTACGTGAGATCGGAGGGCTTGACACCGAAGCTCGTCGGGTACGACACCGGCTTCGCCATCTACACGCTTCCGCTCGGGGACTACATCGACGCGTCCGGCGGCCTCAAAGTCGGCTTCTCCTCCTGGCGACGCATCAGCGACAACAGCATCCCCGCCCGCTGCAAGGTGAGCGGGGGATACGTGAATTCCGCGCTGGCCAAGACAGAGGCCCTGGAACAGGGCTACGACGAGGCCCTCCTCCTGACCCAGGACGGCTTCCTCTCCGAGGGATCGGCGGAGAACATCTTCCTCATCCGCGACGGCGTCCTGGTGACGCCGGACCTCTCGCAGGACATCCTGGAGGGCATTACGCGAAACGCCCTGATCTCCCTGTGCCGCGACGAGCTTGGCTTTCCCGTGGTCGAGCGCCAGGTTGGGCGGACCGAAGTCTACGTGGCGGAAGAGGTCTTTCTCTGCGGCACCGGGGCGCAGGTCTCCCCGGTGATCGAGGTGGACCGCCGCCCGATCGGCACCGGAAAGATCGGACCGCTCACCGCCCGCATCCAGCAGATCTACTTCGACGTCGTCAGGGGCCGGCACCCCAAGTACCGCCACTGGTGCACGCCGGTGTATTGAAGATGGAACCTGGTTTTTGCGCTGGCGCGCAAAAACCATAATAGAAATACATCAGGGAACCCTTCCAGTAGTTTGGTTTTTGCGCGTTCAGCGCGCAAAAACCAGGTGGAACAAAACGACGCAGCCCAGAGGATGTCCTCCGGGCTGCGTGTCACACTGCAAGATCCCTGCGAGCCGCCTACCAGATCTTCGACTCCACGCTCCCCTGCCCCTTCACCATGATATCCACGACCGCCTGGTCGAAGTAATCCGCTTTCGAGCCGATCGACGGGTCCACGTTCTTCTCGTAGTAGTGTCGCCCTTCCTCCAGCTCTTTCGCCAGATCCTCGAAGAGGGAATCGTTCTTGATCGCGAGGACAATCTTGTCCTTGTGGTAGAGGACGATCTCCCCGACGATGAGTCGAGCCAGGCGTCTTGCGCGTTCGTGGGGGTCTTTTCGATCCGTCGCCATCGGTTTACCCTTCCTGCCAGTGGTCCCTAGACGTCAAACAGGGGGAGCTGCGCCGCGTCCTCCATCGGGAACGACACCGGATACTCCATGCTGAAGCAGGCGTGGCAGAAGTCCGTGTCCTTCCCCACCGCCTTGAGCATCCCCGCCCTGCTGAGATAACCCAGGCTGTCAGCCCGGATGTACGTGCAGATCTCATCGACGGAATGGCTGGAGGCGATCAGCTCCTTCCGTGTGGGCGTGTCGATCCCATAGTAGCAGGGGGAGACGGTCGGGGGGGAGCTGATCCGCATGTGCACCTCTCGCGCTCCGGCAGACCGCACCATGCTGACGATCTTGCGGCTGGTGGTCCCCCGCACGATCGAGTCGTCCACCACCACGACCCGCTTCCCTTCCAGGATCTCCCTTACCGGGTTCAGCTTGATCTTCACCCCGAAGTGGCGAATGTTCTGCTTGGGCTCGATGAACGTCCGGCCCACGTAGTGGTTGCGGATGAGCCCGTGGTCGAACGGGATGCCCGACCGGTCGGAATATCCCAGGGCCGCCGGCACGCCCGAATCCGGCACCGGGATCACCAGGTCCGCCTCGACCGGCGCCTCCTCGGCCAGTTGCCGGCCGAGCGCCTTGCGCACACCGGCCACGCTCTTTCCGAAGAGGATGCTGTCCGGGCGGGAAAAATAGACGTACTCGAAGATGCACTGCGCCGAGCGGGCCGGCGGCAACGGAAAATAGGACTTCAGGCCGTTCGGCGTGATGTGCAGGAACTCGCCCGGCTCTAGGTCCCGGACGAACGTGGCGTCGATGAGATCGAAGGCGCAGGATTCCGAGGCCAGGACCCACGCATCCCCCAGCTTCCCGAGGGACAGGGGGCGAAACCCGTGCGGGTCCCGGATACCCAGGAGTTCGTGCTCGCTCATGATCACCAGCGAATAGGCCCCGCTGACCCGACTCAAGGCCTCCGCCGTCGCCTCCACCATGTCGTCGCTCTTGGAGCGCGCGATCAGATGGACGATGACCTCGCTGTCGGTGCTGGAGTTGAAGATGGAGCCCTTCGCCTCCAGCCCGGATCGCAGCTCCTGCGCGTTGACCAGGTTGCCGTTGTGGGCCAGGGCCACCGTCCCGTGACGGCAGGTAGCCAGGATCGGCTGGGCGTTCTTGAGCTGCGAGCTGCCGGCCGTGGAGTACCGGACATGCCCGATCGCCAGGGACCCCTTCAGCCGTTTCAGGCGGGTCTCCGAGAACACGTCGGCCACCAGCCCCATGGCTTTTTCCAGATGAAGCGTCTCCCCATCCGACGCCACGATACCGGCGCTCTCCTGCCCCCGGTGCTGGAGCGCGTAGAGTCCAAGGTAGGTCAGGTTGGGCGCTTCGGTGCTTCCCAGGATCCCGAAGACGCCACAGGCTTCTCGAAATCGATCAAGCATAAAACTCCTAGATCGCGCGCTTGATCCCCTGAATCGCCTGGCGCGTCCGATGCTCATTCTCCACCAGGGCAAAACGAACGTACTCGTCCCCGTACTGCCCGAACCCGATCCCCGGCGACACCGCCACCTTGGCCCGCTCCAGGAGAAACTTGCTGAACTCCAGGGAGCCCATCATCCGGAACTGGTCGGGAATCTTCGCCCAGACGAACATCGTCCCGAGCGGCTTCTCCACCTTCCACCCGATCCGGCTCAGCCCTTCGCACAGGACGTCGCGCCGCGACTTGTAGGTCTGGACAATCTCCCCCACGCACTCTTGGGGACCGTTCAGGGCGATGATGGACGCGATCTGGATCGGCTGGAACATCCCGTAATCCAGATAGCTCTTGATCCGCGTGAGCGCGGCGATGATGCGGCGGTTCCCGACGGCAAACCCGACCCGCCACCCCGGCATGTTGTAGCTCTTGGAGAGAGTGAAGAACTCGACCCCGACCTCTTTGGCGCCCGGCACCTGAAGAAAGCTGGGAGCCCGATAGCCGTCGAAGACGAGGTCCGCGTACGCGAAGTCGTGGATGACGATGAGGTCGTGCTCCTGGGCGAAGGCCACGATCTGCTTGAAGAACTCCAGGTCCACCGTCGCGGTGGTGGGATTGTGCGGGAAGCTGATGATGAGGAGCTTTGGCTGCGGCCACGACTCGCGGAAGGCGGCCAGCAGGTTTGCGAAGAAGTCCTCCCCGGGGCCCAACCGGACGTGGCGCACGTCGCCCCCGGCGATGATCACGGAGTAGGCGTGAATGGGATAGCTCGGGTTTGGCACCAGGGCGACGTCGCCCGAATCCACGATCGCCAGGGCCAGGTGCGAGAGCCCTTCCTTCGCGCCGATCGTCGCGATCGCCTCGGTGTCCGGGTCCAGCTCCACGTCATAGCGGCGGCGGTACCAGTCGGAGATCCCGTGGCGCAGCTTGGTGATTCCCTTGGAAGCCGAGTAGCGGTGGTTCCGGGAATTGTGCGCCGCCTCGCAGAGCTTCTCCACGATGTGGGGCGGGGTCGCCAGGTCGGGATTCCCCATCCCGAAGTCGATGATGTCCTCGCCCAGGGCGCGCGCCTTGACCTTCAATTCGTTCACGATACTGAAGACGTAGGGCGGCAGCCGCTTGATCCGCTTGAACTCCTCCATCGTCCCCCCTTGCCTACCTGATGATTCGGCAATCTGGCAACTCGGCAATCAGCGCCTGAGTCAATTCCGCGTGATACGAACTGCGGACGAGGGGGCCGGAGATGACGGAGCCGAACCCCATCGCATAGGCCGCATCCTCGAGCGCCTTGAACCGATCCGGACGCACGAACTCCGCCACCGGCAGGTGCTGCTTGGTGGGCTGAAGGTACTGGCCGATCGTCAGGATGTTGCAGTCCATCGCCCGGGCATCCCGCATCAGGGTCAGGACCTCGTCCTCGGTCTCCCCCAACCCCAGCATGATTCCGGTCTTGGTGAACGGCTGCCCCAGCTCCTTGGCAATCCGGAGGACCTCCAGGGACCGCTCGTATTTCGCCTGAACCCTGACCTGCCTGGTGAGTCGCTCCACCGTCTCCAGGTTATGGTTGAAGACGGTCGGCCGGCTCTCCACGACCGTGCGAATGCTCTCCCGGTCGGCCTTGAAGTCCGGGACCAGCGCCTCCACCTGGGCGCCGGGGTTCAGCTCGTAAACGGCGCGGACCGTGGCGGCGAAGTGGGCCGCACCGCCGTCCCTGAGGTCGTCCCGGGTCACCGAGGTGATGACGACGAACCGGAGGCCCAGCCGCCGGCTGGTCTCGGCCACGTGTCGCGGCTCGTCCGGATCCGCCGGTGCCGGGCGGCCCGTCGCCACGGCGCAGAAACCGCAGCTCCGCGTGCAGGTGTCGCCGAGCAGCATGAAGGTGGCGGTCCCGCGCGTCCAGCATTCCCCCTGGTTGGGACAGCGGGCCTCCTCGCAGACCGTGTGGAGGTGGGACGCGTTCAGGAGCGCCTTCATGTCGTGCACGCGCTCCCAATGCCCCGACCGGGCCCGCAGCCAGGGTGGCAGGCGGCGCGGGATAGATCCAGTCGGCGTGTCTTCAATCCGCAACAGTTCTTGACTCATTCGACACTATTCCTTCTGTTGCACGCCTCTGGAGTGGAGGCTACCAGAGGAGTCTAGGGGTGTCAACGGCTTCCTCAGATGCAGATGAACGATCTGCTCTTCGCTTGACACCCCCGGCCCACTGAGCTACCGTGAAATTTGTCGGGCTCCTCCGCAGGGTCGCCGATGGCTTTGTGCGGGCGCCGATCCAACAGTGAGTGCGTTTCACCTACCCGAGTGACGTCACACCGGAGGTTCGAAACATCGTCATGGGCAATCTGCGTGAGGAGACAGAGGTTGCGATCATAGGCGGGGGGCCAGGGGGATACGTAGCCGCTATCCGCGCCGCCGATCTCGGCAAGGACGTCATCGTAATCGAAGAGCGGGAGCGGCTGGGCGGTGTATGCCTGATCGAGGGATGCATCCCGTCCAAGGCCCTCATAAACGTGGTGGAGCTGGCGGAGACCGCCCGGGCAGCCCGGAAGATGGGGCTCACCTTCAGCGATCTGTCCATGAATCTCGACGCGCTCCGCCGGTGGAGCGACAGTGTCGTGGACACCCTCACCAGGGGGGTAGACGGCCTGCTGAAGCGCCGCGGGGTGGAAGTCCTGCACGGTCGTGCGCGCTTCACCGACAATCAGACCCTAGCAGTGGAAGGCGCCCGTTCGACCACAGTCGCGTTTCAGCACTGCATCATCGCCACCGGGTCCGACATCAACCGGCTCCCGGCGGGCCAACAGTTGCCGCTGTGGTCCTCGGCGGAGGCGCTGCGCATCCCGGAGGTACCGCCGCGGCTGTTGGTGATCGGCGGCGGTTACATCGGGCTCGAGATGGGGCTGGTCTATGCCGGACTGGGCTCACAGGTGACGGTGGTGGAATTCAACCCGCGGCTGCTCCCCGGCGCCGACCTCGACTTGGTGGACGTGGTGGTGAGGAGCTGCGAGAAGCGATTCCATCAGATTATGACCGAGTCCAGGGTTGCAGAAATCCAGAAAGGAGGCAGTGGGTACATCGTCACCGTGGAGTATCAGGGTCGGAAGCAGGCCCATGAGTTCGACCAGATTCTCGTGGCGGTGGGACGACGTCCCAACACCGACAAGCTGGGGTTGGAACATACCGCCATCCGGCCCGACAAGCGCGGCTTCATCGAGGTGAATCCGTGCGGACGGACCGTGGAAGAGCGCATCTACGCCATCGGCGATGTGACTCCGGGTCCGATGCTGGCCCACAAGGCGAGCCGCGAAGGGAAGGTGGCAGCGGAGGTGATCGCCGAACATCCGTCGGTGTTCGACAACCGCGCCATCCCCGCGGTGGTGTTCACCGACCCCGAGCTGGCGTGGACCGGATTGACCGAGCGCGACGCTGCCGAACAGGGCCTGGCAGTCAACGTGGGGCGTTTCCCCCTGTTGGCGTCGGGACGGGCGCGAACCCTGGGTCGCACCGAAGGAATGGTGAAGCTCATCAGCGATCCGGATTCCGGGCGAATCCTAGGCGTGGGAATGGTGGGCCCGCATGTGTCGGAACTGATCGCCGAGGGAACACTGGCGGTTCAATTGGGCGCCACCGTGGAAGATATCATGACGACCATCCACCCCCATCCAACCGTCTCGGAAGCCATCATGGAAGCCGCAGAAGTTTCCGCAGGCACGTCTGTTCACATCAATCCTCCCAAGAAGGCGGAAGGCACCGCACGCAAGCCTGCGCACGTTCATCCCCGCAAAAAAGAGGGGGGATGCGAGGGGTGCCCGCTCGCGGACTCGTGAGACAATTCGGGGATTCTTCTGCCGGTAAACGAGGCGGGCTACCGATCCGTGCAGGACAAACACGGATCAATGCTTTCGATGATCGCCCGTGCGTGTTCAGCCTGCTCCCCCTTGAGAGCCCGCGTCAGGAAACACAAATTGGCAAAGGTTGGGGTTCGCACCTTCACACGTTCGGGCACGTTCGTGCCGTTTGATCGAATAAAATAGATCAGCTCACCCCGCGGAGCTTCAACCCTTCCAATCACCTCCGGGCGTTCTTTGAGATTCGGTTCCTTCAACTCACCCATGATGGGCCCGTCGGGTAACTTCTCCAGCAGTTGGCTCACGATACGAATGCTTTCGAGAGTCTCCCTGGCCCGTACCATGAACCTCGCCCTGGCATCCCCTTCTTTCTCCACGACGACATCGAAATCCACGTCGCCGTAGGCCGCATACCCGTCTTCGCTTCTCACATCGCTTTCGATACCGCTCCCCCGGAGCGTGGGCCCCACCGCACCCAGCTCCATCGCCTCCATGCCACTTACCGTGCCGTATCCGACAATCTTTGAACCCAATGTCCCTCGCTCGCCCAAGGCGTCAACGACAAAGTCAGACAGGTCTGTGAGCCTCGGCAAGCTCGCCCGTATCTCCGACACCAACTCGCCGGAGAGGTCCCTCCTCGCTCCGCCGATCGTATTGATACTGTAGTGGACCCGGTTTCCGCTGATGCGCTCTAGCAGGCTCACCAGCGCCTCCCTGTCCTTCATGATCTTGACGAAATGCTGACCTTCATGGACGGCATGCGCCAAGAGGGCCAGACACAGATAATGGCTGTGGAGACGTTCCAGCTCGACGAAGATGGTCCGGAGATACCGCGCCTTCGGCGGAATCTCGATCTCCATGATCTCTTCAGCCGCTTGGCAAAACGCCAGCGTGTGGATGTTGCTGCAGATTCCGCAGATCCGTTCGGCAAGGAAAACGTCCTGCCGATACGTTTTCGTTGCCATCAACTCTTCCACTGCGCGGTTGACGAATCCGATTGTGATGGTGAGATCCGTCACCTTGCCATCCTGAACCTGGAGGTCAACCAAGCTCGGCTCGAGGAGATACGGGTGATAGGGACCGATGGTGATCGTCTTAGTCATATGCGCTACCCACGAATGTCGGCAGATTGGCTCTGTCTCTCATCCCCAGAAACACTCGAAAAATTCCTTCGTAGACCCGGAACGGTAGTCGAGGCACAATTCGGCCGGCTGCACCCCAAAAGACATTGCCAGCAATTCCAGCACATGCACACAAGGGTACCTGGCGACATCAGCGCCAAGATCGCCAACCGCCCCCTGCCCCGTCTCAAACTGGTTCAAGCACGCAGGACAACAGAATGCGAGTGCCTCCGCGTTCGTTTTACTCAAAGCCTTCAGCTTGGGCAGGAGTCTTTCCTTCAGTGCCGCGTTCTTGTCAAATTGCGAGATGGGAAAGCCACAACACAGTTGTTCAAGGCCGTAGTCGACACACCGTGCCCCCATGGCTTCCACTAGCTCCTTCATCATCCTCGGTTTCCGCCACGTGTCGAGATGTCTCGTCTCCCGAAAGAGATGGCACCCGTAGTGCAGCGCCACCGGAACTTCCACCGGCCTCGTGATCGCCTCCCTGATTCTCTCAAGGCCCACATCTTCATGCAGGAACTCAATGAAGTGTTTGATCTGTATCTTCCCTTCGTACCGAGTCCCGATGCTCGCGAGCAATTGATCAACTCGCGCCTTCATCGTCTCGTCATGTCGAAGGGCGTCATCCGCCTCGACCAGCGCTTCGTAGCATCCATTGCACAACACGATCAGATCTGCGCCCGCCTTTTCTGCGAGAGCGAGGTTCCGCGCGGATATGGCCAGCGCCATTTCCCTGTCGGTCAGACCCAGGATGACCGGCTCGGGGCAGCAGGAGTAGCCTTCGAGATCGATATGCTCTATCCCCAGTTGGCTGAACACCCGCCTGGCCGCAACCTCAATCCCCGGGAACCGGAGTGGTATCACGCAACCGAGAAAGAATGCCTGTCTATTCATCACGCACCCAGGGCTCCTACTTGTACCTCAGTTTGCCTTTTCCCCAATCAAAACCGGCCCGTTTATCGAACCCAGTTCGAACCACCAAGTCCTTGAACTCCTTCAACTGATCGTCATTCGACGAAGCCAGCGGGGGCACCTTCGGCAAACCCGCCTTTTCCCTCTTGACCAGAGAAGAGGGGCCGACCCTGATGGAAGCGCCGCCGCTCAACAGGTTCTCGACACTCATCCTCGCCTGGGGAATGATCTCTCCGACAAGCGGCTTTCGCAGGGCCGCTTCGTGGTCGGCCAGTCATCCGGGAGAACCAGATTCGCTCGCCGCAGATGTCCGATGAACTCGATACCGAACAATTCCGACACTTCCTTCTTCAACGAACTCCGCTCCAGGCACAATCTGAGTAATCGTGTCAATCGTGCTGGTTTCCTTTTGAACGCTCGCACGCAATGTGACGAGAACTCCATCAAGCGAAAAATTGTACAGAAGTTCGATCTCGAGACCATTGTCGACAGCCACAATCGTAACAAATCTCCGTCTCTCAGCCTGAAGGACGGCAAGGACGGATTCCTTGATGTCTCCCGCATCGACGTCGATCACGACCCGGCGCTTGCCTTGGCCGGTGCGCGCACCACGCCCTTTCGTCAGTGTCTGTTCCAGGAGCTGTCGAATCTTCTCTACGGTCATTGCTCTTCCTTCGCGCTCACGTACAGTCTCTCGTTAAACCGTACAGCCTCCTCCCTCGCATACACTCGAAGAGCGCCAGAGGAGCAATGCTTGACGCATTCCGGAACTCCGAAGCAGAAGTCACATTTCACTGCGACCTTCAATGCTGCGTCGAAAAACGGCACCGACAGCGGGCACGCGACCACGCACATCTCGCATCCGACGCACTTGGATGAGTTCTGCGTCACCCATCCCGTCTTCTCGTCCTTTTGCAGTGCCTCAGATGGGCAGACGGCACAGCAGATCGGATCATCGCAGTGCTGACAATTGACTGCGGAATAGCGCTCCGTCATGCGCTCTTCGTCAAACAGTATTCGTATTCTCGACTGAGCCACATCGATCCGGCCACAATGCCAAACCGCGCACGCCACCTCGCAATATCTACACCCGGTGCACAACTGCGGCTCGTACACAATCGCCTTCGCGTCCGATTGACTCCGCACCACGTATCCAACCTCCCAAGCAGCACCGCCTGCTCTTTCACACCCCGAAAACGTGTCTGACCTCCCTCAGCACCTGGCTCCTCTACCCGACGCTCTGCTCGCCAGAGAGGCAAGGATGCTTTTCGCTTCCCGGACTTCACTGATACTATTCCTTCTGCATTGCATACATATGTTGAGACTTCGCTGCAATTTGCTGCGGTCACCGGTGCCCATCTCGAGCTTCTCATCAACTCTGCTCATGGCCCAATTCATCTGCGCATCCGGAAGAAAGAGCGTACCACACACGAGACACGTTCTACGCTGAAGGCGCGCTTCCGACGTGGAAGCGTCTTTCGTGCGAAACCACGCCTTATCTCCGACACGCAGCTCCACAGCCTCGGTCGGGCAGACCTCCTGACACGAAGCGCAGAAGATACAGTCCTTGCGCATGAATCGGACGAGGCGCTCGGTCCCGCTCTCGACGATCTCGATCGCATCAGCGGGGCACACGTTCGCGCATGCACCGCACCCTATACACTTCCCCTGGTCGACGTGTGGATCACCCCGAAATCCTTGAGGGGTGTGTAGGAGGGTTTCCATACCTTCTACTTTCAACTGCAAAGTGTCAGCCAGGGCACCCAGGATCACCTGCGGCCTCGGGGGGCATCCCATGATGTACAAATCGACAGGTATGATTGTATCGATCGGCCCGGTCATGGCGTAGCCACCTTTGAATATACCCATCGTGGCTGCACACGACCCGACGGCTATGACGTGCCTCGGCTCCTGAATTACGGCATAGGCGCTCTCTAGCTCAGGTTTGGACTTCAGATTGGACCCACCCGTAACCAGCAATAGATTGGCTTCCTTCGGTGTCTCGACGATCTCGATCCCGAGTTCAGCCACCTGAACAAGAGCCAAAATTTCTAGGACCTCAATATCGCAACCGTTACAGCCACTTGCGTCAAATCGATAGATTCGAGTAGCCTGTATGCCCACGTTCCACACCTATCAGGTTGAGCCGCTAATCACCCGTCAATGCTCCTAACATCCTGGCGCGTCTTTGGGAGTATATGTTGTCACACCCGTTCCCGAGCCGCAACCCAGGGTTTGTCTTTGTATTCTTTTCATGAACAATAACGCGAGGGCGGCGTGCGGATCCGCGCGCGCTCGGCCGGCGGGGCAGGCGAGAGTCTTGCGCGGAGATGGCGGCGACAAGGAAGCGGTGTACGCTATCGGAAAAATGGGCTAGTCAACCGCTCGAAGGAGGTCTTCAGGATGGCCTGGGGGTTCGCGATCAGGGCCGCGTCGGGAAGTTGGCTCTGGCTTGAAGGTCTCCTCAGCGGTAGTGGCGAAAGTGCTCCACCTCTTCCTTGAGCCAGGCGGGCCAGTAGTGCTCGGAGATGGGGTACGAGGCGTCCAGGGCCTGGTAGGAGCCGGTACCGATGACCGCCCGCACGTTCTCGGGCGTGTTGTAACAGACACGATCCACCCCCAGCAGGGCGGCCATCTTGAGGTTGATCTCCTCCGGCGTCTTGTCGTAGGGGTTGTCGCCGCGGAAGGCCCGCTGCACCGCCAGTTCGCCCAGGCACTCCCGGCCGCGACGCCACTCCTTGAAGGAGGGAAAGAACATGGGGCCGTAGGAGACCCAGAACTCCAGCGCCGTCGCCCCCGCGTTGTAGACGCTCCAGACCGCCCCGCCCTCGCTCACGCTCCCCTTCACGATCGAATCATCCCCCATGATGATCCGCCGCCCCGCGAGGACCGAATCCATGGCGGCGAACTTGACCGCCACCTCCCGCATCCGCTTGCTCCGACCCGCCTCCTGAAAGGTGCGTATGGCCTGGGACTGCTTGGCCAGGCCCGGGAGCATCCGCTTCCCCAGCCCTTCGGCGATGCCGTGCGAGACCCCACACCCTGACTCCGGGTTGGGGATGACGACGTCGGCGTCGGTGTCCGCATACATCTTCGCCAGCCCGTGTCCCAGCCCCATGCGCAATCGGAGGATTTCCTCGCCCCGATAGCGCGAGGCGATATTGCCGAAGTAGACGGCCTGGAAGGCGTCGGGCATCTCCGTCTCCGTCCGGACCCGCTGGATCTCCACACCCCGCGAGGAACAGATGGTCATCTCCGCCCCGGCGTATTCGCGTTCTGGGTGGCCGCCCAGCCGGCGGTGGGAGCAGCTCTCGGACGAAGCGAGGAAGGCCTCCCCTACCATCCCAAAGCAGAAGGGCTCGAAGGCCCGGCTGTCGTTCAACGCGACCAGGACGGTTTCCTTGCCGTCATGCACCAGGGCGGTGAAGGCGAAGGTGCCCCACCCGTGCAACAGATCCACCAGCTTCCGCCCCGCCGCGAAGGTCACCCCCTGCTCCTCGAAGCAGCGGTGCAGGAGCGCCCCCAGCACCTCGGTCATATTGACCGTGTCGAAGGTGTAGGCGTCCTCCATCTCAGCCTTCAGTTGGTCGTCCTCGAGGATGCGCCCGTTCATCGTGAGGACCACCGTGAAGCGTGAGTCTCGCCTCGGCTTCACCTGGATGGGCTCGGCATTCCGCTTCTCCGGGATTTTGTTCTTGGTGTAGCCGACGTTGCCGATGGCGGCGACCGGCTCCAGATCTTGGAAGGTGCGCAGGATCTCCTCCTCCGCCACATCCACGATCCCGCCGACGCCCTTGTGAACGTAGATCCCCTTCGAGCCGCCGACGGCCAGGCCGGCGCTGGCCTTCCCCCGGTGCTGTAACGCGCCGGTGGCCAGGAAGATCTTCTGCATGAGGTCCTTGTCCCCGGGACTGTAGCAGCCGGTGATACCGTCCATGCGGTCGCTCCTTCAGATGGAAAGGGAGTCATGTAAGTGGTGGCAGAATCATGGCACAGCCCGCAGCCAGAGGCAAGTACAGCGAAATCGAGCGGGCAGACAGAGGAACAAGGGTACAAGGGTACAAGGGTGCGGAGGAGCAATGGGGAAAGCGATTGCGGACTGATGAAGCAGTCCATCGGCCAACAGGAAGGCCCGAACATCCTGCACATCGCCCGCAGGTGCGCCCGCATCTCGGTCCCCCTGCCCGCCCCCCTCCTTCATCACTCCACCGATTCACCGATCCACTGATTCACTGATCCACCGTTTCACCGATCCACCGATCCACCGATCCACCGATCCACCACTCCCCTCACATCCGCTCGGGCGCGGACACGCCGAGAAGCGCCAACCCGTTCGCGATCACCCGTCGAACTGTCGCGACCATGGCCAGGCGCGCATGGCTGAGCTCGCGGTTCTCGGAGATGACTCGCTCCTCGCTGTCCTTGTAGCGCGTGAAGTAGCCGTGGAAGGCGGCTGCCAGCTCGTGCAGGTAGGTGGTCACCCGATGCGGCTCGCACCCCAGCGCCGCATTCCGCACCATCTCGGGGTATTTCGCCATGAGCTTCAATATGGCGATCTCTTCCGGCAAGGTGAGGAGCGACAGGTCGGCGTCCGCGGGCGGCCCGCCCAGCCCGGCCTCCTCGGCCTTCCGCGCCACGCTGCAGCCCCGGGCATGCGCGTACTGGACGTAGAAGACCGGGTTGTCCATGCTCTGCTTCTTCGCGACCTCGATGTCAAAGTCGAGCTGCGCCTCGGAGCGCCGGGTGAGGAACAGGAACCGCGCGGCGTCCTTCCCGACCTCGCTCACCACCTCGCGCAGCTCCACGAACTGCCCCGACCGCTTCGACATGGGCGCGGGCAAGCCGTTGCGAAGGACGCGGACCATCTGGAGCAGGATCACCTGCAGGATCTCGGGGTCGTATCCCAGCGCGTGGATGGCCGCCTTCACCCGCGGGATGTAGCCGCCGTGATCCGCCCCCCAGATGTTGATGAGCCGCTGGAACCCGCGCCGGATCTTGTTGGCGTGGTAGGCAATGTCCGAGGTGAAATAGGTCGGCTCGCCCGTGCCCCGGATCAGGATGCGGTCCTTCTCGTCGCCGAAGTCGCTGGCGCGGAAGCCGATCGCATTCCCGTCCTCGTACAAATACCCGCCCTCGCGAAGCTTCGCCAGGACGCTCTCCACCTCGCCGCTGTCGAACAGGCTCTTCTCCGAGAACCACGTGTCGAAGACGACGCCGAAGTCGCGCAGATCCGCCTTGGCCTCCTCCAAGAGAATGGCGGAGCCCCACTCCGCGCAAGCCACGATGGCCTTCGCCGCGTCCATCTCCCCCAGACCGGGAAGCGCGGCGGCCTGTGCCGCGAGGTCACGGACGTACTCGCCGTGGTATCCGTTCTCCGGGAAGACGACTGGCTGCCCCGCCGCCTCCAGGTGGCGGGCCCAGATCGACTCCCCCAGGAGCCGGACCTGCGTCCCGGCGTCGTTGATGTAGAACTCCCGCTCGACCTGGTAGCCGATCGCCGTGAGCAGACTGGCGACAGCATCCCCCAGGATTGCACCCCGCCCATGGCCCACGTGCAGCGGCCCGGTGGGGTTGGCGCTCACGAACTCCACCTGCACGCGCTGCCCCTCCCCCAGATTCGCCTGTCCGTACTCGTGCCCCGCCGACAGCACCCGCCCGACAATCGCGTACCACCAACTCCTCGCCACGAAGATGTTGAGGTACCCCGCCCCGGCCACCTCCACCTTCTCCACGAGCGCCGGGTCCGCCATCAGGGCGTGCTGGATGGCCGTCGCGATGTCGCGGGGCTTGCGCCGGACGAGCTTCGCCAGGCTGAAACTGATCGGGGTGGAGAGATCCCCGAACACGGGGTCCGGCGGATACTCCCAGTTCGCCTCCGGGATAGCCGCATCCGGCCAGCCCTCGGCGGCGGCCGCCCGGGTGACGGCAGCCCCCAGCTCAACACCCAACGCGTGCTTCAATTCTTCCACGGCTATCCCTTCCGATGCGTGAATTACGGGTTGTACGGCCCGACGCGAAGATCGAACCCCCCGCTCAGGTCGCCGAAGCGGCGGACACCACCGAGGATTCCGATGGGGCGGATTCGGGAAACTCGAAGCCGCGGATCTCGATCTGATCCAGGGCCATGCGCACCAGCGCGTTCACCTGGAGGTTCGATTCCGCCTTCCCGATCTCTTCCAGGTTGGAAAACGTGGCCGGGTGCCGAGGGGCGAAGAGGCTGCAGCAGTCCTGATCCGGCAGGATGGAGATCTCGTAACTGCAAAGCGCCCGCGCCTGCTGGACGATCTCCTCTTTGTCGCTGCCGATCAGGGGGCGGAGGATCGGCATTCCGACCGCCTCCTCGACCACCGCAAGGTTGTCCAGCGTTTGGGAGGCCACCTGCCCCAGACTCTCCCCCGTCACCAGGGCCTTGGCGCCCTCCCGCCGCGCGATCTCCGACGCGATCCGCACCATGAATCGCCGGTAGAGCACCACGCGCAACGGTCCCGGCGCCTTGGAGACGATCTCCCGCTGCACCTCGCCGAACGGGACGAGATAGAGCCGCGAGAGATGCTGGAATCGTGTGAGGCACTGGACGAGGTCCGCCGCCTTCTGGCGCGAGGTGCCGTCCTGGAACGGATGGCTGTGGAAGTGGACGAAGACGGCACGGCAGCCCCGCTTCATCAGGCGGTGCGCCGCCACCGGGGAGTCGATCCCGCCCGAGAGCAGCACCACGACGCTGCCGCTCACCCCGACCGGGAGGCCGCCCGGTCCCGCCTCGCGGCCAAAGGAGAAGTAGATCTCCCGGGGCAGGACTTCGACGTGCAGCGTCACCTCGGGGTGTTCCAGGTCCACCCGCGCCCCCGTCCAACCCTGCACGGCGGCGCCCAGATCCCGGTTGATCTCCTCGGACTTCAGCGCGAACGGCTTGTACGCCCGGCGCGTCGCCACCTTGAACGATTCGAAGTGTCGCCCTTCCAGCGCGCGATCCACGCCGGACTTCAGGGCGTCCAGGTCCGGCTCTGTCCGCTCCGCCAGCGAGAAGTTGGCGATACCGAAGATGCACCGCATCCGCTCGCGGATCGTCGGCCAATCCGCGTCCCGGGAAAGAGACAGGACGAGCCGCCCCGACCGCTCGTCCGCCCGGCGGACCCCCGTCCCCGCCGTCGCGCGGAGGAGATTCACCGCGAGCCTCCGCAAGAAGAGCGGCTGGTTCTTGCCCTTGAGGCCGATCTCGTTGTAGTGCACCACCACGTAGCTCATACCCACTCCTGAAAGCGGGTAGGGTACCATCCGGAGAGGCGGAACCCAAGGAGAAACTCCCCACCGTACGTCGATCGGTCACCATCACGCGGGAGAAGAACCGCGAATGCCGCAACGTCCCCAGGAAGCGTGTGTGAACGGCTTAGCAGGGTGCTGAAAAGCCGGCTCTCCCCAGGCTGCTCAAAAAGGTCCAGATGCAAGGCGGCGCGCGCAGGGCGGGGTACCCACCGCAGGTGGGTCCAGGCGTACCCCAGGTACGCCGCAACGAGTGCCCAAGCGTGCCAACGCAGCAGATGGGCCTTTTTCAGCAGCCTGTCAGGAGAGGAGGACGGTGTCGAGGCTGCGCCAGAGGTACCAGCAGGCGACGCTCCGGTAGGGGCGCCACTTCGTCCCCAGCTTCTCGACCCTGGCGGGAGCGGGGAGGGAGCGAAGCCGGTAGGCTTTCCGGATCGCGGAGCGGACCCCGAGGTCGCCCGTCGCCAGGACGTCGGGCCGGCGCAGCGCGAACAATAGGAACATCTGCGCCGTCCAGACGCCGACACCCTTCACGACGGTGAGATGCTCGATGACCTGTTGATCGGAAAACCGAGGCAGCCGCGCGAAGTCGATGACGCCGCTCTGCGTCTTCTTCGCCAGATCCCGGAGATAGTTCGCCTTCTGCCGAGACAGCCCTGCGCTGCGCGCGTCGGCGAGAGGCAGAGAGAGAATACTCTCCGGCGCCATTCGTGCGTCGCTCCCGAGGGCTTCCTTCAAGCGACCAAAGATGGCGCGGGCAGACGAGCCGCTGAGCTGCTGAAAGACGATGCTGCGCACCACCGTTTCGAAGTCGGGCTCGGTGTGCTGAATCCTGTACGGCCCCACCCGCTCGATGATCTCGCGGAGGACCGGATCGGCCTGTTTCAGATGGATGATCGCCTGTCGCATGACGGGTTGGGGCTTTCCGGTTGACACTCCGAATCGCGTTCGATAGGCTCTTGCCAAGCTTTCCGCCGTCTTTCCACACTTCGCTGGAGGCCCCCATGCACGTGTACTTCTGGGGAACGCGCGGCTCTCTTCCCGCCTCCACCACCTTCCGGATGATCCGGGCCAAGGTATTCGACGCCCTGAAGACCGCCCGCTCCCGCCGCCTGGAGACGGACGAGGCCATCGACGCCTTCATCGATAGCACACTCCCCTTTTCGGCCCGGGGAGGCTATGGAGGAAACACGTCCTGCGTCGAGCTCGGGGGGCAGGACGAATACGTTCTCTGCGATGCCGGCACAGGGCTGAGA
>Ga0209182_10000072_pt1 | contig 22251 bp, 20 predicted proteins | sample LakBais05cmmetaG_FD_185474 | JGI IMG/M metagenome (GOLD analysis project Ga0209182, IMG submission 185474) | Lake sediment microbial communities from Lake Baikal, Russia to study Microbial Dark Matter (Phase II) - Lake Baikal sediment 0-5 cm... | ecosystem: Environmental > Aquatic > Freshwater...
CAAATTCTGGTGGGGTTTCGCTAACAACTGAATAGTACATATCCCTGGGTGGGTCTCGAGGTATATATGAACACTGATAATCACGCGTTGATGTTTGAACTTGAGCGTATCACGAAACGCTATCCGGCATTCGGAAAATCTCCCGGTCCAAATTTGTTCGGTAACCTGGTTATCCCAACAAGAGGCCGGGGATTTTTTCAAATGCCACCTTTCGTGGAGGCGACCGCGTTGGGTCCGAACCCGGCCCTGAAGAAATTGGGATTTGGTCCCAAGGACCGCCTGCTCATTGTGCACGTGGATGACATTGGGTTGTGCCAATCCAACGTGGAAGGTTTAGCCGATTTAAATGAAGTAGGGATCATTACCTCAGCTTCCGTAATGATGCCCACCGCCTGGTCATCCATGGCGACAGCATATGCCAAGGCTCACCCGACCATGGATATTGGCGTTCACATGACAGTTACGAGTGAGTGGGAAAGCAATCGTTGGGGAGCACTCTCGACAATCGATACCTCCACTGGGTTGCTTGATCTGGATGGTTATCTCTGGCAGCACGGGGAAGACCTGATGGCGCGTGCCAAGGGTAAAGTGATCAAAAAGGAAATGGAAGCCCAGGCAAAAGCAGCCATTGCACAGGGGATGGTGCCGACCCATTTCGATTCCCATCAATTTGTCGTCCTGCAGGGCTACATCATGGACTACATCAGCTTGTGCCTGAAATACAAGGTGCCGCCCATCTTCATCCGCCGTGACCGGGCGGGTTTTGAAGCCATCGGCGGGATCGATCCCGGGTTCATCAGCATGGCAGTGTTGATGGTCAAAACCCTTGAGCTATTTAAAATCCCTCTGCTGGACAACATGTACATGATGCCACTGGAGAACCCTGATACCCGCCTCGAAGACACCCAGGCAATTCTTAAGCAGATAACCCCTGGCATTACCATGTTCATCTGTCACTGCACCAAACCATCTCCGGAACTCCCGGCCATCACCTCTGATTCACCCGGGCGCTTTGCCGATTACCGGACCTGGATGAATGAAGATATGCGCAGGTTCCTCCAATCCGAAGGTATCCACACCATTGGATGGGGCGCATTAAAGAACATCATGCCTTAGGGAAGGACCTTATGCGAAAACAAGCGAATGAAATGCGCACAAGAATTTTCATAGCCGGCTTGATATTGGTATTGGTGCTGGGGCTGGCAGGCTGTAAAGCGAAGGGTCCTGCCACCGTTGCTTACCTGCCCCTGGAATATGTCCCCGAGCCAATTACCATGCCCGCGTTGCCGGCAACCCCTGCAACCTGCCCTCCGACTGCAGCACCCAGCAGTGGGAAATCAATCAACCTGACCTGGATGGTGCCGGATTCGATCCCCAATCTGGATGCCGTGCTGGCGACTTTCGAAGCTCAAACCCCCCAAATCCAGGTCACTCTTCTCCCGGTTAAAGTTGAAAATTATTATGCGGCAACCACGGGAGTTCTGGCAATGGGCTGCACTACTCCAGATGTGTTGAATCTCAGAGTTGAGAACTCGGCGTATTATGCCTCGTACGGCTGTCTGGCATCCCTATGGAACCAGTTCACGTTTGACGAGAAGGAAGATTGGATCCAGGCATTGCGGAAGAGCGGCAGATATGCCCGCGAACAATACAGCGCCCCCTTCGATACTTCAGTCAGCCTTCTGTTCTACAATAGCGACCTACTTACGGCTGCAGGCATCATTCCGCCAGTTGCTGGTGAACGCTGGACTTGGGAGAAGGTAACAGATACAGCCAAAAAGCTTACCCAGGATAAAAACAGCGATGGAACCCCCAAGGTGTGGGGGCTTGCTTGGGCTGGAAGCACTGCCCAAGATTTTGTCTCATTACCCCAATCCCTCGGTGGGGAAGCAATTGGATTGGACGGCGTGACGGTAAAGGGCGTCATCGATACTTCTGCGTGGCAGGATGCCTTTACTTTCTATTCGAATATTTTCAATACATGGAAAGTCTCTCCAACCGATGAAACCTTCAACGCTGAAGAAGCTTTTCTCGCGGGCAAGCTTGGCATGGTGGTGGCGAATGCGGAAGATATCAACAGGTTTACCAGTGCCGGCTTTTCTTGGGGAGTTGCCCCTTACCCCTATTTCCAAAAAGGCAAATTGGTGGTCCCCACGGGAGATTGGCAGATCGGGGTGAATGCTAAGAGCCCCCAGCACGATGCTGCCATGATCCTGGTTCACTGGTTGACATTCAAAGTTGGCGGAGAAGTTTTATGGCGAGAAGGCAGCGTATCCATTCCGCCGGAAAAGAATGTACTCAACCTGTTTATGACCGAACCAACATTTGAGACCGCGCCCAATTCCTATTGGAAAACTGCCGCCAAAGAGGCATTGATCTTCACATTACCCGGACCGATCACTCCCTTTTACCAGGCATATGACGAGCAATTGCAGATTGCATTGAAAGAGCTTCGCGGTGGAGCCGATCCAAAAACAACATTAACCAACTTTGTAGATACCCTTTCGGGACTGATGAAATGATCCAGTTTCCGTCCATTCGATATTCGGGATTGAATGAATCTGAGGTGATATGAAAATCCTCCCATCCAAATTAAAAAGACGTGATTTCCTGAAGGTGAGTTCGATGGTGGCTGGAGGGCTGATGCTAACCACCCCCGCCCAGGGGAAGAAGGTATTTTTCAACCGAACGCTGGGCCAATCACAGCTGCAACCCAACCCGGTGCTGACTAAGTTGGGCTTCAAAAACACAGACAGGGTTTTGATCGCTCAGCTGGATGACCTGGGGACCTGCCAGTCGAATATGTCTGCCTTTTCAGTCTTGACCAATGCAGGCAACATCAATTCAGCAGCAGTCATGGCGCCGTGCATCTGGTTCCCACTGGTGGCGCATCTTGCCCGGACGACCCCAGGTTTGGACATGGGTCTGCAAATGACTTTGACCAGTGAATGGGACACGATCCGCTGGCGACCCATTTCCACCGTGGATCCAAAATCCGGATTGATGGATGCTGATGGTTTATATTCCAAGAACGTGGCAGGATTGCCATCAACCATAGATCAGACCATTCTCGCCCAGGAATTCGATGCTCAAATCAATCGGGCATTGCACATGGGAGTAAAGTTGACCCATCTTGACTCTCATCAATCCATCGCCTTCGACCCCAGGCTCACTGATCTCTTTTCCCAGTTTGCTAAGAAATATCAGCTTCCCCTGGTTTTCCTACGGCCAGACCCATTGCAGTGGGATAGCAGTACTTGGATGGACGCGGGTTGGATAACCGAAGGATTGAATTTTGCGACCCAGTTCGAACAAGCTGGGTTGCCATTGCTGGATTCGATCACCGATCTGACCCTATCCACACCTATTTCCAGGATGTCAGATGTTAAAAACTTCATCACTCAGCTCCCCTCGGGATTGCATCTCATCCGAATCCATGCTGCCAACCACACCCCAGAAATTGAAGCCATGACAACGGATTGGGCGGGTTACGTCGCGGATCTGAATGCATGGATCAGCGCTGATTTGAAATCGTTCATAGAGAAAGCGGGGGTGAAGACCATCGGCTGGGCACCCATCCAGGCGCTCATGAAGGCAAGCTAGGGATTTTAATAACCTCTACTTGCTTGGAGAAAAGAAGGAGACATATGGGAAAGAAAATCACCATCATCGGAGCCGGGAGCAGCATGTTCACTCCCCAGTTGATCTCGCTGCTGATCCAATCGAAGACATTGGCGGGCAGCACGGTTGCCCTCATGGACATCAATCCCAGGCGGCTGGAATTGATGGAAAAGCTTTCCAAGATGCTTATCGAACAAACCGGAGCCGACCTGAAGGTCGAAGCCACCACGAACCAGTTGGAAGCATTGACTGCCACTGATTTTGTGATTGTCGCCATATCGGCGGGAGGGTTCGATGCCTGGGAAAAGGACATCGAAATCCCCGCCAAGTATGGCGTATTCGTACCGTTCGGGGATTCGGTTGGTCCTGGTGGGATCTTGCGAGCTTTCCGACATGTTCATCCCATGGTCCAGATCTGCAAAGACCTGGAGAAAGTCGCACCAAAAGCCTGGTTGTTCAACTATACCAACCCGGCCAGCGCCCTTTGCTGGATCATGCGGAGGGAGTCTTTCATCCACACGGTGAGCATGTGCACCAACACGGTCCAACTTCGACAAGATAAATTCATGGCAAATGTTGCCGGGGTGCAGCCGGGAGAGGTGGTCATGCCGGTGAAGCTCGCCGGGATCAATCACTGCTCCCTGATAACAGAAATGCGCTTGAAGGATGGGACGGATGCTTTGGAACTGGTGCGCAAGAAAGCCAAACACCCCATTGTCCGCTGGGGATTGGAAACCCACCATATTCTGCCGGTAGTCTGGCCGCATTGGGTGGAGTTCTACCCAGCACTGTGCAAGCTGGTAGCAAAATATGAAGGTCGGGCGCAGGGATTGTTCCTCACCTACGGTTCGCAGGTCAAGGATATGAAGATCGAAACCAACCGCATCCGCACCTGGGAAAAACTGGTGGCACAGTGGGTGGCAGGGGACGGGAAACCTTCCATCGAAGCCATCCCTGAAACCGAACCGGTGCAGTTGATCGAAGTCATGGAATCCATGGTCGAAGACAAAAAGGAATTCCATGGGGTCAACGTCCCCAACCACGGTGTCATCGAGAATATGCCGTACGATTGCATTGTTGAGGTAATGGCAGTGATAGGTTCAAACCAGGTGCAACCTCTCCAGGTGGGAAGGATACCAGATGAGATTGCCTCCTTCCTGAAATTGCACACGGATGTACAGAAGCTGACCGCCCTGGCGGGGCTTACCGGAGATCGGAAGACGGCGTTGCAGGCCATGGAACTGGATCCCTTTGTAGCTGCCAACTTGGAATTGAAACAGATCCCACTGATGCTGGATGAAATGCTGTTGGCGCACAAGGATAACCTGCCACAGTTCAAATAAGAAAAAATACTAAGGAGGATATTGCCATGCCAGATCGAAACCCATACATCATTTATCTGAATGATGTCGCCCCGGATGATGTGGGCGATGCCGAAGGATTCCGCGGAGTGGATATCCGCTGGATGATCACCGATGGCACCATGAAGAACCCGCATTCCACCCTGTTCCGCGTGATCTTCCCCAAGGGCGCTTATCATGGTCCACACTATCACACCAAGACGGATGAACTGTTGTGGACAGTGAGGGGGAAAGCCCTCCAATGGGTTAACGGAGTCGAATGCGTGATGACTGCCGGATCTGCCATGTACATTCCCAAGAATGTCATCCATTGGATGTGCAACGACGGAGACGAAGATGTTGAGACGATCGGTTTTTACCCGGACGTGAAGAACTACGCCGAATCCGACCAGATCCTGATGCCGGATCCTGAAAATTACGGGTTCAAGCCCCACAAGTAAAATTGGTTTTTCCTGTCATATGGATTAAATGAGTTGCCCTGACGTCAAGGGCAACTCTTATTAATCCCTGGAAAGGAAAAAACGAGAAGCGAGATTTTTTCGAATCCTTCAGGATTTATATTAATCTTAGGAAGGGAGTAATAAGGATTCGTAGAAATGTGTCCTTAAGAAAATAAGGAGTCTTGATGGCTGGATTTATTTGCCCTATTCCATTAATGCAATAAAATAAGATCACAACAATCATGAATCCACCAACAAAAATGGAACTCCACTACAAGAGCCAACCCCGGGTAGAAGGCTATCGGGAGATCGTGAGCCCGAAGAACAGCCGATTGAAATACCTGACCTTTGGACTGGTCAGCTTGTTTGGTGAGACCCTGGAATATCGCAGCCATTTGAAAGAGGAAGAAGCTATCCTGACCCTGATCCAGGGGGAAGGGACGGTTGAGATAAGAGAAGATACCGGGACAAAGCTTAAGTTTCCGATTGGACCCCGAACGAATCCCTTTGCAGAAAAGGCGAGTATGGTGTACGTGCCGCCCAAAGCTTCCTTCCGAGTGATCAGCAACGAAGGCGGAATGGAACTGGCTTTCCACAAGGCTCCTGCTAGAAAGCAGGGGTTTGCCTTGCACATACGCCCGGAGGATATTTCCACCGTGCCCACCGGAAAGGATAACTGGCGCCGGGACATTTCCCTGGGCACCACGATGGATCTTCCCATTCAACGCCTGGTCATTGGCGAGACCGTGAGTGCTGCGGGGAACTGGTCCAGCTATCCCCCCCACAAACATGACGAGAGGAACCTTCCAACGGAATATCCCCTCGAAGAGATCTATTATTTTTTGGTGAATCCCAGCCAGGGATTTGGGTTGATGAGGGTGTACGATCCACCCAAGCGGAGAGACAGGCAGGATGAAGCGGTTGTCATCCAAAATGGAGACACGGTTGTCATCTCCCGCGGTTACCACCCCGTCGTGGCGGCACCGGGGTATCAGCTCTATTACCTTTACGCCCTGGCAGGGAGAGAGAGATATCACGGTACCTGGAGCGATGACCCTGCCCATCAATGGGTGCGGGATGCCAAGCCATAGCCTATCGAGCAACCGACTTAGACAGTTCGTCGTTTAAGAATTTTTAAATCTCCTTATTTCTAAAAAAGTGATAAATGACACTAGCCTTGGGGCAGTGAAATTTGGTACAAATCATCCGAGAATCTCTACACGTGTAGACTATACGTGTAGACAACTCGAGTAAATATGCCCAAATTACCGCATGCAGTCACCCGTGACGAAGTAGCCAAAGAAGCCAATGTCTCTGCTGCGACCGTTTCCTACGTCGTCAATAATGGACCGCGTCCGGTAGCTCCCGAAACCAGGAACAAAGTCCTGGCAGCCATCCAAAAGCTTGGATACCGACCCAATGCCGTGGCCCGTAATTTGCGGATGCAACATACCTCGACCATTGGGCTGATCATCCCTGATACCTACAATCCCTTTTTTGCCGAAGTTGCTCGCGGTGTGGAACAGATCGCCTTTGAAAATAACATGACGGTGGTCCTCTGCCACTCGGACTACAAGCTCGAACGCGAACTTCAATACATTGAAGTTTTACAGGCGGAGAGGGCAGCGGGAGTGATCTGGTTCCCGGCGACCAACTCGACGGAACCCGCCATTCGGGTGAGTAACTACGGCATGCCCCTCGTGGTTCTGGACCGGATCCTTGCAGGGGTAAGAGCACCTTTCGTGGTTGCTGATAATTTTCTGGGTGGATATCTGGCAACCAAGCACTTGATCGAATTGGGACACAAGGTGATCGCCTGCATTACTCGCCCTATGGTGCTATCTCATTCGTCCGAGCGTATACGTGGATATCGCCAGGCACTGATCGACCATGACATCCCGTTCAATGAATCTCTCCTTATTACCGGCGGTCTACGCCTGGAAGATGGCCGTAATGCGGGGTTTCAAATTCTCGAGCACCCGTTGAAACCAACAGCTATTTTCGCCTACAACGACTTCATGGCAATTGGCGCCATGCGTGCCATCCACGAAAAAGCAGTCCCCATCCCAACCTCTATTTCCATCGTGGGATTCGATGATATTCCCCAGGCTGCTTTCACCTCTCCCGCGCTGACCACGGTTTCACAACCGAAATTGGAGATGGGCAGGCAGGGAGGTGCTTTGCTCCTGGATGTGATGGATGGAAGAACCATTTCTCTGAAAGATAATGCTCCCTTATCGGTAAAGCTTGTTGTAAGAGAATCAACAGGAGCATGTTCCTAGGGGTAAGGTTTACTCGTACAGCAACACCTGGTTGTCGCCTGAATGATTTTTCATCAGCAGGTTGGAAATCATGAAGGAGTTCAGAGAGAGATCGGGTAGGGATAAAAGAGATACCTATGCAAAATGAGTCCATCAAGATCAGCATGGCAATGTCGCCGTTTCCCTCTGTGTTTGCTCCCCTGGTTTTTGCAGGGAGGTTGGAAGAAGGCATGAAGGAACTATCCCGGGCGGGTTTCCAGGGGGTCGAGATAAGCTTGCGCTGTAGTGATGACATTGATAGATCCTGGCTCCAGAAAACCCTCACGGAACTTCACCTTTCCGTCTCTGCATTTGCCACCGGGCGTATGTGCCTTGAAGAATCCTATTGCCTTTGCGATCCTCTTCCCGAACATCACGAAAAAGCAGGCGAACGGTTGAAGGATATCATCCGCATGGCAGCTCAATTCCATGCTCCGGTCATTATCGGCGGAGTGCGCGGAAAATTGAGTGGAGGTCCCGATCAAAGGGAACAGGAAAGGAGCCAGGCAATCGAAATCCTGCGGGATTGTGCCGGCCTGGCAAACGGAATGGGCACTCACCTTTTGCTTGAACCGATCAACCGTTATGAAACCAACATCATGAACTCCGCTCAGGATGCCCTGGACCTGGCCGAAGAAATGGATTGTGAGGGAGTGAAGGTCTTGCTGGATACCTTTCACATGAACATCGAAGAGGTCGACTTTACCGAAACCATCCAGCATGTGGGGAACCGGTTGGGGTACATTCATTTTTCAGATAACAACCGGCTGGCTCCAGGCCAGGGACACATCCCGTTCCCAGTGATTCTGGCTGCTCTGGCGAAAGTTCATTATTCAGGATTTATTACTGCGGAAATCCTCCCTCTCCCGGATGATGAAACCGCTCTCCATCTCACGAATCAGTATATGAAACAGTTGATCATGAAATCCCCATTATCGAAAAATAGAAAGGAAACCAAATGACTAAATGGACGATTCCCCCATCTGGTGGTCACATGGACAGACCGACCGGCATATACCTGCAAACCATGACAGGCAAAGAAACCGCTGCCCGCTTAAAAATGAATGACCTGATCATCCTGCCGATCGGCAGCACCGAGAACCACGGTCCCCACGCCTGCTCGGGCGAGGATACGTTCCTGGTAACGCGTATGGCGGAGCAGATCGCTCAGAAAACTGGCTGCACGGTTGCCGAACCTATGTGGTATGGATCCCATCCCTATCATCACCTAGGCATGCCGGGAACTGTGGTGATCCCAGAAGAGACCTTTGCGGATTACTTGAGGGCGATCATAGCTGGCTTATGGAATGCGGGCTTCCGCAAACAAATCTTGCTCAACGGTCATGGCCAGGACTATGTTATCCCGATGGCGATCCATCAATTCGGTAAGAAGTACCAGGTACCGGCTTTGATCATCAACGTGAACTGGTGGTTCATCATCAAGGAACACATCCGCGATAAGGTACACGGTGGCCCCTTTGAAACTCCGTTCGTGCATGCCGATGAAGCCGAAACCTCGTTTTCATTGGGGTTGTTCCCCGAGATGATCCATATGGAAGACGCTGTGGATACCCAGGGAGAAAGCCTGATGCCCCCCGGTCACATCGACGGATCCGGTTCAGCTTACGGTCGCCCCATCCCCTTCTGGCAGCATATGGGTGCGTCGGCCATCGAAGTCATTGCGACCCCGGAAGGCGTAGTGGGGAGCGCCACCCTGGCAGATGTGGAAAAAGCCAAGCCGGGATTGAATGCCATCATGAATTACCTGGAGAAGTTGGTTACCGATATCATGGTGAAATACCCTGCCGGTAAACTGCCGCCGACGGGCAAGATCACCCAGCGTACGAAGGAAGAGATCGACGCATTGCTCAAGGGTCCACTGAAAAAAGGCGGTCGCCATTTGTATACCGTGGCGTATCCCCCATGATCTGGTTGAAATAACTACGGGTGATTTTTGGAGCTATGAAATCTGCACAGGACACATTTTTATCAAAGGAGTGAAAAATGCCAGAAAAAGTAAAAGCAGTAGTCATGACAGCACCCGGAAAAGTGGAGGTACAAGAACTCCCATATCCGGATCATTTGGAACCCGGGGCTGTTATCGTGAAAATGGAAATGTCGGGCATCTGTGGCACCGACAAACATGCCTACAAGGGTGAGGTTACCCTGTATGGTGGCACTCAATCCGAACAGGATATGGTTTACCCGGCGGTGCATGGTCACGAGAATTCCGGTATTGTGGTCGAGATGAACGGGCAGGGCCGGGACATCGAATACAAAGGTCTGCCACTCAAGATAGGGGATCGAGTCACCAACTGTCCCAACGTGATCTGCGGAAGGTGTTGGTATTGCCGTAACGTCCATGGCTATCCTTATTGCGCTGAACACCAGGGCATTGGCATGACCTACCGAGCCGATCAATACCCTTACATCGTCGGCGGTTGGGGCGAATACATGTACTTGCCACCCAAGGCCTGGGTGTACAAAGTACCTGAATATATCCCGGTGGAATACGCCTGCCTTGTAGAACTTTTTGTAGTGGCTGCTCTATTGGACCGGGCAAAGGACTATGCCGCCTATGGTGGCAAGGGATTCCACTTTGGTGATACGGTTGTCGTCCAGGGATCCGGTGCCATCGGCATGATGATGGTCGCCAAGGCGCGCATGCTGGGAGCGGGCAAGATCATCACCTTGGATCCCATGGATAAAAAATTGGAAATGTCCAAGGAATTCGGTGCGGACCTTGGGATCAACGTGAGCAAGTACACCGATGCCGAACTGGTGCAGTACATCCGCGATGAAACGGAAGGGCGTGGGGCAGACGTGGTGGTGGAAACCGTGGGACAACCCGAAGTTTTAAAGGTCGGGTTGGAAATGCTCTGCAGAGGCGGAACCTACATGGAGACCGGTAACTTTGTTGATACTGGCAAGACTGTGGAATTGAACGTTCATCGCCACATCGCCGCCAAGAACGTGCTGCTGTTTGGGAATACCAACCATCCCCACGATGGTTATTACGTGGCCATGGACATGATGTGGCGGCACCGCACGGAATTCCCCTTCGAGAAACTGATCACGCATCGCTTCAAACTGGATCAGGCCAAGGAAGCCATCAAGAAATCTTTCGATGAAGATGCATTGAAAGTGGTCTTCACTCCGTAATTTCACCGTCCTCATTTCCGGGGCTATAAGGAAGGTGCCGATTGAGAGAGAGCAATCAAATCGTTGAAATGCGGGGGATCGTAAAAACATTTCCGGGTGTGCTGGCGCTGGATAAGGTCGATTTTGACCTGCATAAAGGGGAAATCCATGTGCTGGTGGGAGAGAACGGGGCGGGCAAATCCACGCTGGTGAAGATCCTTTCGGGTGTATTGCCGCTGGATCATGGAAACATTCAGCTGGATGGGACACCCGTTCGGGTTACAAGCCCGACTCGTGCTCAGAAATTGGGGATTTCCATCGTTTTCCAGGAATCCAACCTTTCTCCATTCTTAACCGTTGCCCAAAATATTTTTATCCGCCATGAGCCTGAACGCATTGGCTTCATTGTGGATGTCAAGGAAGAAGAGAAAAAAGCGAAGGAATTGCTTGAATCTCTTTCAATTGATGTGAACCCTCGTGCTCTGGTAAACGATCTGAGCCTGGGCAAGCAACAATTGGTGGCGTTCGCCCGGGCTTTATCTTTCCATCCCCGCGTGATCATATTGGATGAACCGACATCCTCCCTCACAGCGCAGGACACCGATTTAATGTTCTCCGCTTTGAAAAAATTGAAAGCCGAAAGAGTCGGAATTATTTACATTTCCCACCGCCTGGAAGAACTTTTCCAGATCGGTGACCGGATTACGGTTCTCCGGGATGGTCGCAAAATCGATACCCTGGACATCAAGAAAACAAAATTAAATGCCATCATCCAGATGATGGTTGGGCGGGACATCTCGGAGATGTATCCCAAAGAATCCACCAAGATCGGAGAGGAAGCCCTCCGGCTTTCGCATGTCACCCGTAAGGGAGTTTGCAAGGATGTAAGCCTTTCTGTTCGCAAAGGAGAAGTCGTGGGGCTTTTCGGCCTGGTGGGCGCAGGAAGGACCGAGACAATGCGCCTGGCTTTTGGGCTGGATCCCATGGATTCGGGCTCCATCCAGCTATTTGACGAAGATGTCACTCACCAGCTCCCGGGAAAGCTGGTGGACCTGGGGATGGGCTTTTCCCCGGAAGACCGCAAGAAGGAAGGTCTTTGCTTGGCACTTTCCGTGAAGGAGAACATTGAACGGGCTTCGTTGGATCGCATGTTCCCTTCGGGCTTCGTCTCAGGTAAAAAAGAAAAGGAGGTGGCCCAGAAATATGTCGATGATCTGAAGATCGCCACCCCTTCCATTGAAAGACTGGCTTTGTATTTGAGCGGGGGAACTCAACAAAAAGTTGTCCTGGCTCAATGGCTGTGTGCGGGCTCATCCGTATTGATCATGGATGAACCCACCCGAGGGATCGATGTAGGCACCAAGGTGGAGATCTATCGGATGATCAACGAACTCGCCCAAAAAGGAACTGCCATCCTAGTGATCTCATCAGAATTACCGGAGATCATGGGGATCAGTGATCGAATCTACGTGATGTGCCGCGGAGAGATCACTGGGGAACTGAAACACGGAGAAGTAACGGCTGAAAAAGTTGCCTCATGTGCATTCGGAACGCAGGAGGCGGTCGATGCGACAAAGTTCTAACCTCAAATTCCTGCGCTGGTTCGAGGCAGTCCCGAGCATCACCTGGATCCTGCTGGGATTGATCATCATATTCTCCATTATCGCTCCCAACTTTGGGACTATCGACAATGCATTTAATTTGATCAGGCAAGGGGCTGTCTTGATCATTGTTGCCATGGGGATGATGATGACGATCACCAGTGGAGGAATTGACCTTGCTGTTGGTTCTTTCATTGGAATGGCTGGAGTGCTGACAGCCTTTAGTCTCAGTCAAGGGTTGAGCTGGCCGGTGGCGATCCTGATAGGTATAGCCACCTGCAGCCTCTCCGGATTGATTTCGGGATTGATCGTTGCCAAAGGTAGGATTTTTCCATTTGTAGTGACCTTCGGGATGCTCTTCATGGCGCGGAGTGTGTCCCTTGGATTTTCTCATGGGGGTTCCATCCATATTGAAAATGCGAATATTTCCTTCATAAATGAAGGTTCACTCCTTGGCTTGCCCATGCCTTTCTGGATCACTGTGGTGCTGCTGTTGATCGTCCTTTTCCTTACCAAACGATCTGTGTTTGGTCGGTACATATTTGCCATTGGAGCCGACCCGGTCATCGCTTCCTGGATGGGGATCAAAGTGGATCTGGTGAAAGTGACCGTTTATGTCCTGAGCGGGACCCTGGCGGGAATCGCGGGGGTTGTGCTGGCCAGCCGGATCAATACAGGGAATGGATTGGTGGGGCAGGGCACAGAATTCTTTGCCATTGCCTCGGTGGTGATCGGGGGTACTCCCATTACCGGTGGCAGGGGAAGCTTGGCTGGAGCAATCCTGGGTGCTCTGGTGATCACCGTGCTCCAGAATGGTCTCACCTTGTTGGGTTTCTCCAGTGAACTTACTTCAGCGGTGGTGGGGGTTACTTTGATGCTCGGAGTAATTTTCGCTCAGTGGGTATATCGGGGAGGTCTCCGTGGAAACAAGTAACGTGAGAAAACCAACCCGCTCCAGGATTGCCATTGTGCGGTTCATCACCACCCTGAGTCGATTGGCCGTCCTGCTGGTCCTGGTCATCATCATGTCTTTCCTTAGCAAATCATTTTTTACCGTTGATAATTTGCTGAATATCCTGCGACAGGCAGCGCCCATTTTCATCATTGCCGCCGGGCAAATTGTCGTCATCCTGGCGAGAGGGATCGACCTCTCCATGGATGCGGTGGCATCCCTCACGGGTGTGGTCATGGCCACCCTGATGGTGGACAACCACATACCGTTTTATCTGGCAATGCCGCTCAGCCTGGGATTGGGCCTTATACTCGGGTTTGTCAACGGGATCATTGTCACCAAGATCAAGCTGCCTCCTTTCGTGACCACGTTCGGAACATGGCTGCTATTTAAAGGACTGACTGTCCTCTGGATAGATGGCCGGGTAATCTCCGGTTTTGAAGAAGGGTTCCGTTTCTTTGGCGCACGACGTGTTGCCAATATCCCGGTAATCATCCTCATTGCCATCCTGGTCTACATCATTTTCTGGATTGTGCTGAAACACACAACTTTTGGACGAAAGATATATGCCATCGGCGCCAACCCGGATGCCAGCCGCGTATCGGGGATCAAGATAGACCGCATCATGATCATTGCCTTCATCATTTCTGCACTCATGGCAACTTTTGGCAGCCAGATGTACATCTCGCGCATCAATTCAGCCAAAGCTGATTTCGGAGAAGGGTTTGCGCTGGATGCCATTGCGGCTACCCTGATCGGGGGTACGTCTTTTGAAGGTGGGGTCGGAACCATTGAAGGAACAGTCATCGGCGCACTTATCATCCAGCTTCTACGAAACGCCATGAACCTGTTGGGGGTCGCTGCCTACTGGCAGGGGCTCGCGACGGGTGTGGTCATCATCATTGCTGTTCTTGGAGACACCTATCTAAAGAAGATTGCAAAGAAGTATGAAAGCTAGTGATATGGGAAAAAACGTAAAGGAGGTGATTTTCTTATCAGAGAGAGATTGGAGTAATTCGCTGTAAGCACGTTCGTCAAATTCGATCAACACTATTTGTGGAGGAGACAATCATGTCTAAGACTTTTCGGTTCGTTTTAGTTGCGATCATGCTCGCGACTACCATCATGATGGCGGGCTGCAAAACCACGGAATCAGACACGACCACCGGTGCAGAAGTCCCCATCAATGCTCACTACAAGTTTGCTTGGATCATGCCGGATATGTTCAACCCCTTCTGGGTGTACATGCGCCAGGGTGCTGAGAAAGCTGCTGTCGAACTCAAGGCAAAAGGCATCCAGGTGGATATCCAGCAAATGGCTCCCATCCAGACCTTCAACGTGGAAGAGCAGGTTGCCATCTTCGAGAATGCCATCCAGATGAAAGTGGATGCCATTGGAATCTGCGTCATCGACCAGACTGCCGTGATCAGCCAGGTGAACAAAGCGGTTGCTGCAGGCATCCCCGTGGCTGCCTTGAGCACCGACATCCCGGACTCCGACCGCACCGTATTCGCCGGACAGGATAACGCCGTTGTAGCTCAGACCGTTGCCAAGATCGCTATAGACAAGCAGGGCGGTAAAGGCAACTACATCATTCTTTCGGGAATTCCCGGGAACTACATTTCCGAACAACGGGATACGGGTTACAGAGCCGCCATTACCGCTGCTGGTGCCACACTGCTCGACATCCAACCGGCTGAGTTCAACCGTGCCAAGGGCTTGTCCATCATGGAAAACATGCTGACCAAGTACCCCGCTGGTCAAATCCAGGGTGTCTTCACTGTGAACGATGAAGTTGCCTTGGGCGCCATGGAAGCCATCCAGGCAGCTGGACGTGGTGAGGAGATCATGGTCATCGGCATCGATGGTAACGAAGATGCTGCCAATGCCGTCAAAGCCGGAACCATGTTGGCCACTGCCGCAGACGATCCCTGGATGAAGGGTTATGTAGCCGTTTATCAATTGGTCTACAAACTGCAGAACGATGCCAAGTTCACGGCCAATCCTGAAGTCAAAGTCATCTATGTGACCAAGGACAACGTCGACAGCTATCTAACCAAATTCGCCGAGTACGCAGCTTACTACAAGCCATAAACCAGCGATCTTGAGTTCTAGAATTTCAGGGAGAGATACTTTCCTGTACATCATCACAGCCATCATAGCAATGGAGCGGGTGCCGGGGCAGCCTTCCCCGGCATCCACTCCAGGAGGATAATAAAGAAAATGAAGTGTATCGAAAGAGGCAAAGATGATCGTTGATTTTCATGCTCATCCGGAATTCAAGAAACCTGGCGTCCTTTACTCACCCGAGGAATTCGTAGCGGGCATGGATATTGGTGGGGTGGACATCAGCTGCCTGTATGGGAACGACCAGGCAGATGCAGGCAATTGCCCTCCCTGGAGGGACGAGCGGTTCATGGCCGTCCCCACGAATTTTTCCGATGAGGACTTGGCGGCTTTTTGTGCTCATTTTCCAAAACGATTGATCGGGTTCACCTCGATTCACCCCGATCGCTACCAACCCGAGCGCAAAGTAAGACGCGCCATCGAAAAGTTTGGGATGAAAGCCGTCAAGCTATATCCCCATTCGGGTTTTTACCCCAACGATCCCCGTTTGTACCCCACCTATGAACTGTGCTCTGAATTGGATATCCCGGTTGTCATCCATACCGGTCCCAAGGCTGTTCGCTGGCAGCTAATGAAATACAACCAGCCAATTAATGTAGATGAAATTGCCACTAAATTCCCTGATTTGAAACTGGTCATCTGCCATGGGGGTTACCCCTGGTTGGAAGAGTTCATCGCTGTTGCTTACACCAACCCGAACGTTTGGGTGGATGTTACTTTCATGGAACGGATCGAAGAAACCTTTATGGTCCCCGACTTGGTGGAAAATACCATGCGCCGCTTGCTGAAATTGATAGGTGCAAAGCGCATCCTGTGGGGATCGGAGGGTCCCTATATGACCCTCCCGCTTTATGGCAGCCAGGACCCAACTTATTACAAAATATCCCAGCAAAAACTGGTCAAACGCTTTGATTTCCTGACAAAAGAAGATAAAGCAGATATCCTGGGCAACAATGCTGCCCGTCTGCTTGGAATAAAAAGTTAATTGAAGATTGCCGCCACATTTACAAATCGAGGAAAGGATTCTCATGGTCACAAAATATCTCATCCATGTAGATGATGTAAAACCTGAAGACGTGGGGGATGCTGAAGGTTTCCAAGGTGTAGATTCACGGTTAGTGATCGCAAATACTACAGTTGGTTCTGAAAAAGCATGCCTGTTCCGGGTGGTCTTCCCCAAAGGCGCTTATCATGGACCTCATTACCACACGGAATCCGATGAGTTGCTGTACGCCCTGCACGGGCAGGCCATCCAATGGGTGGACGGGGTGGAATACATCATGAAACCCGGATCAGCGATGATCATCCCCAAAAATGTAGTGCATTGGATGCGCAACGACTGGGACGAACCCTTTGAAGTCGTAGGAATCTATCCGGACGTACCCAGCTTTTATCTCACCGGGCAGCAAGTCCCACCGGATTGGGAAAAATATGGATTCAAGAAACCGGACGCAAAAAATTAGGAAGGTGATGCCATGGCCAAAAAAGATTATTACGAACTATCAATGGAAAAGGAATGGAGAGACGATACTCATCGCGCTTACGAGACGATCGAGTCGATGGGTGCCAAGGTTCGTTTGCTGAAGGAAGATGATGTCCTTGAAGTGCTGGATGGTGCCTTTGACATGCATGTGCATGCTTTTCCTGATCCTTTGATTGATACAGGCTGGGACCAGGTGCAGGTGACCAAGATGGCAACCGATATCGGCATGGGTGGATGTAATTTCAAAGCACATACATTCCCGACTGCAGCAACCGTTCCCTTTGTCAATCAAATAGTCGAAGATTATGCCAAGAGCGTTGGCAAAAAACCCGCACATGCGTACGGCGGGATTGTGCTGAATTATTTCTCGGGCGGTTTGAACCCCGATTCAGTTGAAATGGCTGCCCGCTTGGGTGCCAAGACGGTCTGGCTACCCAGCCATGATTCCGCTCATCATAACCGGGTGATCAACGATCCCGGAAAGCATTGGATTGAACTGCTGGACGAAAATGATAAGCCCGTAAAAGAGTTGTACAAGATATTTGAAATCGTGGCGGCCAACGACATGATCCTCGACCCATGTCATGCCAGCACCAAGCAACGGTTTGTGGTGGTCCAGGAAGCCAAGAAGGTGGGTGTCAAGCATTTCATGCTCACCCATCCCAACTGGAATGTTACCAAGATGACCATGCAGCAGATGATTGATATCAGCAAGCTCGGGGCATACATTGGTATTTTTGCCTATGGAGATATTCCCAACTTCAACAACCCCCATTGTGACCCGCATTATTTCATCGAGTGCATCGAAAAAATCGGTGCTGACCATATTTTCATAGCCTCTGACCTGGGGACAGTGGTCAACGTACCCCCGGCAGAAGGGATGAAACTTTTCGTGCGCATCCTGCTGGCTACCGGGATGAGCAAAAAGGTGATCCGCAAGATGGTGGTGGATAACCCGAGGAAACTGCTTGGGTTGGATTGAGCATTAATATCCTTTTCTTTGAATTGACGCATCGTAGCATGGAGAATTGGAAATGAACAGCAAGTACAAAAGCAAGCTATACGAGATGGTGAACAAATTCCAGACGGACTACTGGAACGATTCGTGTTCCGAGCAGGAATTAAGTTACGCTGTCGAGAATGGCGCGGTCGGGGCAACCACCAATCCCACCATCGTGGTGAATGTCTTGAAAAAGGAAATGCCCCGCTGGGAGGGTCGTCTCCGACAGCTTGTGGATGAAAATTCAACCTGGTCAGAAACAGAAGTGGGTTGGAAATTATTTGATGAAATGGGAGCCAACGGGGCTGGGTTTCTGAAGCAAGTGTATGACAGGTACAAGGGGAAGAAAGGCCGACTTTCCATTCAAACGAACCCTGCATTCTATCGAAACAGCGAAGCGATCGTGGAACACGCTGAACATTTCCATCATCTCGCTCCGAACATGCAAGTGAAAATCCCAGTCACGGAAGCAGGGGTCCAAGCCATCGAGGATGCCACTTACCGAGGGATTTCGATCAATGCCACAGTTTCTTTTACGGTCGCACAGGCAATTGCTGTAGCGGAAGCCATGGAACGTGGGTTGGACCGAAGGACAAAGGAGAAATTACCCATCGACACCATGTCACCGGTCAGTACGATCATGGTGGGTCGCACGGATGACTGGCTCAAAGTTATCGCCAAGAGGGATGATATTTCGGTTGATCCGACGTACCTGGATTGGGCGGGGATTGCGTGCATGAAAAAGGCTTACGCGATCTACCGTGAACGCGGGTATCGTGCTCGTCTGCTCGTAGCGGCATACCGCCACCTGGGTCACATTTCCGAATTCTTTGGCGGAGATTTGATCCTCTCCATGCCCTATGATTGGCAATTGAAAATCAATGCCAGTGACATCGAAGTTAAGAACCGTATGGATGATGCGGTTAATCCCAAGATCATAAACACCCTGCTTGAAAAATTCGTGGATTTTCGAAGAGCATATGATGAAAACGGATTGCTTCCAGCGGAATTTGAAGGGTATGGCGCAACCGTCCGCACGCTGCGTTCTTTCATCAGTTCGACTCACGAATTTATGAGTCTCATCCGCGATTTTATGCTGCCCAACCCGGATGTTAAATAAGCAATTTCATTGTTGCAACCCAAAATTAAATTGAAAGGTATTTATCATGACAGTCCAAAAGCTACAAAATTTTATCAATGGTCAATGGGTGGATTCGCCTTCGGATGCCTACAGGGACGTGCTCAACCCAGCCACCGCCGAAGTGATCGCCCAATCCCCATTGTCTCCAGTCAGTGAACTGGACCGGGCAGCTCAGGTAGCCGCCAAGGCATTTGAGAGTTGGAAAAAAGTCCCTGCAGTTCAACGGGTTCAGTATCTGTTCAAGTTGAAGACACTTCTTGAAGCCGAGTTCGAAAACCTTTCCCGAACGATCACAGAGGAACATGGCAAAACTCTCGACGAATCCCGAGGGGAGATGCGCAGGTCCATCGAAAACGTGGAAGTGGCATGTGGTATTCCCACTTTGATGATGGGGGATGTTTCAGAGGATATCGCACCCGGAGTGGATGAATACATGATCCGCCAGCCCTTAGGAGTTGCAGGGATCATTTGCCCGTTCAACTTCCCTGGAATGATCGCTTTCTGGTTCCTGCCGTATGCCCTGGCTTGCGGTAATACTGTGGTAATCAAGCCCTCCGGGCGGACCCCAATTACCATGGTAAAGGTTTGCCACTTATTGGAACAAATCGGTCTGCCAGCTGGAGTTGTGAATCTGGTGATGGGTGGCGAGGAAATTGCCAACGGGATCCTGGACCATCCCTTGATCCACTCGGTAAGTTTTGTGGGTTCCACCCCGGTGGCAAAGCATGTCTATAGTCGTGGGTCAGCCCATGGCAAACGCGTCCAGGCGATGGGAGGAGCTAAGAACCCGATCGTGATCCTGCCGGATGCGGATCTGGATGTGACCACGAACATTCTCGCTGATAGCGCCTTTGGCAATGCTGGGCAGCGCTGCCTGGCAGCCTCCCTGGCAATCACGGTGGACAATGCAGATAAAGCTTTCCTTCCTGCCATAGCGGAAGCGGCCCGCAAAAGGGTGGTGGGATATGGGCTCAACCCGGAAGTTCAAATGGGCCCGGTGATCACTGCCCAGGATAAAGTGCGCATTGAAAAATTGATCCAAAAGGGGATTGATGAAGGCGGAGAGATGCTCGTAGATGGACGCAACACCATCATTCCCGGGTACGAGAAAGGATATTTCATCCGACCCACCATCCTGACCGATGTACCTCCCGATGGTGAAATTGCCCGCACAGAAATATTTGGACCCGTCCTGGCGGTCATGCATGCTAAAACACCCCAAGAAGCCTTGAAATTGGTGAATGATCGTGAATACGGGAACATGGCTTGCATTTTCACCCGGGATGGTTCGGCTGCGCGGAAATTCCGCAACGAAGCAGTAGCAGGCAATATCGGAATCAATATCGGAGTAGCAGCACCGATGGCTTTCTTCCCCTTCAGCGGCTGGAGGAATAGTTTCTTTGGTACGCTTCACGGGCAGGGTAAACATGCCGTGGAATTCTTCACCCAGACAAAGGTTGTAGTGGAACGTTGGCCCAAGGAGTGGACGAGAAAGTTCTAGCGATTAAAAAAGTTTGGAAAACTAAACCGGCAGGAGTATTAATTCCTGCCGATTTTAATTATTCTAACAAATCGAGGATTAATCTGGGGAAGTTCCGGCTTCCACCGGAAGAGTTTCGCCGGACTCGGGTGGTTGAGGACTCTTCGGGACCCGGAACTTAAACCAGATCGGTATGATGATTACCAAAGCAGCGATAGATGTAATGATGAATGGAGTTTTCGGTGAGAAAGTCTCCCATAACTTGGAACCCAACCAGGGCGCGAGCAGTGATACTAGGCCAATACTGCTGGAGAACACTCCCGAAAATGTGCCCAGTAGTTTCTTCGGAACCACCTTGGAAATAAGGGACTGATACCCTGGGCCGAGCATGCCACCACCGATGCCAAAGATGGCCCAGGAAAGGGCAAAGATTGGGAAGGTTTTTGCCTGCAGGAATACCATGAAGGCAACGAAGATCATCGCGAACCCGGAGATAAGCGAATACCGTTCCCCGTATTTGTCGGAAAGCTTCCCGGAGAGAATGGGGACGAACATGACCGCGATGGCATTGATAGACCCTAGCAGACCAATCTGTTGGATGGGGATATGCCCGATGTTGGAAAGATACAGCGGTTGCAGGTTATCCGAAAGGCGGAAGGCAATGTCGCTGATCCCATCGGTGACCAGGATCCAGGTGATCACACCACCAGCGAATAGGAGTCCCAGCATGGTACCCATGGTTTTTCCAAAAGACTTCACTGTTAGACCATCGCCGATTTTTTCCTGGGCGGAATGCATGGTGGTAGCCATCCAGATCCGCAGCCCGGCAGCGATGGTATACAGGATAGTTGCAACGAGGAGCATGAACTTAAAATCGAATGCTCCCGCCAGCCAGCCCCCCAGCGGGGGACCGATGACACCAGTGATTTGGTAGATCGTTCCGGTGATACCGTACACTTTGCCACGGTTCTCTTCGGAAGAATTCTCGGCGATAAAAGCGGTAAAGCTGGGACCGACTATGGCAAAAGGAATTTGGTAAACGACCAGGGCGACGATCATCCATTGCCAGGTGGGAGCCAGCAGTAAGGCAACGAATCCGAGGACACCGCCGATGCTCCCAAAAGCAATAGCACGCAGGCGACCGATGGAGTCAGATATCCAGCCGCCAAATACCTGCAGGAACAGGATGGCGACCGAGGATAACGTGAAGACCAACCCGACTTGTTCAATCGATGCGCCAAGCTGGGTGAGATAAATGGACATTAACAGGGGAGACATCGAACCGGCAATATTCGCCAGGATCATGGCAAACATGAACCAACGCAAAATAGGGGTGAGTAAAGGTTGCTTTTTCATTCAAAAATCCATTGAAGCAGGTTATCTGAACCCGAGTATAAGTAGTTGGGGAAAAACGCACATCACCCTGGAGGGTGATTTTGCCAGGCGATTGTGAAGAAGCTTTAACTTGTCTACTAAAGAACTTCTATGCTTTGTTCATTCCGTTCATGTAGACCTCCCCTGTTATGGAAAAAAGAAATCCCAATATAATAGTAGAGGAAAGTGAGCTGATAACCAATTTCCTGCAAATTATAAATGGACTTTTA